>Ga0307516_10005202_pt1 | contig 15663 bp, 3 predicted proteins | sample 19_EM_MG_FD_203310 | JGI IMG/M metagenome (GOLD analysis project Ga0307516, IMG submission 203310) | Populus trichocarpa ectomycorrhiza microbial communities from riparian zone in the Pacific Northwest, United States - 19_EM | ecosystem: Host-associated > Plants > Roots > Unclassified | place...
ACACCTTGTGTGTAGTTCGTGTTCTTCAATACTCAGCATTGTTGTTCTTGATTGTGCATCTCTTCACCTGCACAAAACACAGCAACATAATTCTTAACACTTCCATAATCGATCTGTTCTCCCTTGTTTACTCTCTTCTGGTTGAAAAAGGAGACCTAAACTATCTGCCATTCGACGCTGAATATCTATGACATTTGGATTCGGGGACACCGTAGCCATCAAAACTTCATCAAACAGCTGCAACTCTTTGGCTTTCCTGCCTACTTCTTTCACCAGGGTGGTTTTACCCACCCCTCCCATGCCGCACAGTTCGATCATATTGACTTTGTCATCTATGAGAGCTTTCATAATCTGTTCAAAAGCTTCTTTTGAGGATTCCGAGGATGTGAATTCCTTTGAAGGATGAAATTCTATGGGATCTGGAGGAGCTTTGTGGGACACTGTTGGAAACTTTTTTCTTTTTTCTTCAAGTCTTCTCAAAGTCTCCGACTTCTTGTCCAGTGCCTTGCTTAACTTGAATTGTCGCGTGCAGTTTGGACACCAAGTAAAGCTTTTGCCAGTTTTTCCTATTTCATTTTCCAAAGGCTTCACACCTTCAATTTCGTTGTTTGCATCTTCCAGCCACTTTTTAACACCTTTCTTAATTTCTTCAGCATTCCTTTCAGCAGCTTTGACATCTTTTTCCAGATCTTCTAGTGCTAAAGCTAGGTTCTCCTTTTGTTCTTTGAATTCTTCAACAAAATTGTTGAAACAGAACATGTAACGGAACTGCCTAGTTGCTGGTTCCACTAAGAGTTCTGCTATCTTAGATATAATGGATCCACCAACACTTTCGATGGACATTTTTCACAAGTCTGGAAGTCAGAGAAATAATGATGCCGACTGTGAGAATGAGTCATTACAAGTAAAATAGGCACAGAGAGAATGAGAATAGGGATTTTACTACATTAATTTATTACATTTTGTTTTTATGGAATCGTAGATGATACGAAGATTAAGCAATTAACAGTGAAATACCAAGGATTTTTTCACTTTAGTCTGCAATATTTTTGAGGATGTTTTTTTTATTTATTTCAGATTGTTTTTATAATTTCATTCACCAATATTATTGGATTTCATAATTTATTTTGATTTATTTTCTATGAATTTGTTTTGGTCTCATAACCCATATTACGAGTTTTATAGATTAGCCGTGTTTATTCAGGTCATTTTTTAATTTTATCTTTTAATATTAAGTTTATAATATCAATGTTTAAAATTTTAAAAATGAAGAACAAGAAGATATATACAATAAGAACAAAAAGATAGAATGCATAGAAGTTTCATTGAACACATTTCCAAGTGAGTTTTTTGGAATGTTTTTGAAAGCTCAATGTAATAATTCATAATTATAACATATGCAATTATATTTTTTGAATGGTTCAATGGTTCATTGATCATGTCATGTAGATATGACGGAATTTAAAGCCATATTGGTTTAACACAAAGAAGAATTTGTCAAAAAACAAATTATCAATATAAAAATTAGCATCTCAAATGTCATAGAAAATGATTATTCCGATGATGGAAATAATGTTTTGTGAAGGTTTTGGTAAAAACTATTTCTAATAGAAAGAACATTATTATGAACATCTCAAATGTTTAATTAAACTATGTTTAGGAAAACAATTTTTCTAAAATAAAGATAGTTTTTAAGATTAGTAATTTTATCTAATTAATTATAAAATAGTTTAGGATGCAATCAAGAATTTAATATAATTATTTTTTTTATTAAATCTTGAAAAATTATTTTTCAAAGTGAAATATATTAAATAGAATTTATAATATTTTAGAAATTATCAAATTAAGTTTGATTAATATTTATAAATTTTGGGATTGTTATTCTAAAATTGCACATAAAGCCAATAATTAGAATTAAATCTTGAAATATATTTATATATGCATATTTTTGTTTTTTATACATGATGGATGATTATGGATATTAAAAGATCAATGTGATTATGTTTAGATGGTTGAGCGGTTGTAAAATTAAATGTGGCCTATGTGTCATTCTTTTTATCTATTTTACTTTTGAGATGTAAAGTTTTGAATGTAACTTGAGGTTTCTTATTCAATTATTTAAATTTTATGTAATTTAGATAAGAAATTAGATATGAAAATTATTTTAAAATCAAAGACAAAGAAAAAAAGGTGTAAAAGGATACAATTACGGTGTTTGCAAGGACTTATGAAGAAGTGCAACAACTACCTAGATTTTGAATATTTAATTCTTTTTAATGGCTCAAGAGAATTAGTTTAAATATGTCCATAATCATTCAATTAGAATGGTATATTATGGGTGTATGTTTAGATATAATTGTTATATATGATATATTAACCATGCCATAATATGAGACCTAATTATATAACAAATTCCTCGTTAATATACTAACTACATGTTAAGAACATGACATGTTGTCTTTCAATTTTATAAGCATAAAACAAGAGTTCAATTTATGGATAATTGATTGAGTCACTCAATAATACTATAAAACAAATCTTGCTATAGAAATTGGGTACTCATTAACTAAACTTATATGATTTTGATAAGTCAATTATAATCATATAAGAATAGAGGCAATAATAAGGTGAAATATTTATTATATGTTCAGACAAAGAGTTGTTACCTAATTGATTTAGGAGCACAAAAAGATGTTTGAGAAGCTATATTATCTACTTAATTGCATTTATTTTAATTTGTTGAGTGACTTAAGGTCATATATATTAAATGGAATCCTAACCAACTAGAAGATCTAAAAGAGATTTTCTAAATTAATAAGGACTATTAATTTACATCAAAATAGCGGGGAACCATATATTAAAAATCTTATTTGAATTTGGTTATAAATACTATATATATGAAACTAGTAATCATTATCTTTACATGAATAAGTTGATATATTATCACGAGTAGCAATATATTATTATTTAACATACTTGATACTACTAAATTGACTAGACTAAACTTCTTGGACATGTATCGCTATATTAAATTTTTTCTCAAATAAACAAAAAAGATAGAATTGTGTACTTATGTTGTGAAACCCCGAGAATAAATTATACAAAAACAGGGAGAATTTATTAAAATTTAAATTTTAATAATAAATACATAAATAATACAATTAAAAAAAATAATAATAAAATCTATTAGTTTTGAAGAACATAAAAGAGTGGCTCAATAGTGAAAAAGAGTAAAAATGAGGCCAAAATGGAATTAAGAAGAAATGAGACTACTTCTCTCTTTCAAGGCCAGTAGAAATACACCAAAGAGGGGGGTATTTCAGATTTTCTTCAATCAAATTGGGAGAGAAAAACACCAAGGTTTAACAAATTTCAAGTACAGCTACATGAAGGAGAAAGGAGCCATGATTTTTCAAATTTTTGAGAAGTGAAGCTTAGATTTCTTCCAAGTAAGGAGTTCTAATCCCAATTTCTATGAAATTAGCTTCAATTTGATTGAAAATTTCATAATTTTCTTGAATTAGAAATTAGAATTCTTAAATATAAAATTTAGAGGAAATGCAAAATTACTTGAAATTAGATCTATCAATGTGCTATAGATTGCCTTGAATGTGAAATGATGTAATGAAATAAAAAAAGAAGAAGAAGAGGTTTAAGGTGGCCGACCACTAAGGGGGAAAATGAGAGGAGAAGAACTTATGATTTTCCTTATCAAATTGGTTGTAATGTGTTGTTGCAATGTGATTGATAACTAGAAAAAGATAAACGCATCATCTAAGAAGAAGAAGGAACCCTTAGTTCCTTTGGGTAGGTGTGGCCAAAGTAAAAATTTGTAGGGGGAGTGGGAGTTTTGAGATTTCATATGAAAACTATGAGTGATTTAGGTGTAGTAGAAAGTTTACTAAAGAATACTTTGATGTTATGAGAATTTTGTAGATAAGTACTGTAAGTCATGAAAAGTGAAAAAGAGATATGGCCAATGGATTACTACTAATGAGTCAAAATTCTAAAGGATAATAATGGGGAATGTACGTGTAAAAAAAATTAATGGTAAAAGATAAATGGATATTATAACCCTTGTTGTTATTATGCTACGAAATGTGTAACAACATGGGAACGTGAATTGAACGTCTACAACAGGTAGGTATTCTATACCTATATCTTCCTTAGTTAATAATGATTTTTGTTATCTGTTTCGATTATAAATCTTATGTCTATGGATGAGACTGAAAGGGGAAAAGATAAAACGATATGAATGAGAACTAAAAAATCAGATTTGATTTATGAGTCCTTTTCGTGAGAATGAACAGTAATTAATGAGTTTTTCTAGATAACCGTTCCTTGAATTTGATTAGCCGAACCTAAATATACGAGGCTAATGATGTTAGCCAGGTTGGTTAACATCGACATGACCAATACCGAGGAGGAGAAATATTGGACTTGATTAACTATTCGGGTTAAGAATAGTTAACGATATCAGTGGTTGATATCAATATTAGCAAACTCATGGAACTTGATTAGCTTTCCTGAGGAGAAAGCTAATGATGTCAATAAATCTTGACATCGACATAACCGGGGATTTCCAAGGTAATACGAAATACATATTAATTATTTCAGTTCAGAAATAGTTTGACACCAATGGATTATGTTGGTGTCGACATTCCCACAAACTTGATTAGTTGATTTTGGAATTGGCGACTAAAGACACTTGTTGTTACCAATTTTTGGGTTCCCACACAAAAAAGAGTCGAAAAAATTTAGAAAAAAAGGAAATAAAAAAATATGTAGCAGTGAGAAAAGATGTCGAAGTGCCTAAAAAAATAGCTAAAAATTGATTGAGGAGGTTAAAAAATGCAAAGATTGAAATTTGACAGTATATCGTTGACTGATGAGAGCCCTGTTGATAAAGAAAATTCAATTCGAAAAAATATCAAAAATCAAATGTTTATGAACTCAATTAAAATTTATCTAAGGTTTAATTGAATTTATGGAGGGTTTGATTGCAAGAAAAATTGATTTTTAATTCAATTTAGGCTTTTATTGGAAGAAATTAAAGTTTTAGGGTCAAATTACAATTTTGAAGAGTTGATTTGGTCAAATTAGAGGCTTAATTGCATAATTATTGAAGTTTGATGGTCAATTAGGGATTTAATTGAAACAATTCGAAACCAAGGACCAAACTGGAAAAGGCGTGTAAATAGAAGGGCTGAAATTGACCAAATCAGAGGCTAAATTAAAGAAATTGGAAGTTTATTGATCAATTGAGCGTTAAATCGCATAAAAAAACCAAAGACTATCTTGTAAAAGGCGCTAAAATTAAGGGATTCAATTACAATTTACCTGGGGATTTGATTACAAAATTGCAAAACTCCAATGACCAAATAAAAAATATCCATTTGAATTGGAAAACGGTGCCGTTTCAGAAACACTATTCATTGCCTTCTTCAAAAGTTGTTTTAGCAGTAGAGGCAGTGGAACCATTTCAGCAGCAAAAACAGTAGATTGCTTCAGTTATGGAGAACGTTTCATGGCTACTATCCCTCTGCATGCCGTTACCATCACCGACCGTTACCATTACTACTGCAAAAACGTCCCGAATGTCTTTATTATCAGGACAACGCATGCATTCCCTAGCTATAAAAGTCAGAGGAGGGACTGAACACTAGAGGAGGAGGAGAGAGAGTACGGGCAGAAAAAAAAAGGGGGAAGGGAGAAGTAAAACACAGATATCACAGAGGGGAGATTGGAGAGAAAGACAGGGGGAGAGTACAAGAGAGAAAGGGAGGTAGTACAGAGGAGAAACAGAGAGAGTACAGGGGAGAAAAGAGTAGAAAAAAAAAGAGAAGAGATAAACCAGAAGGAATAACAAAATCGAAAACAAGAAAACATAAAGGAAATAGCGTTAATTCAACCAGTGCACCATGCCTTCATCACCATCGTTGTCGCTATCTCCAAAGAGCATCAGCATAAGGTAAGAGCAAATATATATATAAAACAGAGACCAAACCAGCGCTGCCATCATTTTCGTCATCTACAGAACCAGTTACCACTAATCGTGCGCAAAAGTTTCAACGCCATCGTCCTCATCTGTCTCAGTTATAAGTTTCATACATTCCTTTCACTATGCATTTTAATTACATAATTTCTGTGCATGCAATTTTTTATTTGTGTTTTACAGTTAAATTGAATTATAACCCACTTGAAGAGTAATTGTTGTTGCTCTTTACTGTTCAAGTGATTATAATTCACTTTAACAGTAGCTGAGCATGCACACGTGAGGAACCTCATACTTGCCCTTGTTTGCCCAACCCAACAACATGGATCGAGCTAGACCCAGCCCAAAAAAAAAAGGAAGAGAGGTTTGCAGTTTTTTCTCGTATATTTATTTTGTGATTTGTATTTTTATATTGTAAAAAAACAAAGTTGGTATTAAAATACCCGGTTTTCATCGAAACATTATAAAAATTATACACACACACACAAAATGCTTTGTTTTCATGCATACGACCAAGTTTCTCAAAGATAAAAAAAAAAATCATACTATAGTCTCATACAACATAGAAAATTTCAAAAATAAAATATGTCTTAACATGCATTTTCGGCTTTAATAACAAGTTTATTAAAGTCACGAGAACTGGGTCAATATTTCAAAAAATACCAAAAAAAAAAATTTCTTTTAATATCTAGAATCACAACTTATACGTAAGACATGTTTCTGATATTAGATAAATAGGTTGTTAACAAGACAATCACAAAACCTTTAAACCCATCAAGCCGCAAAGCAGCTTACCTCAGGTAGGGTGTGCTAGGGGTGTTAATACCTTCCCTAGCCATAACCAATTCCTTACTCGTGAATATTTGACAAAATTAGTACACTCGGGTTTCCTAGTGGCCCTGAACCAAATACTAGATGACGACTTCTAAGAACAAAACGAATGAACAACAAATCACCATCGACGCCGCGTGGGCACGTGCGACAACACTAATGAGAGTCATTAGTGTCAACAATGACCTTCCCGGATTGGGAAGAAGTGGCACGGTGGATGCTCTTGATAAAATTTGGAATGTCTATAAAACAAAAAATAATGGGTGCTTCCAAGAAGAATAAATATGGACATAATCATGGAAGACAAAATAATAATTTTGAAAAGCTATTGTTGTGTAAGAATTAGTATGTGATTAAAAATATGTGCATGTATTGTGTAAATTTACCTTTTCTATTATATTGTATTCTTATTTTATTTTTTCTGAAAATTATGATTGCTGGTCCTTCCCACTCATGTCAGGAGTAGTATTTAGGTCCTCTAGTTTTCTTTTGGATAAACTAGGAATTTAAGAATTATCTATGTATTTTATTTTTAAGTAACCATGTAACCCAGAACATAATAATGTCCTCCTTGTATTTTGTGTTTGGAATGCTAGATTGTAATATTTTGTATTTGGAATTCAAATGTTTGCATACTTCTCTTATTTGTTAAATTATACAAGTTAAATGTGAAGAAATTTAGTAGATAAAATGTCATAATTTTGTTTTTGAATGAATTATTGAGTTTGACTCGTTGTGATTGTGTTATGATTGAGATGCGAGTATAAGATGTGTGCAGGACGATTGTCGATAAGTTAGGACCTCCTGGTCCCTGATGAGGATGTTAGGATTAAATAACAATGTCACATTAATAATGATAAGTAAGCTACATATGTAATGTATGCCAGCATGTCAATTGAACTTTAAAGACAACATGAGATATAGATGCCCATATTATAATTATGTATCTTAAAGAGTTATTTGATGTAGCCATGAAGACTAAGAGGTATAAGACCTCTAAGAATTGTTTCATTTTAAGATGACGGGGGTTCTCGGTGAACTCCTATGTTTTAAAAATGAGTGGTTTTATCATGATCCATGAGTTAAGTGTTGCCTTTGTCTTGTAGTCCTTATATTAAAAGCATATGAGCCAATTATGGGTATAAAGAAAGATAAGGATGCTTAACATCATTTCAGCAAAGAATGTCACTAGAGAAGGACTTGCAAAGGGTATCTTGCAACTATGAAGGCTAAGAGGCTTACTGAAGTTTTTACTTCAAGTATGTTTGTGATTGAATAAAGGAAAAATGAACCGAGTTGGTATGATGCAAGAATTGTTACATTAATTGTAGGAACTTATTATTTAACTTTTCTAAGTGGACTAATACCGAAACTTGATAATTATTATTTTATTTTAGTACTTTCTATAAATGTTCTATCTATTTTCTACTTAGCTTTGAATGGATTTAAATTTATTATTAAGGGGGAAATATTTGATGAAACACAATTCTGAATTATTTAAAAACTTTAAAGAATTAAGAAATAAAGTTCAAAAATAAATTGGAAAAAATATCAAGATACTTGATCAAATTAAAAAGGCAAATACTTGAGACAAGAACTTTAAGATTATATAAAAGAGAATGGAATTCTCTAATGATGGTTACCTCCTAGAACACCATAACATAACAAGTCTTTAAAAGAAAAAATCACACTTTATTAGATATGGTGCAATCCATGATGAGCAATGGATACCGAACCTATTATATTGAAAGATTTAGGGATGCGATGCTTATATGAAGTAGATTGTATATGAAAAACTAAGAGCTAAATACGATAAATATTAGTTTATAGAATATTTAAAAGAAACTACTGGATATTATTTCTACCATTATGCTGAGAAAAAAAATCATTTCAGAACATGTTGCCTTCTTAAAGAGAGAATTTGTTCTTGAAAAGAATAGTGGAAGGAAAATAGAAGTTTAAGAACCACAAAATGATATCCAAATAAAACATGAGCCTGAGCCTATAACTTTTATATCCAACCTGAAGCTCAAGAAATATAGAAACTCCTTAGATCTAGTAGGACACATCATGCACCCATAAGATAAAGACTTCTTATGGAAGTTGAAAATAACAAGTTGTTTATACTTGATGATTCTACAAACTATATAGAAGCAATATCTAATATTGATTCCATGAAATAGATTGAGACCATGAAATATGAAATGAATTTCATGTACATCAGCCAAGTATGGACCTTGGTTAATCTACCTAAAATTATAATATAAATGGAAGGTTATAAACAAAGATAAGGGGTTAACTTTGATGAAAAACTTTATTGTCATAGTTATGCTAAATTTTGAAAGGATTATACTTGCTATAGTTCCATACCATGATTGTAAGATTTAGCAAATCGATGTCAAAACTTCATGCCTAAAGATTTTGTATCTAAAGAATTGTAAATAAAGTATGGAAGCTATAAAAATCCATTTATAGACCGAAACAAGCTTTAAAGAGTTGAAATATTAATTTGATGAGACAATATAATAGTTTGGTTTCATAAAAAATATGAATGATCCTTGTGTTTTAAGTTTTTTTTTCTAGTACTATATGTAGATGACATATTATTGATAGGAAGTGAATATTTGTTTTTACTCTAAATAATAAAGATTTGGTTATCCAAGAATTTTTTTCAAGAATTATGTAAGGGAAGTAACTTGCATATTAAGTTTATATATATAAAGAGGTTGCTTGAATTGTTCTAATCCATGTAAATAAATAAGATGTTAAAATGATTTAGTATGGAAAATTCAAATATTAGGGATATATAGATCAAGGTACTAAAGTGGTTTAGCATAGAAGGATTTAAGAGAAAATAGTAACATGTTTTTCATACGATGCATCTCTCCAAAAATATATATCTTTTAAGACATAAATTGTGAGAGATAACATGGAAAAGATCTTAACATGGAAAAGATCTTGTATATATACCTTGACTGTAACATTTATCTTATATCTTATATGCAATGTTATGTATACAATTTATGTATCTTATGCTCTAACCATAATGAGCATAACGAGTAGATATCAATCTAATCTACTTGGAGATCGTTAAAAATTAGTAAAGAGTAATTTTAAATACTTTAGAAGAACTAAAAATATATTTATGATCTATGAAAAGGCTAAACTGGTAGCTTATATAGCCTTCAATCATATATTAATGATAACAAATCCTAGTCTTGATATATTTTTATTTTGAATTGTGGTGTTGTGAGTTGAAAATTTTCTAAATAAAAAATTACAATAAATTGCTCAACTAAAATGAGTACATTTTTGCATCTAAAGTTGTAAAAAGGTTGTTTGGATTAGGAATTCCATCACTAAACTAGGTATGGTTTCTAAGATCATTGATTAAGCAGCCTTTTTTATGATAATAATGGATCCATTACATAAATAAACAAGCTAAGATCTCATCAATGATTCAAACACGTACGTAGGTAATTTTATTTTATTGAAGAGATCATAAAAAGAAAAGATTTAAAGATAGAATAACTACCTACTAAAGTGAGCCTTGCAAGTCCTACTACAAGATGATATCGCATCACAAGTATGATATTCATGTGTAGGTATATGGTATCAAATACATGGTTGATTGGATTTAATGCAAGTAAGAGAGTGTTAGTGCTAATGCTTCTTAGCTGATTGGGCAATTGCATATGGTACATATGTATATGAAAAGACTATTGTGATAGTCGTATAAATAATAATTGTACTAATATTGGGGTATTAAGGTTACTAGGTTATTTTACATGAAGACTACTATATTTTTATAACACCCTAAAATTTGCATTTACAATATAATTGATGATTACTTTAGAATAATGTAAGATTAGAGAAAATCAAAGGATAAAAGCCAAAGAAATAAAGAAAAGAAGGTTCAAAATACAATTATCAACTTAAGTAGATGAAGTATAACAATGAATGGCAATTAAGTAGATGTCATGTTGTCCTACAAAATTTCCAGTAGTAACTACATATATTTTTGCATTTTTTAAACCTAAAAGAGAGCCAATCATGTATTCCAAGAATAAATTACGGAGTATTAGAGCTTAATTCAATAGAATTGTTAGAATAAAAAAAACCCAAGATAGAATCTGAGGTTAGAAAAGAAACGAAGGGAGAGAAGGAGAGAGAGTAAAGGAAAAAGACTAAATCATAAGTCGAGTGATTAAATTAATAAGTATCAATAAATTATATTATTTTATATGTTTTTTTATTTATGAAGAATTTCTTTAAATGCTTGTTGATTTTAAGAGTTCATTTATGAATCCTAACCTAAGTTTTGAAACGAAACTTCACATTATAATTACTAGTTAAAAGTATCTTTGTGAAAGATTGAATCATGATTTGTTCAATTAAAGTAAAATATGTGTTTGGTCTAAATGTTATGTCGATAAAATAGCACATGATACGTGAAAAAAAGCTTGTTTTAGGTGAAATTATGGTAGCCTACATACTACATATATTGCCTTTGAGGTAGAAATGGATATGAGATATGAACATTGAATTCTCATACATTTTACACTTGTGCAATTGTTATGTCTATATGAAATTGAGCCTAAATGTTAAAAAACTTGTGAAGTATATTTTCTAATCATTTTCTAATTAGGATTATGATTTATATTTTGGATAATATATTAGAAACCTAATATGTCACACATGTTAAGAATTACTAATAAAAATTAAATTGGGATGTAAAATAATGAATTGATTATGAATAAGTTTTAGAAATTTAGGGATTAAAATGTAATTTATACAACATATATATTACAATTCTAAACATAGAAAATTACTTAGGGACTTGATTGAATACATTTCTAATAATTATCATGAAATAAAATATATAATGTTTTGTAGTGGGAAAGTGATGTTTTGCGGTGATTAATTAGGGTTATGTTTTATAAATACAAAAAAATGCCTCATCATCTACATATAGTTGTGTAAAACAACATAACACCCCTATAAAGAGATCTATTATAGGGTTATTAAAAAGTTAGAAAAGAGTTAGCAATCAAAACTTAATAATTTCTTTCTTCAAAAAAGATTTATGAGATTTTTTATTCGATGATTTATGTTGATTATAGTTAATTGAATAGTTGGAAGCATAAGAACATATTAGTGCTTAATTCAGTGAATTTCTCGAAGTAAGAATGTAGCTTTTATGTGTATTTTTTCTCGGCTGACCATAAATCAACCATGGTTTAAAACTTAGGCTATCATTAATTTAGTTTAAAAATTGAAAAATTAACATAATTAGAAGTTTAAATTGGAGGACACTTTTAAAGTTAAAACTATATAATTCGAATCTCTTAAAGTAAGATCTTATGCAGCTTTACATGAGTATTTTATTCTATTTAAACATCAATCATTAAAATGCAATTCCTATAAGAAATGCAATTGTATGAGATATTAATTAAGGCAGAATACATAACATAAAGAAAAAGAAAAAGAAAAAAAACAAGAAAAATCTGTACAAGGACTTACCTGATAAAGAAGAGAGGAACGAACGAATGGAAGGTTCACGATGATCACTTGAATGGCTGCACAGATGATGCCAGCTCCCTGTTGATCACTTACCTGATAAAGAGTTTGTATCAGGAAAACAAAAGAAAAACACTTTTTTTCTAGAATAAAAAGAAAAGACTTAAAGAGGAGAAAATAATTAATTGAATGAATTGAGGACCATCTCCCCACTTCCATCTAAAGTAATTTGCCTGCAACTATCCATATATCATACTCAGGGAATATGATTTATCCATAAAGGTTAAAAGAGATTCCTTCAAATTTGATTTACCCAGGAAGGCTAAAACAAAAAATTTGTAGGCTAAAAAGAGATTTCTTACATTCAGTTTTTTCCTTATAAGTACTCGGCTAAACCCTTCATGCATGGGTAAGAAAAAACATTACCAGCATATACAAAACTAATTTATGGCACACAAGAAAATCAACCTTTCAAACTAGCAATGAAATTTAAAACATAGGAATGTTAAAAAGAGGAGAAATGTTAAAACAACATATATAGTTTAGATAAAGCGGCAATTCCATGAAAAAAACAATTCGATGACATAATTAAGATAGTGACGACAATCATATAAAAGAAGAACTCACCTAGTAGCAAGTAGAGAAACAAATAGAGGTTCACGATGATCACTTGGATGCCCCACAAATGATACTGCCAATAACATATATAATTAATTCTAGCTATAATCGGTCAATGTTTTTTCTTTTTTCTTTTAAATGATGAATAAGAAGAAAAAAAAAACTTGAAAACTCTCGACGTATAATTATTGAAATGAAAGTAATTGTCTAAGATGACTATCCTTACATCACACACTCAAAGTTATATAATTTACTCATAAAATGATTTCATTTTTATTTTCATTATAAAAGAAAGATAAGGTTAAAAATTAAAGGAGATCGAGCTTTTACAGGAGAACTAGTAGTTTAACTCACCAAACAGAAGGAAATTTACTTTTGTAAGTTTAAAGCGTTTACATTCGTATTAAATTTAAGGTAAAAGTTAAAAATATTAGCTGCCAAGATTAAAGTCTTCAATTAACTCTATGTCTTTTCAAGAAAAGTTTAAGACTAATTATTTTTCTAATTAACCAATAAATTAAAATGCCAGCATCTTTTTAATAATATGTATTTGATCGGTGTTCACAGTTATTTAACCTTACAACAAGATAGACTTATGTGTAAACTTGGATATAGAGATTAAACGAGTCTAGTAGAAGAAGATGGGATTAAATTGAATAAAATATTTCTTCATGGATCGTACTTGCAAACATGTATGAACACATAATGTATGCATAATATAAAGACGACAAAAAATAGGACAAGAATTAGTTGAAACACACACCTTGATAGAGACATAAACGAATGATTATGAATGGAAGGTTCACGATCACTTAGACACTCGCGCACCTTTCTATCGATCGATTCCAACCGCAAATATAATTTTTCAAGGACTTATGTATGTGATGCTACTATATAGTTATATATGGTCTCTCAAAGCTTTTTTTTTTTTTTTTTTTGAATGATGATCAGGGAAAAAAACTAAGGACTTGAAAAGCAGAAATAATTGATTGAATGAAAATCCTATGTGCCACTTCTAAGGATCAAATTTAAGCTAGCATCTATAAGTAATCTGTTTATGACTATCCCCTTATCACACTCAAGGAATAAGGACTATGATTTACCCCTATAGAAGAAAAAGAGACATTCCTTATTTCAAATTTGATTTACTTATAAAATAGGCTAAAGGCAATAACTTTAGCAATCTAAAGATAAGTTCCTCTTTTTTTTTTTCCTTACACTAGGCTTGTTGCAAGTGTGCGGTGTCGCAGTAAACGTATCCACTCTTATATGGTATTTGGAAAATCAAGAAATGACGGAAACAAGGATTTATTGTTTTTTCGGTGGAAAGAGGGAATAAGTATCACCACTTAGTATTTTGATAACTATGAACTTTAATTGTTCTCAGAGATCGAGCACAAGAATTGATTGCAAAAGGGAAAAGTATTATCACTTTAAATACTTCTTACCAAATATAAGTTGCATTGTTTAATTGTCTAATTAAACTAGTTGTCTAATTGTTAGGTTGTCTAAGGTTGAAAACAAATCCTTCTCAGTAAAGAGATCCTTATCTTATCGGGTAAAAACCTAACCAGTTTAATGTCAATAAAAAAAAACTCCCTTTTTAATATTGGACATATGTCTTATATATAAGTTTGTAATCTCATATATTAAAAGAAAATAAAATAACTTTTTGGTATTTAGAAATATTGGCCTAGCTTATGGCTTTAATAAACCAGTTATTAAAGCCAAAAATACATGCTAAAACATATATTTTTAAATTTTTTGCTATATGAAAATATGATATGAAAATTTCTTATAAGCTGTGAGAGACATGGTCGTTTATATGAAAACAAAACACTTTTTTTGTTATTTAGATTTTTTTACGTTTCGTAGAAAATTGAGTATTTTAATACCACATTTGTATCTTTACAGTATAAAAATACAAGCCGATATTAAGCAAAATTGGTAGAATTGTTTTTTGAGAAAATCACATAGTTTTTTAAAAGGATTTTTGGAAATTTTTTTTGTTTTTTTAATATAATATACAATATTATATTATATAATATTATAATAATGGAATGGGTCTGACCTAGTTGTATGGGTTGGGCCTATCCTGGTTGAGCCAATACTAGCCCAAGAGAGATTGGGTTGAGGTATGCCTAGAAAAGAAAATAGGTCGAAGCGGGTCTAAAGAGTTAGGCCAATATCGGCCCAACAAAACTATTTCAAAGGGATTGGGGCAGATCCGACCCAATGCATTTTGGTTTGAGACAAACCTGGTCTAGCTCATAAATAGTGAACTTTTCATTGTTCACTAGCAGAACAGTGGAGATGATGCCGAAGAAGGAGAAGAAGGAGGAGGAAGAATGGAGGGGGGGAGCTTACCTAATGGTGGCTCATGATAGCGTTGGTGGTTCTTCTTCCAAACAAGGTGGTTGTATACCGAGGAGCCGCTTCGCCGATGGTTCTTCTTTTTCTCTGTGTTTTTCCTTTGTTTTATTTATATTCTTCCTCCTCTCTATTTCTCTATCTTCCTTCCATTTTTGTTCTTCTTTATTTGTTCCTTTTTTTTTCTTTTTTTCTTCTTCCTTTTCGTTCCTCTGTTCTCCCTTGTTCTTCTTTCTTTTCTTTTTCGTTTTTGTTTTTCATTCTTTTCTCTCCTCTTTCTTTGTGCTTCTTTTCTGTTTTATGTTTTTCACCTCTTCCCCCCCCCTTTT
>Ga0307516_10005203_pt1 | contig 15662 bp, 14 predicted proteins | sample 19_EM_MG_FD_203310 | JGI IMG/M metagenome (GOLD analysis project Ga0307516, IMG submission 203310) | Populus trichocarpa ectomycorrhiza microbial communities from riparian zone in the Pacific Northwest, United States - 19_EM | ecosystem: Host-associated > Plants > Roots > Unclassified | place...
ATGGCGTTCAGAGACTCGACGATCCCCCAAGGCCGCGCCGGCGATGGTGCAACACGAGCGGGGGGGGGGGCAGGGGAATGACGGAGACCATTTGGATGGAGAGTGGTCGGTACTGGTGAAATTTTCAAAGAGCCTGTAGAGCCCGTGGATCAGCTCGCGGTGTGTCGTTGACAGTGATTGCAAATCCGTGGAGCCGGGGGGTACTTTTGCATGAACCGAACGGCGAACATAAAATGTCGCAGAGAAAGAAAGAATTACGAATCTGTCGTTCACCGAACCCCCGTTCGACAGGTGGAGTGTCACAAGATGGAGCCCAAAAACGTTGGGGGTCGTGAAACCCAGTTGAGGCGCATTTGCGCGGCAAAGTCGATGAGGAGGCTGGCTGGAGGGAAGGGAGGAAGACGGTGTAAATCGGCGGGCACCAGCCAACTTGGAGGTGTTCGACTGCGGTTTTCTCACGACCACTGCCGCCTCCCATCCCCATATGTTGATCAGATCAAGAACGGACAACCAAGCATCGCTCGCTTGGCCGTCTGCACCTCCGTACTTGTCTGGTATCACCCAACAAACCGCCCTTTTTGGCGCCGGGTAATTCAAATGGCGCGCCGGCGTCAAACGACACACGAACCCCTCGCCCTCGCTCTCTTTGTCGGATAATTGGGTGATTGTGACGCCCCGACACGCCCCTCGCCATCAATCAGGTTGTACGGCAAGAAGAAATACATTGATTGTGGACGCGATGCACATCGTCGGTTCGGCCTCAGACGACGGTGGTTGGCCATGCCAGGCGATCGTTTCTCGTCCCCCCCCTTCATGCTCCGGTGTTGAATCTTACCGGTATGTACTACGTGAGCCGTACCCGTGAAACGTCACACCTACCAATGCAATAACTTCCAAATGCGCGTTTCATATCGTCCTGGATTCGGGTCAAGCACCAGGAAACCACCTCGGACCGCCTAGTTGGCTAGATACCCCACGCACTTCAGTTTCAAGGGTGACAGGTCAGTTCCAACGATATCAATGGCCCCTGACAGATCTCACCATCTGACCCAGCTTTTCGAGGCGTATGCAAACCCACGGCGTAATGCAAAGTGGTACCCATTGAACGCCACAGAGCGTCGCCGTGCAGGTTTGGGTAACTCGATAACACTCCTCGTAATCGGCCACTCCACCGGTTCACAACACTCCCACCCTTTCACTCCCCCACGACCCTCGGTCACCCTCGCCGGGCTGGCCGATCCGACGGGACCTTTCAACCCCCCTATCGATCCATAGTTGTCCAGCATTCAAACGCTCACACGCCATGCTTTGACGTATCCCCCAAACACCTGTCACTGTCTCATTATCCAGTGCCATCAAAATCTATCTCATCACCCAAGGATATGGTTACGTCTCTATGCCGGCACTCTGCGCGAGCGATCAGCATACCCTAGCGCCAAGGGGGTGGAGGATAGTGGGTCTATGGAATGTCATATCATTTACCACGCATCACAATATGAACTGTGGTCCGTCCGACGAGAGCGGATAAAAGACATCCATCGGTAGGGTCACTAACCACATTTCAACGTATGCCGCTCACCCCCGTCCCCAGCGCGAGTAAAATAGCGGGAACTCGCAAGCTGCATGACCGAACAAAGCACAGTGTCATGATAGGGATGATGCCGTAGTGACGGTGTCTCCTGTATGATGGCGACGGGCTGCTAAAGGAGGATGTCTAAACGCAAACATGGCTAAGACCCCACCTCAGAGCTGTGTCGTATCACCTCGGCCAAGCCGCATATAGTCAAGCCGTACACCGAAGAAACAGAGCTCGAGAAGGCGGAAAGCGCACACTCTTTATTCACATTCACAGTTCACAATTCACGGAGAAAAGGACCCAACGAGCGCGACGGATAGGAATAGCCCCTGAGTCCTGCCGGAACATGTAAAACCTAATCCCAAGTCGTCCCGTTCGCACAGCTCTGGAACTTCAATTGCGATCCAACATCCAGAATTCAACTGGGTGATGGGTGACGGATAGGCAACTCCGACAGTCTCACCGGCAATCGCCATCCTAAACCCCGCCGATACGAATGAGAAGGATAAGCTAAGATACCAGACCGCGAGTAAATTAGACTTGTCAGCATGACCAGAGGCGAGGTTGATCCTCAATCTGTACGACGGGGGGAATGCCGACTAGTGTACATCGATCGAGTAAATTCAATTGTAACAATGCGGTTAGTGGGCGGGAGTTCTGTTGCAAATCCTCGGATTACGCAGGGTATGGCAGAGGAGTAGGCAGACACTCGCTCGGTCTCGAGAGCCATCCTCATCCTCTTCCACACTGATGCGTCGTTTCGTTACCCCGTGCATTCAGAGTTGAACTCCAGAATGAGAGAACGCCGTCACACATTCGGTCACAAATGTAGCGGGGGCGTTACCAAAACGCCTGACAAACGCCTCAACTTCCGGATTGGTCACCAGCAAGTAATTGAGACATATCCGCCCGTATGTGTACGGCCCACGAGGGCCCGGGCAGCACAACGGCCCCCTGAATAATCAATTATAGTCTCGATTTGAAGATAGCATAATAAGCCACAGCCGCTGGTCGAAGGTTGACGTGCTCCACATCCACAAGCTACAGTACGCCGGGTACAACTCAACCCGCGGCGACCTATCCACATATGGCCGGAGTGCACAGCAGAACGCAGGGTCTTTGATGGTCCCTAGAGAACCCTGTCAGAACGCAGATCCTCCTCTCTCCGAGATCCAATACCGGAGGCAAAACACACGAGTTGATCTCTCATACCGATAACTTAATCGGCACACTCTCGCCGTTACATGCCGGGTAGACCCATATGTATGTGACGATCAGGACGGTGTACGGAACGGAACAAAACGCAGAAGAATGCCCCCGTACCTTTTGGGGGTACTTTACCCCAGCCTCCTGGAACAGACAATCAGCACAGAGTCAAGGTGCTAGCGCTCGAGATGATGCACCGGCGTCCGCGACCTTTGGGAGGCGCAGGCGATAGACAATGGGCTCCGACAATACCCTTGAAATCTGTGTTCCGCCCCATAAACCATTACAGGGCTCCATTCGACGATACCGCAGCAGACCTACACAACCAGCGCGAAAGTTGTGCGTAAACGCAGGAGCGGATCGATGACTAGATGTACCTGTAACTCCTCCCAACGCAAGCCGGTATCCAAGGGTGATACCGTCTGGTGGAAATTAAGCTGGGCCAACACCGCGTAGCTATCACTCGTCTGGTTGGGCACCGAAGTTCGCCCGACGGCGAGAAGGTGTGGGACGGAGTATGACCGGGATCGATTGTTGCACCGTGGCCGGGAACGAATAGCTAACGCTCCCCCTCGCTAATGGGCCCGAAGCAACGGGTGTCTCGAATGGGTCGCAGGAGTCTGGAACACAGAAGCTGACCGGATCCCTTTGCGGGGTTCGGCCATTCAGTGGATTGTGTTTCGGTGCTGCTGTACAGGGAGCATATGGGAACACCATCAATATGAAGCGGGCGGGAACGCCGGTAGATAAACCAAAAGCGGCGAAAAGATATGGTCAAGGAGGGAGGGTCATCGGCGGGAATGACGGGTCTGTCGCGGGCGCCAATCACAGGAGCGCCGGAAGTGGTTTTCCGATCCCGAGGCGTCGTGGCCTTGGAAACACAGCTATTTGACAGTAGTCCTTTTTGTCAGCAAGAGGTCGTAATTGGGGGCGTAGACCAGGATTGACGAAATAGGGTGGGACCCCCCTGTGTGCCACTGGGCGCGCGTTTGAGTTGAAAAACAAATCAACAGCGGCCAAGGACATCTGTGTCAGGCCACTATTGTATAATTGGGCCGGCGCGGAGGAGGGGCCCGGGGAAGGAGCGATCAAAAAAGAATAATCGTCCATTTGGGCGTGAGCCGTCACGTGAGGGTCGAGTGTTTGCTCAAGCTGGAGGTTGGGTCGGGTGCGCTCGAGACGGCATGTCATCCAGTGGAAGCGGTCGGCAAGCAGGTACAGGTCGTTCTATTTTCCAAACAACGCGCAAGCGTCCCAAATTTGTTCCCGAGCGGCGTGTTTTAGCACTCGAGCGATCGGCAGAGTGGCTAGCAAACGGATGCCGTCCGAACCACACCCACTCCAATACATCGGGTCGGGGTGGGTTTTGCGAGGTGCCGGTGAGAGCGTACAAAAACTGCACCCATATCCCAGGATCGGTGACGTTAGCAAGGAAAGGACGACGTGGGCTCGAGAGGGGCGATACCAATCGAAGGCAGCCTCGCACAAGCGGTCGGTGGCTGGACATCGTGCCCCGACGCTGTGGGCAGCATGGATGGAGGTGAAGAGAGGATCGGCAACTGGTCCGTGGGCGATCAGAATATTCCAGGTGGGGCGGGGTTGGGGCGGGGAGAAGAGAGCAGAAAGGAAAGGTTGGGGAGATGAGAATGGAGAGATCGACAAATCTGTCTGGTGGACGGATGGCTGGCGGGGAATCGGAAATCGTCATCTTGACATCGGCACGTAACGAAAATCGTGGGAATCTTCCGGAGGTGTCCGGCCGAAAAAACAAAAAATCGGAGAATTAAGCGGGATTTGATTGGAATTAGCATCCGCCAGTCTGTCTTCTGCCGCTCCTTCACTGTGACGTATCGAAGCTTTCCTTCCTCGAATTCAGAAAATAAAATAATTATGTTTGACCTCCTCCTCTTCCGGTTCTGTATATAAGCTCGCCTGATTTCATTCTGTGCTGTCGATAACCCTCAATCTCCTCTCTCCTCTTTCCCAACCGCCATGCCCTCCACCCGCCCTCCAGTCATCGTGGCCAACGCCAAACCACCGGTTCAGAGGAAGCCAAAGGGTCCAGGTCTGCCCGCTCCCATCCTCGCCCAAGCCCCCCTCCCCCGTTGCTTACAAACATTCACTCTCAGAACGCAAGTGGACCGGTCGTGAAGACGAAATTCTCATCAGCGCAGTCAGCACCTACAGTACGTCTATATCTTCCCACCCCGCCCATTTGACGTCCCTCATCCGAGTCCACGTTACAGCCACTGGCGAAAAGATCAATTGGATTAAGATTGCCGAACTCATCGAGGGTCGATCGAACAAGGCCTGTCGCAAGCGCTGGATCCACTCTCTCAATCCCACGCTCAGGAAGGGGAGGTGGACGCTCCAGGAGGACGAGTTGCTCTTGCGGGCCATCCGCAAGCACGGCCACTGTTGGCATAAGGTTGCCAAGTATCTTCCTGGTCGAACGGACGATCAAGCCGCTAAACGTTTCCGGGAGAAACTCGACCCGGGCATTGCCAAGACCCCCTGGTCCGACGAGGAGGATAGGATCCTCCTTGACATGTGGAGGAAGGTTGGCTGTAGATGGAACCTTATCTCGCGAGGTCGGTTATCTCCCCTTCACAAACTGCGCAGTGGCCGCCGGTTTCTGACCCGCGTCTGTGCACACAGAACTCAACGGAAGACCCGCTGTCCACTGTCGCAACCGCTACGCTAGCCTTAAACGCATTCAGAAGTCTTTGGATACGGATGGCCGGAGCGAGACACCCTTGGGAAAGCCTTCCCTCGTGGACATGAATGTACCTACCCCGCTTGATTCCTCTTCAATTGCCCATCTGATTTGTGTGGTTCACAGACGCCGAACCTCTCTACCCCCTCTTTGAGCCCAAACAGCTCCCCGTGTTCCACCCCTCTCCGCCAGCTATCGCCCTCTTCTCCCTTCTCTGATGCGAGAGATACCGAATTCGCCTCCAATACCGGTTTCCCTGAACGCGCGAACAGTCACGAACTACAACAGATTCAGGAGATCAACTCGCTCCTCGTCGGAGGAGAACAACGTGGTCCCACCCAATCATCAGTGCCGGTACCCCCAACCCTTTACAACTTACGCCTCGGCGAATCGCGGTCACCGCCCTTCCACAGGGGGCCGGCTCAGCTTGCCAAGCTCTCGTTCGCCAACCACCCCGACATGAGGCTACTGCCTCCCGGTCATGCGGGTCCTACCCGCAGGGTTTCCGCTCCCGAACTCGACTTCCACCTCTCAGCGGCAACATCCCATGCCATGCCGAGGCAGCTTCCATACCTTTACTCGTGCATGTACTCGGACTGCTCTTTTGGGAGTAACGACTCATCAGATATCGCCCAGCACTTGGCGGTTGCTCACCAACGACCCGATGCTGGTTCTGCCTTCGACATGTCGACGTCGTTTAACTCTTTCCCCGACATGTCGTCGTCGCGACCGACAACATCTGACTCAAATTTCTCCACCAGCTCAGCCGAGTCTATGTTCGGCTTTTCCTCTGGCTCCGCAGTTTCCATCTCTCCCTCGGTCTCGCCCGCTGATGGCCTGAGGTTCGGATTCTACCAGGACGCCAATTTGACAAAGATGGAGGACGATGCGGCTGACGTCGATCTTGCGACCGGTTGGAGCAATCCCGGGTTCTTTGGCTTGGACACGATGGGCGGGTTCGAAACATTCGCGAACATCCCACAGTGCTGACCCTGGGCTCCCGGTCCAGCCAGTGCTCGATCTGTAACCTTAGTGAAAACCCTCCTGGCCGCACACCCGTTCCTTCCTCATTGCTCACCCACCAACGACGATCGCACATCAATCGAACCACCTCCCTTCCATTATCCTTATTGCACCTCCCTATAGCAGAAGCCGGCTATCCCGCGGCCGTACATCATACCACCTTAATTTCCCTCGTTCCCCCATCCTTTGTCTTGGCTGGCTGATATCTCCCTACGATTACTAGATACTTCTCCCACCACATTATGTATCTCCCGGTGCGCCGAGCGGACTTTCTCTCGTGGTTAAGATTAGACGGTGGCCGCTAGGCTCTTCTCTCCCTTCCCATTCTGTTCTTGTAGTAGGTTGTACATCACAACGGTCCGTATGCTCTTGATAAGTTTTCCACCGCGTATGTAACAAAAGTGTACGATAGGTCTCGTTCCCATTGAATACCAAGTCCTTTCGGTATGTTACGTGGGACGACATGAGTGATGTGAATGGCCGGGCTGGGTGGCTGCATAGCCGGGGCGCCCACCAATGGTGATACCGCGTGCCGTCGACTTTCGATTCATTCCTCAACCGCGCTTTGATGCTCTTCAGCTGTGCGGTTTCAGCTCTGACGCTTACTAGGATTTATCATACCGGCAGCGCCAAAGGAGGCTGTTCGGCGGTAGGATGTGGGTTGTCAATAGCGCGTGCAACTCGCGGGGAACACGTGGGGGTTCAGCGCCGTTACCAGCCGCCGTTCCCCCCGGCCCTCTCTTCCTTCCCTCCTTCGTCACCTATTCCTCGACACCCCAATTCACCGATTCCTCAATCGGAAGCCAGCGGCCGAACTCAGAACGACGCGTATGCCTTCCAAGCCAGGAGGATTGAATACGGTCTCCCGGGTCCAGCCGCGGGTCGAACTTGTTGTCGTTCCTTTTTTCTTCTCCTACCATATCTCTGGGGCATCTGAGATCTTGTGGGTTCGTGGCGAGTTTTTGGGTTCTCTGCATACGATAGATTGTCGTGGTTTCCGAGATTTCAGATCTCACGTCTTCAACCCGGCCCCCGCGGTCTTCAGGGTATGATCTTGCCTGACATTCCTGGGTCCTGTCCCATTCCTACTCGGCTCGCTACAACTGTTCCACCGTACCATTCGCTCGCTCTACACCTTCGCACGCCTGGCGCGTCTACTCTGGGGATTCACACGCACTCCCAGACCCATATGGCTCCCCGGCACCGGTGTTCTATCGAGTCTACCATTCCACCCGTCGGATCAGAGCTCCGTTGATTCCTCGACCATCCATAGGACCCCATTCGTGCTTCGCATGTTTTCTGGAGTGGATGTGGATAGACCGGCACCCCAGTCATCTTGGTGGCACTCCCGTCTTCCATACTGCCTCCGACGACGTCTGCATTCAAGGGAATATTTACTCTCACCCCTGAGGCTCGCTCGAGGCGGAGTTGTAAGCAACTCCGTGATGAGGCTCAGGGGTGACAACTGGAAACTATGGGGGACACGCCGTCAACTCCGGAGGAGTTCAATCCTCCCCCACGATCCGGCTATGATCCTGATCTTGACGCGCGTGGGGCCGAACCGAGAGGGTTAAACCGGCACTCCCAATCCGCGATAAAGGTGTCCTGCGACGAGGGCAATTGCGCGGGGTGAGAGGGGAACTGCAGCCTCGTCCCCCGCACAACCCACTCAACGTAGAAGATCCCCACTCCTTTTTCCGGAACAGTTGGTTGCCGAGGTGTCGTTCCATGATCTCGAGACATTCAAACCCACAGGATACCGCCTCTGCCGCCGGCCACCATTATAGTACCCTTCGTGCTTCATCACCAATCACCATCGGGTCTCCCACCTTTGAAGATGGCGGCCGTGTTGTACTCTATCATCCCATTCAGTTGTGGATTTCCCAGGTCGCCGCGTACATCGGTCGATTCTTCGCTTCGTGCCCTTTTCCCTGCTGAGTTCCGGCTCTGTTTGGTGCTAAGCTCAGGTTCTGTCGGTCGAGGTTTTGACCTTTCAATGATAGGCTTGAACCCCTGTTCTCTTTCTCGGTCCCAATCTAGTTAACGATGCCACCCGTCGCTCTTCCATGCCTGCCATCAGAGCCATTTGGAAGATGGGCCACTAGTTTCGCTGGAGTTACCAGTTCACTCAAGCACTTCCGACCGCATGTTGTAAATCGCCTTCAAGGATCGGGCGCCCCTCGTTTTTATCGAATGATGGAACGGACCGTCTCATTGACTCTTGGGTTCTCTCGCGGCGCTTCGCCACACGCCATACCTCCTCGCCCTATAGTTTGGAGCCCGGTATCTACCCCCAAACCCACGGTAACCTGGTGGGCGACAGGCAGGGTCTGTGGCTCATTCTTCCGAGACTTTCCCCGGACCCCCAGCCTGGGTAAAGCAAGGGTTTCCTGTCTCAAGGCCGCCAGGTGGCCAGACTCGCTTTGCGTGCGTCGTTTAATTTAACACACAGGGTAATGCGTTTGAGCCTTTGCGAGGGAAACGATCATTCTCCAAGGTTTCTAGTGTTTCGAGAACCGCCCACCCCTGATACCTTTCCCCCTCATTAACGTTGACAGCTCTCGTTGCTCGTCGACGGATCGGGTTAGGCTGGCAGGCGGAGTTGGTGTGTTGTAGAATTTGTAGAATTTGCATTGCGCTGCGGTTTTCATTTTGGCCTGTGGCTGAAACGTGAGACCTTGAGGATGAGTGGTGACAATCGATAGAGAATGACGACAGAGATCTGGTAGATATCTGGCAGGTCTGTGATGGAGGGTGGGTACTGAACGGCTCGGTGGTCACTGCTAACCTTGACTCGTTTGAGTTTCCTCTCTCTCCCTAGCGGCAACTGACAAGGAAGGAGGGAGACCGCTGGGCGGGATCATCCTCTCTTGTTTCCTCCGGCGTGGCGTATCTCGAGTCTCCCCTCTAACACCCTGGTGCCGAAATAGACAGGTTTTATGAAGTGGGATATGAACGTTAATTGTGATTTAATATTGAATGCAGGAGACGAATGTAGACATGCCAACTACCGACAGCCGACAAGGATTTCTAGGTACAGATGAGCAGTAACGACTTGTTGATCCTCATACCGAGAAGACCGCCGCGGTTTCGAGGTTCGGAGTGATCCCAAGTCCCCGATCGGGGAGACCATCTCCGCTCGCGTCCGGATTTTTTCGTCTTCTCCCCCCTCCGAATTCGATCTACCCGGATGTATGCTTCGTTTCGCCTGACGCGTGGCTCGCCTCGTCCGGCAACTTCTCCCGCCCGAGCGGATCGGAGGCTATCAGGAAAGACAAACAATTTTCGCACGTCGGCTTCCCCCGACAGCGAAGGAGGTGTACGTGTTTGTGTGATCCCCAACGCTGGCGCCGCTCATTTCGCTTTCGAGATCTGGACGCGTTTCGAATTTATTGCTGGCTGCAGGCGCATGATGCAATAGAAGTCAGATAACCGTCGACTGGGAAGTTGTAGCCTTTTTCTCCCTTCTTGTCATTGGGAGGGAATCCGAAGTTTCTCCTGGACGTCGACTTCTTTGCGAGGCTCTTAATACGTGATGTTGAGCGGTCGATCTCCTGCCCTTCATTCGCACCGGCATCCAGAACCACCGGTGTTCTATGCGTGGGTGGACTCGAGCCGGAGTCTTCGACATCCCGGGGCTGGTGAACGTTCCCGCCCCTTCGACTACAGAAGGCTCCTCGGCTCTTTTGCGTAAGTCGTACATACACACGTTTCCGTTCCGTTTTCTGACTTCAGGGTATGTCGGTTCTTGTACGTCATATCACTCGGCTTGTGGTTTGATCCGGCCGTTCCGGTGTTTTCGGCCTCGCATCCATGACGAAGTGTCATCATTCGTTACGGTATGTAAAGGAAATGGATGACGAATGGCTCGAGCACCTTCAATTACTTGTGTTTCCCGTCTTCTGAGATTTGTGACGCTCTTGAGAAAGGTTGAGATTTGAAAACCAGCGATAGAATCTTCTCAATGTAGGGTTCGAATCTTTCTCAAAGGAAAGGTAAAACGGGCACCCTTTCCCCTTCCAGCCAACCGGCACTCAATTGACTTCGTCGCTCTCCACTTTTGTACTCCAGGTGGGCCCCACCCGCGTGGAAGGGGAGCGGCAATATACAGGTCCTCCCTGTAATTCTTGGTATGCATCGGAGTTGCGCGCCAACTGCGAGGGTGTTCCTTGTTCATTCTCGCAACTTACGCTGGCTATTGGCTTCTCCCTCCGTTCCTGCCTACGTGGCGTGCTCGTGACTCCATACCCGCCAACCACCCTTCGTTGCATCCCCTCCTCGTTATTCTCGAACTAGTCGTTACCCCGAGGATCGCGACGCGAAGCCCTCACTGCCACGTCGCCGGCCACGGTGGCTAGGTTACCGATAGGCACCACCCCAGGGACCGGAAGGTGTCGGTGCCTCAGAGGATATGCCTGTAAGAACCTGAACCTGTTTTGTGTGTGTAGGGTGCTGATGGTCCAGCACTGTCGGCGTTTCTCTGTTGGGTAAAGCGCGCCATTCCCAAAGTACGGTACCACTCCTGCTTCGGATGATTCATCATATCATCGGCTGGGAACCCCATCGGTGAGTAGGAATCCAAAGCGTTCGTTATCAGCGTTGACCGGTCCATAAGTCAGCTTGCTGAGTCAACCGGTCTAGGTCTGCCCATCTGGTACACAGCACGTGTCGCGCCTGCATGTCTTCTTCGATTACGGGCATACGTGCCGGCACTGTCTATCGCTTCATAGCGCTTAGGCGGTAATGACAAACCCCCTAGATCCGACCCCTTCAACTGTACACTCACTACTCTACAGGTACTTACCAAATTGGTGCGCCCTCATGGGCTTCGCGTTTTCGGTGCCTGTGGGGATTAGCGGGGTGGAAGGGAGTAATCTCGGTCGTGCTCACATACAACGAATTCTAGTTCGATGACTGGCGCCAAAGACATCGAGCGGACGCATTTTCACCCTCAGGAGCGGCTCCCGTTCTGTTTTTGTTTGTGTGTCAGGGAAGTGTGGTTTGACTGGGGGTCTACCCTGATTCGTTCTAGAACGCCCAGGCTGGTGGCTGGGCAACGGGCTCAACACCCACCTGACCGGGTTTTCAGTCGCAGCTTTGACGCCCTGTGGGCCATCCAAATGCCACTGTGTTCTACACAAATGCGGCCAGTCGTAGGTGGTTGTAGAGTACGACACCGCGTGAGCGCGCTGATCGCCCAGTCCGTTTCTCTATCCTCCTGGCGGGCCAGAGTACGTGGGTGGCAACTCTTGCCTGCGATCTCGTTGTTTCACATCAACCGTGGGTCGCAAGGAGATTCAACGGGGAAACAGATAACGTATGTATCCTGACCGATAGCCAGAATCACCCCCTTCTTACAATCAAACCCTGACTCCCAGATTAGCCCTTTCGTCCCGACGAGAGTTCGCGCCCCCTTGGTCCCATCCGGAGTTTCGTTTTTTGGTCACCCACCTCTGCATTGCCGGGGTCCTTCACACAGGGATCCACGAGGCTCGAGTCGGGTCTGGGCTCTCAAGACTCATACACACTCTGTATCGCGGGTCATCGATCACCGTCAAACTTCCTCCACATCGTTAGAAGAGCGGAGTGATTTGATGCTTTCGCCCACCACCAACAGTTGGGACCCGTATTCACTCATGTGAGTAAATTCCTCCATTGGTGGTCTTCGTCTTCGTTGTGTTCGCTTACATTTCTGCTCCGCCTTTACTCCTTTGCATGTGGGGCGCCCACTCTAGATCTCACATTCCTCACATCGCTTCTGTAGATCCCGAGGTTCCCGCGCGTGCAGAGTAGCGGGTTCGTGGGTTTCGTTGTACAGAATTCGTACACGTAGGAGAACGTAAGGCCGTATGCACATGTATTTTATGGGTAGAAGCTGGGCGGCAGAAGATACGACCACTGAAATGTGTCCCGGGGACTGAGGTATCTTGTGAGAATGGCGCGACAAAAGCACCGACCACGAGGGTGTGATGAAGGGAGCGGGACGAGAAACCTACACCTCGACAACCGGCCGGCCGTATACTTTCCTCAACCAACGCGTTCATCGCGCCAAACTCCCTGGTTCTCCAACATCCGGCACTATTTGTGGCAGGCGGTTGGTTGAGAGATAATGGTTGGTTGAACAACACTGGTACTCGATCCTGGGCCGCCTAAGAATACAGAACGCACGAGGGAGCGGACGTGGCTATGATGTTTTCATCAAGGCTTGCGATCCAAACAAGAGAGCTATGCAACAAAAAACGCCCTTCCATGATGTGACCTGGAAGATGTGATTGAACTCCTGTGTGTACCATACGCAGTTCAACACCAGCGAAATGGGGTTCGAATGCGAAAACCCACCTCTCGGGTGGAGTATTGTCCTCTGCGCTAAGGGACGAATACCCCACCACACCAATTCCAACTTCGCTCGTGAAACACATCACTTGACTCTGAGCGTCGTTGGCGGCATCGGTACCTTTATTGGTTCGTCCAGGTATCATCCTGATAACTCACCGTGTGATTTCGTAGAGTGTTGCCACCACCAAGTGCAAGACTCAGCCATCACCATGCACCTGAAGTTTCCATCACCGACCGGCTGTTTGGGTGTCCCAACTCAACTCCCCTAGCTCGGGGTCGACCCCAGCGCACTCGAACATACCCACCTTCCATAGGCAAAAGTCCCACGCAGGGCCACCACTCCGTGTTCAGTGTTGGCCGCAGATCCCCACTACGCAGAGTCTCGATCACCACTGGGTAGGTAGAATTGGTAGAAGATTCGGGGGTTGTTGGAAGTTGTTATTTCCTAACGTTGGTGAGAACCTATCCAACGGTTGGAAAAGTTCGCCCAGACCCCAAATACTTTACCTATTTTCGTACAGGTATAGGGAGTAGACTTTTACTCGGCTGGTAAAGATTTATCCAACAACTCCCAAGAGGTACAACCTTTACCAACAAACCACGAATATTTTACCTATTTTCGTCCCACAGTGTGAACGTTGAGAGGGTGACTTCCACAACGGTGGAGGTTTGTGGGACCTCGCAAAAGCTCGGCGACGCGAACGCATTTGGGATGAGGCAGACGACCTCCGCAATGAATTAATTAATGACGGCCGGAGCCCATTCCGTCCGGACAAATAAGTGCCAACGACGGAGCGGATGTGGGCGACGCCGGAATGGGCGGCGAGTCGGCGACCACCGTCCCTTCGAAACGTTCAACCATGATCATCGCGCACACTCGTTACCTTGTAACCCACCCCTATCCCCCAATCCTTCCACAAGGTGGAGTCCGGTGGGGAAACGGCCCTTGGCGAGCCCAGGAGAATCTATACCCAGTGTAGACCCATGTCCTGGACCTCGCAGAAGGCCACTCTCCGAAAGGTAAGCCGTTCGTCAACGTTTCAACGGTTTGACACTCACGCTCACTCGGAATTTCAGACCACCAAACTCTATTCACTCTATTCACTCAGCCATTCCCCTACAGGAACTTTGCGAAACGGTTCCATATCAACACCGTGCTGGGTTGTTCGGTTATACCTTTTCAAGTGCTTGGCCAAGACTTTTCGGAGGCCCGAGCGAGCAGGATTTGATCGATGTTGTCGTTGTCACCCCCTGAGAGTGCGTCCTAGTGCATAATCTGGATCGCTCTCACTGGCTGATTCTTGTGTAGTCGTGGAGGACGTGGAGTGCCAAGGAGATTTTGGTTGGAAGTTTGAAGCGCATAAACGGTTGGCGTCCTCTTCACTTCGCTTTCCCGTATAGGCTCATTCCCTGTAACGCGATGTGCATTATTTAGGGTTATCGGAGTGACGGACGCGGCATCAGAAGTTATCAAGAGTCCTAGTGCTATTAGGAATACTGTGGACAAGCTCACTGGACCACGATGTGATAGACCTATTGAGTGCTTTGGCCCCCCCCACTACCCTCTTCATCCGGGAACTAGCCCATTTGGACCTCGAACGTCTACACTCAATTCACCCTATGCCCCGCAATTGCACGTCGAGCTTCCGACCTCATTTACAACGCCACCGCATTTTTCAGTGTGGGTGAAAGGGAAGCGAGTTTGTGGTCCACCCTGGAAAGGTTTCTCGTGGGTGGGGCCAAGTGGCAGTAGCCCATCGCGGATGGAGTAACCAACCCAGACGGTGTTTGACCTGGGTTTTTTTTTTGTGTATCTAATCGCCGAAATAGAGGAGCCGGGACTTGGAGGTCTACGGTGTACAACGGGGTCCTGCTCAAGAAAAGGTCATATCTCCTTCGTGTCCCTTCCGCTTACTAAAACGCCTTCAACAGTGTTTCCTGTGCCTTCCTACCAATCGTCCCGTTCGCCCTGGCGGGGAACCGTCCCATCGTACCGACTACCACTTTCACAGGCGCTATCTATGTCGACGAGTTACTCTCAATTGCCCTTCGTGCTGGGTTCCACCTCTCAGACAGCTTCCTCCACGTGACGCGTGAGTTCATGGCGATAAACAAATGCAGAGTGGCTTCGAACACTGTATCACACAGCGTGCAACGAGTTATATGCCTGTCGAATAAATCTTGATTTTGTGCTGAATGGTGGACCGGTTCCTTCAGGGCAAAGGAAGTCAACAAACGTTGAAAGAACAAGAACGCCGAAAAAATAACTGGGAGCGAATCTCATTGACCGGCATGCCGATAACCTTATGTTCCCTTCCAAAGACTGGCTTACACTTCAGGATGAACTCGTGATTTATTCGACAGACGTATCCTCCACTACCAACGGTGTCACTGCCTCCCGGGAATCCCCCACTCTCCTCCACCAGCCACGATCCTACGGCCAAATCCTACAACTGACCCGCCCTCGCCCCAATCCACCGGATGGGATTCTGGTGGACGACCCACTTGAGATCCCCTCCAAAGTGGATTGCCTTCTCGGCACACGACTCCAGACCGCCATCTGTGGAACCGACAAATGGCACGCGATATGTCCTGCGCGGGCACAGACTGCAGGCGATACGTCAGCCGGGGGGGTTTTGGTCAAATTCGCCGCAAGATGTGACGGGGCTACTCACCACCCCAACCCTGTACTCCTGCACACGCGTCATCGGCAACGTGTATCTGGTCATGCCTACATGTCGGAGTCTGAGGGTGGGTAGCTTTGCGATCCTTCACTGCGACCCAACCTCAGAGCAGTGCGCGAGA
>Ga0307516_10005204_pt1 | contig 15661 bp, 9 predicted proteins | sample 19_EM_MG_FD_203310 | JGI IMG/M metagenome (GOLD analysis project Ga0307516, IMG submission 203310) | Populus trichocarpa ectomycorrhiza microbial communities from riparian zone in the Pacific Northwest, United States - 19_EM | ecosystem: Host-associated > Plants > Roots > Unclassified | place...
TTGAAAAAATATCTTCAGTGAGATTGCGTGGGATAGTTTCTTTACGAACTAGTTCTTCTTGCCCTCTTCACCACCCTCTTCCAAGTAAGCCTTCTTTCTCCTCTCAGCATTAGCAAACAGACAAATCACGAGGAAACACGTGGCATAAATCCCATGAATCTTCCAATTAGTCTTGGGTGGTTGGTGCAGCACAACCCTATGAAACACCGCCACGTAGTAATGCAACCCAATTGCGAAGCCCACCAGGGTCTGGCCCAGGCCCAGCAGCTTTGAGCCCATCCCACACTCGGCGGAAAAAACCAGGATCAAATACATCAAGAGAAGCAACAGGTACAGAACATAGCCTAGGGTTTGAAACACCATTAAACAAACGTAATTGGACTGTGAAGTAGCATAGAAAAACTTCAAGGGCTCAAGGCCAGTAACTAATGCAGAGAGGCAGAGAATGGTGAAGTAGATGGAGAGATAAACTTGGATGAAAATCAAGATCTTTTGTATAGAGAAATAAGCTTTGATACGGTTAAAGACAAGAGAAACCAGAAGTAGAGGTATTAAAATGAATGCAAAAGAGACTGTAGAGGCAATGGTAGATGCATATTTACTGCCAACAATTGGCTTGAACCCTTTAGTCAAATCTTTGTTGGCTTGCGTAAGGTATTTCTTGGAAGTTATGGAGAGTCTCTCAAGGTCTGGTAAGATAGTTTGATGAAACTTCGACGGTAGATCTCTGAATTCAGCAACCAAATCATCTTCATCATCCTGGTCAAGCCAGCTTTGTTGCTTTTTAGTTTGAGGGGTCTTTTTTGGGTTGGTTTGTTTTTGGTTCTTGTTTTGTTTTTGGGATTCTGTGTCACCGACTTTCTTGTCTACAAGGCTTTGTGTTTGTTTTGTGGAAGCTGGTTTGGTTGTTTTGTTAGTGGATGGGCCTAGTTTCAGAAGATCTGATGTTTTCTTGGTGGGGGCAGAATTGGCTGCGGCTTTTGATGTGGAATTGAGTTTCTTGAGCTGTGAAGTGGAGTTTAGCTTTTTGAGCTGAGAAGTGGAGTTGGAAGGGGTGGGCGTTGCTTTGGTTGAATTTGTAGATTTTGTAATCTTGGTTTGGTTCTTGGTAGATAGGCTGCCAGTCTTGATGAGCTTGGTTTGGTTTTTTGTAGATAGGCTAGGCTTGGCGAGCTTGGTTTGGTTCTTGCTGGACATATTGGTGCTCTTTTTCTTGGGTACTTGGTCTTCATTCGTTTCCACTTCTAACATTCTTCTTCTAACAAGAAACTGTTTGGCTTCAAGCTGTGTTTGATCACTGTCCGAGGAGGCACAGGGGAGAAGAAAAGTGAACAGAAACAAAACAAGAAAAAGCAGAAGTACCTGTCTGAGACTGAAACAGATCAAGTACTTGAGTGGAGCCATTTTGTGAAATCTAGGTTTGTGCTGGTCTTGAGATTAAGATCTAATGGGGACTTGTAGGATCTAGAACTTCTGGTTTCAAAGCTCAATGAGTGAGAGAGAGAGTTTAGTGCTTGTGAAGACTTAAATGAGAAAGCAGTGGAAGATGAGATCAGTCAGTCACATGATGACAATACGCAAAGTTTCCTTCCTATAAAACGCGGTTTTTCATGTCCCGGTGTTGCTGCAGCCTGCCTGCCTGCTGGCACCCGGTAAGCCAAGCGTAATTTTCCTATTTTTTTCACTCATGGGGCTAATCAATTCCTCAACTTGTGATGCTCTATATTACAAGTTATAAATAAATTGTGTTTAAACCATGACTTCATTGGTCATCTGTCTATTTCTTCAATATTTATAAACTGACTCACATGGAATTACACGACAAAACGAGGTACTTGTATAAAGTCAGCAGTAGCTCATCATGCACCTTTCGGACAAAACCTCTGTTTAGTATGTGAACATAAAGGAGGAAAGGCTGCCCGATGTTCAAGGTGAATATTGACTTGTTTGCCCAGGGAATAAAAGTGTCTCTGCGACGCTGCTCACTGGATGAATCACCGGCATTGTAATTTGATTAGCAGTGAATGATTTGCAATTGTGTCATCAGCAAATGTAAACCTTCACAAAGATGATCCTTAATATTGATCCAACAGGAGATTAATTTGATCATCGTAATAGAATAAAGAGTTAACTTTCACCTCCTTTGACATGAAATTTAAATAAATGTAATGTTTCTAACTTTATTAAAAATCATACTTGTGACCTCTTAAAAATATTAAGAGATCATTGTCACTTAAACTAGAAATTATTATATCTTAATGATGAGGCTGTAAAAATTCTAAGGTGAAAGTCTACGGGTGATTTTTCATGGACGGATAAAACTCGACCTGAGAACTTGATGAGCCTAGCAATACTTGCAAAAAACTAAAAATTTAATACTTAAGGTAGTATAGTATTTGTTCAGCTGATGGAAATAGTAAATTGTATTTGTATGTAGAGAAAGAATAAATGGTATATTCTCTAAACCTAATTTTTTTTTAAATCTTATTTAAATCTTGTATTAAACTTGTGTTGAGTTTTATATTGTCTAAGAAGATCAATTTTTTTTAATGCTCATGTATAGATCTGTACGTGTATATAGATTTTTTAAAGATAAATATCTAAGTTTTAATATATTTTATATAAATATCCAAATTATAAGATATATATATTTTGTATATTGTGTAAAACAATTGTAGTTTTTCATCATTTAATTTAGTTCATCTTTGATTATAAAAGAATACAATCCACCATGTAATTTAATTATAGCCGTTTTAATTCAATAAATTAAATTCATTTAAAAATTGATTGAATGTAAGAGAGGAGTAATTAATGCAATTGATACATAAATGGATTCTTGAAAGCGGCCATTATTAGTAGTAGAAATGATCAAAAACTGCAATTCCTGGCTTATCTGTTTAGCATCATGAATCTAAATTTAAACTCATTTATGAAGTTCCAAAAGTCAAGTTTCTTTTCCTTTCATATCACCAATTCTATAACAAGAACACGCCGAGAGTCAGGGTTGGACTCATAGTGCACAAGACCAAAGCATGATCTAGATCCTTCACATTTTCTTTTACTATTTTATAGGAAACGTTAGAGACCATAGTTGAAATCGTTGACTTTTACACCCCCTTCTTTTTCTATATAAAAAATAATTCTTAGTCATGGAAACCGTGTTTCAGAGATGGAAGAAAAATTTGACTTATTTTTATATTAGATTGAGTCTAATAATTTAGTTTTATTTTAATTAGATAAAAAAAAAAATCTATAATAACAAATGAATTAAATTAAAAAAATAATCACAATAACATAGAAAAAATACTTTTTTCAAAAGAGAACAATGATGTATTTCAATTCACAACTTATTAAATACAGAATTACAAAACTTGGTAAAAAAAGAACTAAAAATTTGATTTGAGAAAACCGTAGTTAATATGACAAACTTATAACCTCGGTAATTAGGGTAGAGCAAACCCAAAATATGCTGTCAAACTCGTGGCTCAAGTCATGAGATCGGAATAACCTAATAAAAATAAAAAAAAATCACAAAGATCATTAAGAAAAACAAATGTCAACCCAAGTTAGCTTTTCAAACTCGTGATTCGGGTCATTAGACCGAAAGTACTCTATATGGAAAAACCAAAAAATCCAATTCCAAAAAGAATTTAATTATACAAAAATAAAATAGAAATTAAAAAAATAAAGATCAAAATTGAAACATGAAATGAATTTTATCTTTTGATTGAAGGGTGAAATTGAAAAGAAAAATCAATTTATCAAAAGTACAAAAAAAAAATCAAAAGAAAGAAGATCAAAATTGAAATAAAAAATACAAATAATTTTTTGAATGAAGGGTGAAATTGAAAAGAAAAATCAATTTAACAAACGGCCGAAAAAATAAAAGAATGAGGACCAAATTAGAAAAAAAATATAAGCCATTGGGATTGAAGGGTGGAATTGTAAATAAATAAAACTTCTATAAAAGGGCCAAGAATAAAAATAAAAAATAAAAAATAAAAAAATAAAAACTAAATTCAAAATACCAATAACAAAAAGGACAAAGTTGTAATTTTTAAGGAAAAAGAGAGAAAATAAAAAAAACCCCGCTAGTGATAAATTACTCCCCAACCACCTGCATGCATTGTACCAACAGGAAGAGAACACACAACTTTTACAATGACACGACGAAAGGAGGTTTTGACAACCAGGAAGCGTCACACACACCACTTGAAGGGAGCAAACGCCTCCCACATGCTAGTGCTTGCATAACATGCACCATCAACTTTTTATATTTTTAGTCAAATATCAAATTGTTCCTCACTAACATAATTAAAAAAATATAATCATTTTAAAAAAAAAGACAAAAAAAGCATCTTAAAGCCAATTTTAACTTTTATTTCATATTAATTTAATAATAATTAATGTATCTAGTGAAAAGAACTTAATGCCCAGATAACAAGTGTTGGGATTTTTAATGTGAAGATCATAAATCCATCGCATACCCAAGTGACCACCCAATTCAAGCATGGGACCAGATAAACGAAAAGGATCCTAGACAGTAAGTAGGTCCCGCAGTCGAGCTGCCCAGCATTACCGGCTTAACTCCACTCGTAAATTACCTAAATATAAGAGGGTAAAACTAAAAGGATCGATGTTTCCTTCTGGGTTTGTGTTAGGTTATTTGGAGACCCTTTTCTTGTGTGTGTGTGTGTTTCTCTGCCACCATCGCCTCTGCTTTGAAGATAAAACTACATAGGCCGTCAGATCATGATATTATTGGATGATGAGATGGGTGGTGGGACCTTGAATATTCCATAGACATACTGTGAATTGTGACCTTTAACGTGTAGTGTAGGGATTAAGCTAACGTGTTCATTAATACTCCAAGATGTCGAAAACGATGATTCACAGGTCTTGAACAAAACTAGCTTGCCAATGCCACCCATGCTCGTCTCTTTTTTATCTCCCTAGTCTTGCGTATCTTCCTGTATTTCTGAGCCACCAATGATTACTCAGTCATCCGCTTGTAGCAGTAATTTTTTTATTTATTGTTTTGTTAAAACTTCATTGTAACGGAACTTGAGATATATAAATGAGATCTACGTACTCTGTGATGTTGATTGCAGAGTTGCAGAGATGAAGGTCGGGCCGGGATTGTGAGTGTTCGATGTGCATGAACCTATAGAAAAACTCCTTAGATCTGGAGAATCTTATTCGCATCTCAGCTGGGGCCATTTCTTCTGGTGATGAACGGGACTTCCTCAACAGCAGAATTAATTAATTTGAGGTCGATTTTAGCTTCTTTTTTCTTAAGAAAAAATTCTCTTAATAATTAATCATGTTCAATATTGTATGCTAGCTAGTTTAGGTGTTAAAATTGTTATTTATATGTCATTAATTATTTCTAAAACTTAAAATTAGGTGTATAAAACACTTAAATAATTTGTCAAGTTAAAGCTATTAAAGTTGAAAGTATTTAAATCATTTTATTAGTTTTATATGCAAATTATGGAGGGAATCTTGAAAAACACAAACAAAAAAAAACATGATTTCAAAAATATCAAAGTATAGAGAGGTTAAAACTAAAATAGATTAGTTTTAATATTTCAGTCTTTTAAATATTTTAAAAACTTATAGAAAAACCATGAATCTTAAACCAAAGTGAAGTCACTAATACTATATATATATTTTAAAAAAACAAAAGGGAGATGATTTTAGCTTTGAATGAGAAACCAATCCTTTATGCACATGGAGAAACTTGAAAGATGGGCTAAAAGCCATGCAGAGAGAAGATTAAAACCTACTTTATATATATATATATATATATATATAAAGTAAGGTATGGTCCTAGCTAGATCTGGCCCTCTTTTCATGTGCTAAATGTTTACATGTCTTCTTCGAGCCTTTTTCATGTTTTAAAGTGTGCATATCTTTGCATGCATGTGCAGGGTTTTTTTTTTTTTTTTTTTACCCAGTAACGTGGAGTTAACACTCCATTTTTGCTGGAAATTAATGTGTTCTTTGTTTTTTTAATTAACATAAGTATTTGAGTCAGATTGTATATATCTTGATTAATCTCATGAGTCCTGAAGTTAATGACTATATAAGTTTCCAGTGACTCTAAAATTTATAAGAATTGAACTAATGATATTTGTAAAGCAAATCTAGGATCTAACCAGTTAAATTACGTTTTTTAACAACAAAAAAATTAACACATGTGAGCTATATGCTTCTTTCTAAAAGGTACACCACTCTCCTGCTATTAGCTCTTGAACAATTTAAACAATTCAATGTAATTAATTCTAAATAAATTTTAAAGATTTGATTAGAGCCTTTGTTTTACTGATCAGCTAGGTCTCCATCCGATGAAAACGTGTTTAAGCATGACTGTGTCAGCAAAAAAACAAAAAAGTTAATGAAAACATAACTTCGGTTAACAGATTATTAAAATTTTAAATTTATTTATGAACAAATATTTACATCAAATGATTTATTCAAATATTTACACAGGAGGTCGAGCGAGAGCCTTTTACCTTGCTTTTTGTTTTTTTTATTTATTTTAAATAAAGGTATTATATATATGATTAATGTGCTCCATTGCCCTTTAAAAAAAAAAAAAAACTCTGAAGACCTGAACCAATCTTCTAATATGGAACCCAGAGAATGAAAGCTCTGTGATCTCATCATAAGTAAAGTAATGGTGAAAGAGGGGGTGGATTTCCCTTGTGATAATACCATTATATATCAATCCACACACACTGCAACAGGTATAATCTCCTTCCATCTCCACCTCCAGCCTGCGAATCAGTGGACGGGGAAGGGCCAGGAATAATGATGTTACGTGATTCAAATCTGTCTTCAACATGACCGTGGAGTGGCACACACGGTGTTTTGAGATGTCGGTGGGCATGGCAGCATCATCTGTGAAGGGCGACGAAAGGGGCTGTGGCATGGCAATCATAGCAGCAGTTACACTGTCGGTGGTGAAGCAGTTAAGAGGGCCAGTGCTGTGGGATGTGCCAATTTACTCACAGTAAAGAAATTGCCCCATTGTTTTCAAGAAATTAGGAGATTTTACGAGTTTTGCATTAAAGGAACAACATGTGCTCCAAAATCCAACATGTTTAGAGATTAAGCTCCTCATAAAGGATAAAAGAGAGAGTCCGAAATATTAATTAATCACAAAGAACGAAAAAAGAAAAGGATTGGGGTGAGAGAGGCTCGAACTCTCGACCTCAGGATAACTCAGAAGCTATGAGACCTACGCGCTAGCCAACTGCGCCACCACCCCTTTACGTTAGATCCTTCTCTATCTTTATATTGAATGAAGAGCAACTACTTCCCCATCAGCGCTAAAGAACAGTGAGCATCAAGTTAATATGCCATGATAGCTAGCCAAGCACACATCTGGGCTTGGAACAGGCTTACACAAGTTTTTCCTTTGAAAAATGGTACTAGCTGGAGTGAGAAACTGCAGCTTGATTTCTTAGTGTTGAGACCGGGAGTGCCCAGATCTTGAAAGTATTTGTTGGGCCTTTACAAGAATTGATGGGCTTTATTTGCAAACCAGACTTAATTAAAGTCAGATTAATGATTTTTAGTATATTATCTAAATCAATGGGCCTAGCGAAATCAGAAAATCAACACGTTATCAATATAACTAAAACAGTCGGACCTTTCTTGTAGCTCTTCACCGAGGCAGTAAGAAAATATACTTTGATCTATCAAGTTTTTGATTTGGTCCTGTAATTTTAGTTGTTTATGTTTCGATTTTAATTTTTTTTTTTTATTTCTTAGTTCCTGCATTTTGAGAGAAAATCACCGGAAAAAGAAAAAGAAAAATGAAAGACTTGGGCCAAACCAAATATAAATCTTGATATTAATGGGTTTAATTTGTTAAAAAGAGAAGTTAAATGGAGTTTCTTAGTCCTTTAACAATATTAGAAAAACTAGATTGGAGCCCATATAGTTTTTTATTTGGTTTTTTTTTTAAAAGCGATTTGAGGGTTTTTATGGATTAAAAATAGGTTTAAGGGATTTTTTTTTGAGTGAAAACAAGTTAAAAATTGAGTTTTGAACCCTAAAACTCGGACTCTGCTTTTTTGATCACTAAACATGATCGGAAAATATAGTATTGAACAACATGTTATCTATTTTATTTAAAAAATATTTGGATAAACAAGATATCGTTCATCCTTTTTTATTTTAAACAAGAGAAGATAGAGGGCAGACCTGGATGTGCCTATGTGTTCCGTTAGCACACAGAGTGTGACTTTTTAGACCTAGCAACGCTTAAAGTTTTTTTCTAAAGACCCCTCACCTTTTTTCTTCTATTTGTAATTAATAAGTTATTTTAAATAAAATTCTCTTTAAAACAAAATTATTATGATGATATTTAAAAAGTTATCTATTTTTGTTTTCATAATTTATAAATAAGATTATATATTTTATAGTAATATTAGTGATTGTTATATGAATAATTATTTATGAATATGATATACACAAGTTTTTTAAAATTTTGCTTATGATTATTCACTAAAAATCGTGACATATATATTTTTTAAATTATAACTTGTTTTTCAGATTAAATTATAACTAAAAATCGTGACATATTAAAAATTAAAAATATATGTTTTTTGTTTTTTTTGGGGATTCTATTAAAAATAAGTCAATAATACTTCACTTCACTTCAATCTCAAACACACCTGAAGATGACGTGTGCAGGTGAAGGAAATCAAAGGGATATCATCATATTCAATTGGATCTACCCCAAATTGAATTCAACCCGGTTTACAACAACAAAAATAGAAGGAAACAAAAATTCCGAAGGTAAAGTTTGCAAGAGAGGAAAGGAATATGAAGAGTAAAGACGAGGAAGAAGGGAGGAAAGATAAAGGGGCTTTTGCTGGCGAAATACAAGTGCAACATATAACAAACAAGCACTTATTGTACAAACACAAATAAAAAGACAGATTTTGAAGGGGCAGCCGTGCAAAGAGAGAAAAAGGAAGTTTTTTTTTTTTTTTTCCTTACATCCCAAACAAAAACCAAATCGAACCGAGTTAAATTTTAAAATTTTCAACCATGATAAGTTAATTTTTATTGATATTCTTGATATTTTGATTTTTTTTCTCACCCGTACTTATATTAAAATGATAGATCCTCCTTTAAGCTGTTGCAATTATTCACAAACAAGTAAGTTGCTGAAAGAGATTGAACAGTTTAAGTCATTTGCAGACAAGAAAAACGTGCCCAACTTTCATGCCAGAAAAATGCAGAGCTTGAGGAATCAAATTTGGTGATGAAACACAAGCTAGCATCAAATCAATTAATGAATACAAAATGAGTGTAGTTTTAATGTAACGTTTTTCTGTATATATCGATTAGCTGAGTATATCATGTAACAGTAACACAGCTTTCGCCTGACAGGTTCGTCAGTCTGCTAAATTTGAGAATGTTAGCTGACGATAGAGTAGAGCCTTGTCGTCATCATCATCGAAATCAATGCTCTCATTGTTTCCAGTCTTCATGTCTATTTCGGTTCTTTCCTCTCCATCCAGTCCGTTTGTTTCTGAAACATTCAATCGAGTGTGTTCTTCTCTCAAAGGAGAATCATCTGCCTCTAATTGTTGCATTTCTAATTCTATCAAAGCAGTCATCCTTGCCCTATCCCGGTCTCTTGGGTACGTGCAATAGAGGAATGAGTAGATGAAGCAACATAATGCCATTGGAATGCCAATTGCTGTGTAGAGTGCCTTTGCAAGTGATGCAGCATTTTCTCGGTCTGTTATCACTTGGACACTGTCTAATGATTTTTTGGGAGTTTTATAACCATAAACATGCTGAGCCAAAATCCCTACTGTAGGGGGAGCAAATGAAGATAGCACTGATTCGAATGATCGATCCAAAGCATAGACGCTCGCTCGAGATTTCTGTGGGACTATCTCTGCAAATATTGGACTATAACACCAGTTATACATATAATATAATACAAATTAGACGTGGGAATATATAATCTAACTTCATTATCTAATGCTTCAAGGGAAGTAGGAAACCGATCAGTCTCCATGACTTCACAGCACATGAACAATACCAAGTAGTAGTTCATGCAGCAGCGGAAGACATGCTACTGGACGCAACATTAGGGATTTGAATGCTTAAAGAGAAATTTGTCATCAAGATCCAGATCATAATTCTTTGCAGTTCTTGGCCATATAACAATATATATTTCTTTATTTTAATGACGATTGTATGCACAACAGAAAACATAAAATCAAGAAGTGGAAAAACTAGTTGACGATTGTGCTAGACAGCTCCATTAAATACATCTTTTCTTCTATTAATAATATCAGCAGTGTGTAATTTATAGATGGCTGTCGAAACCATGATAGAGAAGTAGTTAATTCTAAGCAGTTTAAACCTGACTACCCAAGGTGGTGATGAAAAAAAGCTAAGGTTATATCATGGAATTGGGTTTCTGCAAATTAAATAATATCTTCACGAGTTTGTATTATCAAATGCTAATTGCAAACTGGATTTTTGTATCTACCGATCTACACTCGTGGCCTCTAGAACGTATTAGTCAAAATCATAACTATTCTCCATAAGCATTGATGCAAATCATATTGACATTAAATGTCCGAGGATACGTTATGGACTAGAAAAATAAGGAAAAATTCAAAAAGAATTTCTGAGGTGTCAAACTAGAATTTTGATGAAAACATACATAACTTTTAATTCAATCCTGGGATTGTCAAAATATTCCACAAGCCCAAACCCAATTCTATAGAGAATTAACTTGATGTAACTAGCTGAATGAGAAAGCCCTTAAATTAGACTTACAAGATTTTTTTCATCATCATCATCATCATCCTAGTTATTTTCAGATTCTTTTCATAATTAGGCTACATAATTTTACTTTGTATAGGTTTATTTAATTAGGTTGATTCCAAACATCATTTAAATAGTTTGTATGTAATTTTTTAGAAGATATTATTGTTGTTGTTGTTGTTGTTGTTGTTGAATCCAGAACTTATCAAAACAAAGTTCTCTACGAAGAAATGAAAGTTCGACTTGGGAGAGAAGGTAGAAAAATACTTTGTTTCAATTAAAGAAAAGTTAAGCATCGCTTCAATTTTAGCACTTTTAAATTTTGACAAACTGTTTGAGGTTGAATGTGATGCTTATGGTGTAGGAATTATAATTGTATTGTTTCAAGAGAGAAGAGACTCGTGACATTCTTTAGTAAAAATTTAAGTCATGTTAGATTAAAGTGGTTCACATACAATAAAGAATTCTAAGCTATTTTTAGGACTCCAAGGAAATGGGAGCATTACCTGATAAGCAAGGGATTTGTGCTCTATTATGTGATCATGAGGCATTGAAATTCCCATATAAATATAATTGAATTAGTAATGATATGCATGTGAGATGCGTGATTTCTTACAACAGTTCCCAATCAAAATCTAGAGTCCAAAATAGGGTTGTCAATGCTTTGAGTAGAAAGATAACCTTGTTAGTTAACTTAAAATGAGAGATTACTAGATTTGATTGTTTGGAATAATTGTAGAGCATGATGAGAATTTTAATGAGTTGAGGGAAAGTGTCAAAACATGCTCATTGATGATTTTCAAATTTATAATAGGTTTATGATACTAGGTAAACAACTTTGCATTTCTTATCTTCATTACAAGAGAAGGTGATTCAGGATTTGCATGGAGAAAACTTAAATGGTCACTTAGAATGAGAGAGGAATATTGTTGTTGTCGATGACATATATTATTAACCTCAATTGAAATGGGATATTAGTAAGTTTATGTAAAATTGCTATATTTGATAAATTGCCAAAGGGCAAGCATAAAATACTATTTTATATATGCCTTCAGCTATTCCTAAAAATATATGGGATGGCTTGTCTATGAATTTTATACTTAGATTACCCTATACATAAAGGAGAATGGATTATGTATTTGTTGTAGTTAAAATGTTCCCAAAGATGACATATTTTATCCCTTACAAGAAGACCAACAATGCTTCTAGTATTGCTCGACTTATCTTCTAAAAGGTAGTTCATTTGTATAAGGGGGCAAAGACCTTCTGATCGAGACAAAAAAGTTTTATGACCACTTTTGACAGATATTGTGGAAAATGTATGATTAATCCTTGAATTTTAATAGCACAATACATCCCAAATAAATGGAAAAATAGAGTCGATGAATCAGACACCTGGCAACTTGATTTGTAGTATCTATGGTGACAAGTCAAAGCAGTGGGATGTGGCACTTGCACAAGCAGAATTCACACACCATTTCTAAACACAGAGCAAAAGATAAATCACCATTCAAAATTATGTATATGTTGTGTCCCAAGCATATACTTGATCCTGTACTAGTTTAGAAGGGTGGTGGTTATAGCATTGTTGTTGAGTCGATGGTTGTGAATGCATACACTATACGGGTTGAGATGAGACATAAGTTACAACAAATCAATGCTAAGTACAAGGATGTTGTTGATAAACATCATGCTAAATTGTTCAAGAAAGGAGATAAGGCGATGTGTTTCTACACAAAGAGAGATTTCTAGTTGGGACCATATAACAAGCTATTGAAGAAGAAATATGATCCTTACAACATAATAAGGGTATTCTAATGGACAAGATAAAAGGACAGTTTATGTTGTCAATTTGCCAAAAAATATGGATATTCCTAAGACTTTCAATGTTTTCGACATTATCCTAATTATGATGATGAGCCGCTATATCCAAATTTAGATGTTGACTCAAGGTTGAGTCTTTCTCAAGTAAAGGAGAACGACACGGAATGTTTGCTAAATATATTCGTGAACCAAATAGACAGGACAAAGCTCAAAAAGAAGTTTGGACATATCAAACGAGTATTCTGATGGAAACAAACAAACTTTTAATACGATTATTGGATAGTGCTCAAATTTTGCTAATATGTTTTACAAACCCAGTTCTATAATGGATGAGCTTGCTGTAACTAGGCGAGATAGAAAAGATCCTCAAATTAAACCTAGAAGATACTTTTTAATTTTTCATTGTTTTCCTAGTGATTTTTGTATTCTTTACTTAATTAGGATTAAGAATTCTATTTGATTTAACTAAGTTGGTTCCAATCACTATTTAAAGTTTATATGTAATTTTTCAAAAGAGATTATTATTATTGAATTCAGAATTTATGAAAAGAGGGTTTTTTCTACAATTTAGAGCTATAATTTAGAGTTTGAGATACCCTGATTTTCCATCTTTCGCTACGCTGCTTCAATTATAACCTTGGACTTTGACATATTTGAAACCATGTTTGTGCAGATATCTTATTTCAATACCATGTTATCAGTTGATTGTAACTCTCTAGGATGAAAAAAGCAAATGCTGTAGGTAGTCGAACATGAAAATCAAGGGAGATGATGAGTTGAAATGCATACTTGTTTGTAGCTGGACCATTCCAGGATATGCAAAATCCCATGATGAACAAGACCAGACCATGGATGAATGTTGTGGATGGATCATCAGGCAATACAAGAAGCAAAACTGCTGCCAATGGTATGGCTGAACCAGAGCTTATCTGTGAAAGAAATATCCTCCCAGAATTGGGAAAGCGTTTAGCTAGGACATCCCCCATCTTTCCTCCAAACAGGCCACCAAGTGACCCAGCAACTACAAAAAGAGTCATGAGAAATGCTGTTTTTTCATGGGAGAAGCCAATGAGCTCCAACCACATAGGAGCGAATGATAAAGCTGACCAAGGAAAGGATCCAGATACACCTTGAGCCACAATTATTTGGAATGATGGAATTTTTATAACTGACTTTGCTTCTTTCATCAGGTACTTCACCTCTGAGATAAAAGACTTGGGAGATTGGTCTTTAGCTTTGCTATTAGTATCAGAAAAGCGTGGATCGTTAGCAAAAAGGCGGACCATAATACCAACAATTACACTAATTATTCCAACCAGATGAAAAGCAACTCTCCAGCCAGGTATTCCCATGAATGTTCTTGAGGCTATTAGAACTGAACAGAGCCCTCCGATAATGGAACCAAGGTTTCCTGTCAGCTGTAGCCATCCAAATGCCATGCCACGATTGCTTTCATCAGTTGAATCAGCGACAAGGGACTGAATGGCAGGTGTGACTATGGCCAGTCCAATCCCATTTAGACCTCTTGAAACCGCTACCTGATAACCAAATGTGAGAACATTAAATTAGGCAAGAGGTCATGCCATGAAAAGCAGGAGTTCTTCTTTTATGATTATCCATCCAGGAGACTCAAACCACCAAAAATAGCAAGCTTCGTATTCTCAAGAGTGTTTTTTCTTGCTTCTTCCAAGTTCAGTTACAAAGTATACAACTTGCCGAAAAGATTCCTGATAAAAGTATCCAATTTAACCACAAGGACTCGCTTTTCAAACCAGAAAATTGTTCAGCTTACCTTCATAGTCTTCTTATATCTGCATAACAAATGAAAGAATGCAACATAACACTTCAACATCTCTAATAAAGACTTGAAAACTATGACTACTTCATTTTTCTTTCATCGAGAACTTTCTCCAACAAATGCTTCTTGATGCCAATCATATTATTCATACCAAAATTCTAGTCGTAATAATGAAGGTCTTGAACAAGAAATGTAATAATACTTCTGACTAGCTTCCTTCACTACATTTCTCACAGAAAAATAGCATTTTTACTAGTCAAATATCAGTATTCGTAGAACCATACCCATGATTGAATCCCAATTTCAACACTGCTCAAGAAATTTCTTAATCCAGGTCATTACTCACCTTAAGATAGGACAGTCATAGTGTAAGTTGAACCTGCAATCTATGGCTGGTGTTGCACCTGCAATCTATGGCTGGTGTTGTGGTAATAGGCCAATAGCCATATTTATTCATCAAAGGTTTGAACTAGTGTAAAAGAAGAATGACATCCATGGAATACAAACCCAATTTCCTCATTTTATTTGGAAAAATCCTATATTCCTAGTAATATAGCAATTAAATGGACTAATCCAGGCAGCCCAGCAATTCACATATTCAACTATTCTTCTGCAAAGTATAACAAACCAGCCTCACCAAGAAATTCATTAGAACCTATCAATAGATCCTCTAATAAAATCATGAAAAATAACCCAAAATGAAGAATCTGTAACAGAGACCGCACCGACAAAACTAGAAAAAAAAGGGGGGCATTCAAATTTACAACAAAGACTAAAGCTTCAAAACTACGACAACTTACAAATCTTGAAAAAAGAGAGAAACAACACAAATAGAGGGACTCAGTCTCAAACCTCTAAGAAAGTAGAAGAAATGGCAACGAGGAAAGTGGCGGCTGCCCAAAGAAAAGCACCAAGAGCAATAACATGGGCACGATTATGATGCACAGCAAGGTAAGCAGCTAGTGGATAACAAGAAGACTGAACAATGGATCGAAACAAAGTTAATGAACCCAAACCAGTGGGGTCAGTATGTAAAGCTGCACCAACTTCTTTGTACACTCCTGGTAACAATGACTCATCAGCTCTCTCCATAATCCCTGCTAGATTCACTAGCACTAATGTCAGAGTCTCTTGTTTCATCGTTGAAATTTCTCTGAAATCAGAGTCCTCTGTATATATATATATAAAAGGGTGGCTTTATAGGTTTTTTAACATAAAAAAAAA
>Ga0307516_10005205_pt1 | contig 15661 bp, 16 predicted proteins | sample 19_EM_MG_FD_203310 | JGI IMG/M metagenome (GOLD analysis project Ga0307516, IMG submission 203310) | Populus trichocarpa ectomycorrhiza microbial communities from riparian zone in the Pacific Northwest, United States - 19_EM | ecosystem: Host-associated > Plants > Roots > Unclassified | place...
CGGGGCTGCTCAGCGCCACCTGCCCGCCTTCGCCGTCGCTGTCGGCCACGCGCAGCGTGAAGCGCCCGCCGCCCTTGGTCACGTAGGCGATGCGGGTCGAGAACACGCCCTTGTCACCGGTGAGTTTTTCGTAGATGAAGTCGGCGATGCGGTGCGCCGCCAGGCGCAGATCGCTCACGTCGACGGCCTGGCTCTGGCCACCGAGTTCCACGCCCTTGACCACGTCCCAGAGCTTGAAGCGCACGTCGAAGCGGCCATCGGCCAGGCGCCCGATCGAACCGGCCACCAGTGCGTCGGCCGCGCGGCCGCGCCACTCGGTCATCACCGGGCGCGCGGCTTCGTCGAGTGCGCCGGGGGCGTCGATGCTGCGGAACACGCCGCTGCGTTCGAGGTCGGCACGCACGATGCCCGAGACCGACAAGGACGGCGAAGCCCGCTCTTCGTCGCGGAACTTCACGATCGCGATCGGCACCTGCGTGGCGCCCACCCCCGAGATTTCGACCCGGAACTGGGCCCAGGCCGGCAACGCGGCGCTGGCGATGACAAGGCCCGCGCCGGTGGCGCTGTGGGTGCGGATGAACTGGCGTCGGTTCAGCATGGGTTTCGGCATGAGTACTCGTGATTCTGATTTCGCAGCTTGGTTCAATCGAATGGCGGTTTGGGCGGGTTCGTCAGCAAACCCATCTTCAAATAGCGGTACCAGGTGCCCTCGGCCACGTAAAGCGCCAGCACGAAACCGAGCCGCCCGTCGAGAAAACCGCGTCGCACCCCATAACAGCGCACGAAAGCCCACAAGGCGTGTGTCAGCGCGGCCGTGAACCCGCCACGCCCGCCGGCGCGCACCTTGTCGAGCGCGCGCCCGCTGCTGTAGCGGTTCATCTTGTCGATCGCCCCTTCGAGCGTGGGCATGCTGTCGTGCAACAGGTCGCCATCAAGCCTGCCGGTCGGCCCATTGACCATCAGCCGTTCGTGCACCAGGTCGTCAGAGAAGCGGCCGTGTTCGCGTCGGAAAAGGCGCAACACACGGTCGGGGTACCAGTCACCGTGGCGCATCCACTGGCCGCAGAAATTCGACAGGCGCAACAATTCATAACCCGCGAGCTTGCCACGATCCGCCTGTGATTCTGCGTGTGCAAGGTGACCGGATGTCTCCGCCGCGGCGTCGGCCTGGACCACCTCGCGAATGTCCTGAGCGAGTTCGGGCGTGACGCGCTCGTCGGCGTCGATGCTCAGCACCCAGCGGCCAGTGGCAGCGGCCAGCGCGCGGTTCTTCTGCACACCGAAGCCGGGCCAGTCGGGGGTGATGATGACGGTGGCACCCTGCGCGCGCGCGATCTGCGCGGTGGCGTCGGTGCTGCCGGAGTCGACCACGATCCACTCGTCGGCGAACGCGACCGAAGCCAGGCAGCCCGCCACGTTCGCAGCTTCGTTCTTGGTGATCAGGATGACCGAGAGCAGGGGTGGGCTCATGCAGTGGGGAGAGTCGGGGCTCGGGGATTGTAGGGATGCGCCTTGCCCACCTGCCCGGGGCTGCGCCAGAGCACCGCGATAATGCCGCTCCATGACCGCCCCCGAGCTGCCTTTCAAAGCGCGCCTGCAGCGCATCGCACCCTACTTCAAAGGCAGCCGCTTCGGCTTCATCCTCGCGTTCGTGGGCGCGGCCATCGGCGCAGCCACCGAGCCGGCGATTCCGCAGTTGCTCAAACAACTGCTCGACGCCGGCTTCCAGGCCGGCAAGCTGCCGCTGTGGCTGGTGCCGGTGGCGATCATCGGCCTGTTCGCGCTGCGCGGCGTGGCCGGCTTCGTCTCGCAATACGGCCTGGCCTGGGCTGCCAACCGCAGCACGCTGGCGCTGCGCCAGGCCATGTTCGAACGGCTGCTCGACGCCCAGCCCGCGGTCTTCAGCCAGCACACCGCGAGCAGCCTCGTGAACACGCTGAGCTTCGAGATCCAGGGCGGTGCCAACCAGCTCGTGTACTCGGTGCAGTCGCTGGTGCGCGATTCCCTCACCGTCGTGGCGCTGCTGTTCTACCTGCTGTGGCAGAACTGGCAGCTCACGCTCTTCGTCGGTGTGCTCTTCCCGGCCGTGGCGCTGGTGATGCGCGTGCTCAGCAAGCGCCTGCACCGGCTCACGGTCGAAAGCCAGAAAGCCACCGACGAACTCGCCTACGTGGTCGAAGAAAACGTGCTCGCGTGGCGCAGCGTGCGCCTGCACGCCGGCGAAGCAGTGCAGGCGGCACGCTTCGGCCGCGTCAGCGATGTGCTGCGGCGCCTCTCAATGAAGTCGGTGGTGGCCGCGGCCACGATGACGCCGATCACGCAGGTGCTGGCCGCGTGTGCCCTCTCGGCCGTGATCGTCGTGGCGCTGTGGCAAAGCGGCCAGAGCGGCGGTTCGGTCGGCGGTTTCGTGTCGTTCGTGACGGCGATGCTGATGCTGGTCGCGCCGATGAAGCACCTCTCGGAAGTGGCCGGGCCGATCACCCGCGGCATGGCGTCGATGGACCGCGGCGTGTCGTTGATCGAAACCGCGCCGCGCGAAGTGGGCGGCACCTACGCGCCCGAGCAATGCAGCGGCCACATCGAAATGCGCTGGGTCACGCTGCGTTACCGCGAAGACCAGGCCCCGGCGCTCGACGCCGTCACGCTCGAACTCAAACCCGGCGAAACCGTGGCGCTGGTCGGGCCTTCGGGCGCGGGCAAGACGACGCTCGTGAACCTGCTGCCGCGTTTCCTGGAGCCGACCTCGGGTGCGGTGCTGCTCGACGGCCACGCGCTGCCCGAGTGGAGCATGGCTGCGCTGCGCCGCCAGTTCGCGATGGTCAGCCAGGACGTGGTGCTGTTCAACGACAGCGTCGTCGCCAACGTGGCGCTCGGTGCCGAAATCGACCGCGAGCGCGTACGTGAAGCGCTGATCGGCGCGAACCTGGCCGCCTTCACCGACACCCTGCCCTTCGGCATCGACACCGTCATCGGCCACAACGGCGGCGAGCTCTCGGGCGGGCAGCGCCAGCGGCTGGCGATCGCACGCGCGATCTACAAGAACGCGCCGGTGTTGATCCTCGACGAAGCCACTTCGGCGCTCGATTCGGAATCGGAGCGCCTCGTGCAGCAGGCGCTCGAGACGCTGATGAAGGGCCGCACCAGCCTCGTGATCGCGCACCGCCTGTCGACCATCGAGCGCGCCGACCGCATCATCGCGCTCGACGGCGGCCGCGTGATCGAACAGGGCAGCCACGCCGAGCTGCTGGCCCTGGGCGGCCTGTATGCCCGGCTGCATGCACTGCAATTCAGGAGTTGAGCCATGACGACCATCCCTGCCCCGCGTTACCCGTACCCGCCGATCGAGAACCTGCCCGAAGACCTGCGCCGCAAGATCCTCGACGTGCAGGAGAAGGCCGGCTTCGTGCCCAACGTGTTCTTCGCGTTCGCACGCCGGCCCGACGAATTCCGCGCCTTCTTCGCGTACCACGACGCGCTGCTGCTGCGCGAATCGGGCCTCTCCAAGGGCGAGAAGGAAATGATCATCGTCGCCACCAGCGGCGCCAACGGCTGCCTGTACTGCGTGGTCGCGCACGGCGCCATATTGCGCATCTACGAAAAGAACCCGCTGATCGCCGACCAGCTCGCGGTCAACTACCTGAAGGCCGACATCACGCCGCGCCAGAAGGCGATGCTCGGCTTCGCGATGAAAGTCTGCAATGCGTCCTACGCTCTCGGCGATGAAGACTTCGTGCTGCTGCACGAGCACGGCTTCACAGACGAAGACGCCTGGGACATCGCCGGCATCACCGCGCTGTTCGGTTTGTCGAACCGCATGGCCAACTTCAGCGGCATGCGCCCGAACGACGAGTTCTACCTGATGGGCCGCGTGCCCAAAGCCAAGCGGTGAGCGCGGAAGCAGCGGCCGCTTTCGAGCGCCACCTCGACCTGGGCTGCGGCACCACGCCGCGGAACCCCTACGGCAAACGTTCGCTCTACGGTGTGGACCTGCGCCGGCTCGAATCGAGCGCAGAGTTCGAATTCGCCGCGGCCAACCTCGCGTTCGAGCCGATCCCGTTCGCGGCCGACATGTTCGGCTCGGTCTCGGCCTTCGACTTCATCGAGCACATGCCGCGCGTGCTCAACGGCACCGAACCGAACACCACCTGTTTTCCGTTCGTGCGGCTGATGGACGAAGTGTGGCGTGTGCTCGCACCGGGCGGCCTGTTCTACGCGCTGACCCCGTGTTTCCCGAGCCGCGAGGCGTTCCAGGACCCGACCCACGTCAACATCATCACCGAAGGCACGCACGCCTACTTCTGCGGCGAAAAGCCGCTGGCGCGCATGTACGGTTTCAACGGCCGCTTCGACGCGAAGCGTGCGCAGTGGGTGATCCCCGAACATTCGCAGAACGCCGTGCCGCTGACCTGGCAGCAGGAGTGGAAGCGCAAGCGCAAGGCCAGGAGCGGGCGGCTCGCCTACTTCCTGTGGGAACTCGAAGCGGTCAAGGCGGGCTGAGCAGCGCATGTCGAGTGCCCCGCGCATCAGCCTGATCCTGCTGGCGTGCAACCAGCAGGCCACGGTGCGCGCCGCCGCCGAAAGCTGCCTGGCGCAGTTGGGCGAACCGCTGGAGATCGTGTTCTCCGACGACGCGTCGAGCGACGGCACTTTCGCCGAACTGCAGGCCGTGGCCACCGCCTACCGCGGCCCGCACCAAGTGCGCGCGCGTCGCAACCCGGCGAACCTGGGCATCGGTGCGCACTACAACCAGTTGATGCTCGAAACCTCGGGCGCGCTGATCGTCACAGCCGCCGGCGACGACCTTTCGGTGCCGCAGCGTGTGCAGCGCCTGGCGCAGGCCTGGGACACGTCGAAACAATGTGCCGACCTGATCGCCAGCCACTTCACCGAGATGTCGCCCGACAGCGAACTCGGCAAGCGCATCACGACCGACGACCTCGCGCGTGTCACGCTCGACAGCTGGGTGAAGAAGACGCCCTACACCGTGGGTGCGACGCACGCCTTCACGCGCCGCATCATGCGGCGCTTCGGGCCCTTCATCGACGACGTCTGGTACGAAGACCGCATCATGGTCCTGCGCGCGATCACGAGCGGCGGTGCGCTGACGGTCAAGGAGCCGCTGGTGCACTACCGCGTCGGCGGCACTTCGAAACAACCCCACACCCACACCGGCGAACGACTGTTGCACTGGACCCGCACCCAGAACCGCCGCGTGCTCGCCGAGATCGCACAACTGACGCAAGACGCGCGCATCGCCGGCTGCGAAGCCGAAGTGGCGGCCTCGCTCGCGCCGACGCTGCAGCGCGAAACCTACCTGCGTGCGATGCTCGACGCCCAGGGCCGCGGCGCCCGCTGGCGCGCCGCGATGGCAAACACGCAGCTGCCGCTGGGCTGGCGCGTGCGCAAGTTCATGACCTTCTCGTTCACCGAACAGGCGGCCGCGATCAAGCGGGTGAAAGCGCGGCTGCGCGGCAAATGAAGGTCTGCCTCAGCAACCACGGCCTGCGCCACAGCGGCGGCATCGAGCGTTATGCGGTGACGTTGGTGCGGGGCCTGCATGCGCTCGGCGTTCGTCCGACCGTGATCGCCAAAGTCTTCGACACCACGCTGCCCGAATACGCCTGGGTCGATGCGCTGCCGGTGCGCATGACCGGCGTGCCCTCGAAGCTGCGCGACCTGTACTTCGACTGGCGCATCCGGCGCTTCAAGCAGCGCCGAGATCTCGGCCCGCTGATCGCCTGCAACCAGACCGGCGCGGCCGACATCGCGATCTGCGGCAGCACCCACCCGGGTTACCTGGCCGCGATGGGCGAGCGCGCGGGCCGCTCCGACGGCTGGAAGATCGCGCTCGAACGCGCGCACCTGACGAACGCGCAGTTCATCGTCGCGCACTCGCAGCGCATGGCCGACGAGGTGCAGCGCTATTACGACGTCAACCCGGACAAGATCCGGCTGATGTACCCACCGGTCGACGGTGAGCGTTTTTCACCGGTGCCCGATGCCGAACGCACGCGCCTGCGTGCCGAGCTGAAGCTGCCCGACGACAAGGCGGTGTTTCTGCTCGCGTCGACCGGCCACCGCCGCAAGGGGCTGGACTTGCTGGCGGAGTACTTCGCGAAGACCGACCTGCCCGTCTGCCTGGTCGTGGCCGGTCGACCGATCGACATCAACGCGCCGCACATCCGCTACCTCGGCTACCGCAACGACCTGCACAACGTGTTCCGCGCGGTCGACTTCACCGTGCTCGCGTCGATCTTCGAACCCTTCGGCCTGGTCGGTGTGGAATCGGTCTTGTGCGGCACGCCGATCGTGGCGGCCGACAACGTGGGCTGCGTCGAAGTGATCCGCGCTCCGGCGCAGTTCGCGTTCAGTTTGGCGCGGCCGGAAAGTCTGCACGACGCCATCGGCCGGGCCGTGGCCGCGTGGCGCGCGAAGACCCACCGCATTGCCGAGCCGCTGGCCGCGCTCGGTTACGACCCGTCGGTCGATGTGCACGTGAATGCGCTGCTCGCGCTGGCGAAGCGGGTGCGCGCACGGTGAACGGCGTTGCGCCGCTCGCGAGCATCTTGCTGATCGCCTACCAGCAGGAAGGCACCGTCGCCGAAGCCGTGGCTGGTGCCTTGAGTCAGACGTATTCGCCGCTCGAGATCATCCTGTCCGATGACGCTTCGGCCGACGGCAGCTTCGCCGCGATGCAGGCCGCCGTGGCCGGCTACACCGGCCCGCACCACATCGTGCTGAACCGCAACCCGCGCAACCTGGGCATCGGCGCGCACCTGAACCACCTGGTGAGTCTGTCGAAAGGCGAGGTGCTGTTCGTCGCGGCCGGTGACGACGTGTCGCTGCCGCAGCGATGCGACAAGGTCATGGAGGCGTGGCGGGCGTCGGGCCAGCGCCTCGACCTGATCGCCGCGGCTCTGATCGACGTCGATGAAGCCGGCCACAACGGCGCCGTCATCACGCCGAGCGACCTGGCCGCGTACCACAACGCCGCCGACTGGCTGGCGCGCCCGCCCTTCGTCGTCGGCGCCGCGCAGGCCTGGACACGCCGCGTATTCGATCGCTTCGGCCCGCTGCCCCAGGGCGTGGTCGCCGAAGACCTGATCATGGTGTTGCGCGCAGTGATGAGCGGCGGCGCCGTCACACTGGCCGAGCCGCTGGTGCGCTACCGGCGCGGTGGCCTGTCGTTCCGGCGCCGCGCGCAGACGGCCGGCGACGTGGTCAGGGCGCTGTTGAAGAACAACCGCAGCTCGCTGGTCGAACTGCCCCTGCTGCTGGACGACGCGCGCAGGGCGGGCCAGCTCGCCTCGGTCGAACCCGCGTTGCGGGCCCGTCTTGCCCGCGAGCATTTCGTGCATGACCTGTTCGCGGCGAGCACGTTGTCGGCCCGCTCGCGTGTGCTGCTGGGAGCGCACGGCGTGCCACTGGCGCTGCGGTTGCGCCTGTTCGTCTACGCCGCCTGCCCCTTGCTGCTGGCGCCCTTCTTCTGGCTCAAGCGGTCAGTGCGTCGAACGCGTTAGCTCGGGTCAAAAGCGCTTCTTCGTGATCTTTGGGTGAGCCTCGTTGACCAGCATCAGCGCCGCCGAGCCGTAGTACTTGTGGAACTCGGCAACCATTTCGCCCTTGATGATCACCGGGTCGGTGGCGACGAGCTTCTTGGCTTCTTCGATGTCCGGTACCGCGAACACGAACAACCCGCGCCAGCCGTCGACACCGTCGAAGGGGCCGGCAAGCGCCAGCTTGCCTTCGGCGCCCAGCCGCTTCATGTTGGCGAAATGGCCCTTGAACATCTCGTCGCGTTCGGGCCCGGCCGGCACCTTGTTCGGCCCGGTCTTCAACACGACGAGCACGTAGCTCTTCATGCCGTTTTCGTCGGCACCTACCGAACGGGCGAGTTCGGGGTCGTAGACGCCCTTCTCCGCTTCGACCGAAGTTTGCGCGTGCGCCGACAGCACCAGGCACAACACGCTGGCGCCGATCGCGAGTGCAGCAGGTCTGAACGTCGAATTCATTTCGCCTCCCAAATTTCAACCGAAGCGCCGCCGCCACGCGCTCTTGCGCAGCGCCCATTTCAGGCCCTTCGTCGTCTTCAGATCGGGCTCGGCCAGCACGTCATCGGCCAGCGCTTCGCCACGGCGCAGGTAATAGCGGTCGAAGGTCGACTGCGTCATGCCCCACTTGTGCAGGAACTGGCTGCGGCCATCGTTCTTCACGACCTTGCCGGTCGACTTGCACTGGAAGTGATAGACCAATGAATTGCCGACGCCGATGAATCGCCGGCAGCCGGCATGCCACAGCTTCATCGAGAAGTCGTTGTCGCTGCTCATGCCGGGTGACAGCTCGGTGCTGTAGCCGCCGACGTTGAACCACCACTTGCGGTGCACCAGCGTCGGTGGCCAGGTGGCGCCGTACCAGTCGGCGCGGCGCAAACCCGTTGCGGCCTTCAGCAAGTCGGTCTCGCGGAAACTCGCGACCGAGTCGCCGTGGTCGGCGACCACCACGCAGGGGTTGCCGCTGTCCTTGGGTTCGACCATCGTGCCCGAGAGCATGAAGAGATCGTCGGGCATCGTCTTGATGCGCTTCAGAAGCGCCGTGTCCCAGCCCGGCAGGCAGTACATGTCGTCGTTCAGGTAGACGATGTAGTCGTGCTCGGCGAGCTGCGCCGCTTCGTTCACCGCGAGACAGATGCCGACGTTGGTGGTGGAAAACGTGGCGTCGAGCTGCTGCTGCATCACCCACTCGCGCGTGCCGTCGCTGCCGTCGTTCACGTGCACGATGATCTGGTGCGGGTGGGCCGAATGGCGGCGGATGCTCTGCACCACCAGGCGCAGGTACTCGAGGTTGTTCCAGGTCGGAATCAGGATAGAAAACATCGTCGGGGTGGCTCCTTGGCGCGCGCGCCGGTCACTACATCAACACGATGTCGTATTGCTCCGGCGAGCCCAGCGCTTCGGCTTGCAGCGAGATCGGCTTGCCGATGAAGTCTGACAAGCCCGCGAGGTGCGGGCTCTCTTCGTCGAGCAGCATCTCGACCACCGCGGCCGACGCGATCACGCGAAACTCCTTCGGATTGAACTGGCGCGCCTCGCGCAAGATTTCGCGCAGGATGTCGTAACACACGCTGCGCGGCGTCTTGACCTGGCCCTTGCCTTCGCAGGTGGGGCACACCTCGCACAGCATGTGCGCCAGCGACTCGCGCGTGCGCTTGCGGGTCATCTCAACCAGGCCCAGCTGCGTGAAGCCGCTCACGGTGATCTTGGTGCGATCGCGCGAAAGCTGCTTGCGCAATTCGGCGAGCACCGCGTTCTGGTGATCCTCGCGCGTCATGTCGATGAAGTCGATGATGATGATGCCACCCAGGTTGCGCAGGCGCAGCTGGCGCGCGATGGCCTGGCCGGCTTCAAGGTTGGTCTTGAAGATCGTGTCGTCGAAGTTGCGTGCACCGACGAACCCGCCGGTGTTCACGTCGACCGTCGTCAACGCTTCGGTCTGGTCGATGATCAGGTAACCGCCCGACTTCAGATCGACCCTCCGTGTGAGCGCCCGCGCAATCTCTTCGTCGATGTTGAACAGGTCGAAGATCGGGCGCTCGCCGGTGTAGTGCGCGAGCTTGGCAACCGACGTCGGCGTGAACTCGCGGCCGAATTTCGCGAGCAGCTCGAACTGCAGCAGCGAATCGATGCGGATCGTCTGCGTGGCATCGTGCGCCAGGTCGCGCAGCACACGCTGCACGAGGTTCAGGTCTTGGTGCAAGAGCGTGCCGGGCGGCGACTTGAAGCTGCGCTCGCGCACTGCGGCCCAGGTCTTGCGCAGGTAGCGGATGTCGTCTGAGAGTTCTTCGTCGGTCGCTTCTTCGGCGTTGGTGCGCAAGATGAACCCACCCTGCGGCCCGCCGCCCTCGGGCACCTGCGCGAGCACGCCCATGCGCGCGCGCAGCTGCTCGCGCAGCTCGGGTGAGCCGATCTTCTGCGAGATGCCGATGTGGTCGTCTTGCGGCAGGAACACGAGCAAGCGGCCGGCGATGCTGATCTGCGTGGAGAGCCGCGCGCCCTTGGTGCCGATCGGATCCTTGATGACTTGCACGGTCAGCGTCTGGCCTTCGAACACGAGGCGTTCGATCGGCGTGGGCGGCACGTTGCTGTTGCCGTGGTCACCACGCGGGGTGACGCCATTGACCTGCACATCGGCGACGTGCAGGAACGCGGCGCGCTCCAGGCCGATGTCGATGAAGGCCGACTGCATGCCGGGCAGCACGCGCGCGACGCGGCCGGCGTAGATGTTGCCGACCAGGCCGCGCTCGAGCGCGCGTTCGATGTGCAACTCTTGCACCGCGCCGTTCTCGACCACGGCGACGCGTGTTTCCTGGGGTGCCCAGTTGATGAGAATGTCTTGCATGGGACGCTGGGCCTGTCTCTTGGTGGGGCAGGCGTTGCTGCGGGTCAGAAGCCGCCGACGCCCGCTTTTTTCAGCAGTTGTGCCGTCTCGTACAGGGGCAAACCCATGATACCGGAGTAGCTGCCGTCGATGCGTTCGATCCACGCCGCCACCGCGCTCTGCACCGCGTAGGCACCAGCCTTGCCGAACGGTTCGCCGCTTGCCACGTAGGCCTCGATCACATGGTCGGGCATCACCGCGAAGCGCACGCGCGAGGTGCTCGCGGCGCGCCACTCGCCGCCCGTGGCGCCGACCGCCACGGCGGTGATCACGCGGTGGGTCTTGCCCGACAGCAGGCGCAAGGTTCGTGCAGCGTCAGCCGCATCGAGGGGTTTGCCGAGAATGCGCCGGCCGAGCACCACGGTCGTGTCGGCACACAGAATCGGCGCATCGGGCAGACCGCTCTTGCGCAGCCGCAGGCGCGCCGCCCACAGCTTCGCGCGGGTCACGCGTTCGACGTAGGCGTCCGCCAGCTCGCCGGGTTTTTCGGCTTCGAGCGACTCGGCATCTTCGTCTTCGCGCGGCAGCAGCAGTTCGTGGCGCACGCCGATCTGGTCGAGCAACCGGCGCCGGCGCGGGCTTTGCGAAGCGAGGTAGATGAACGACGGAGGGGCGGTGGGAGCCGCGGCTGGCGCTGCGGTGGGGCTGTCACTCATGGCGGCGTCATTCACGGTGGTAAGGGTGGTTCACCATCACGGTCCAGGCGCGGTAGAGCGCTTCGGCCAACAGGACCCGGACGAAAGCGTGCGGGAGGGTCAGTTCCGACAGGCGCAAGGTTTCGTCGCCGCTGGCTTTCAGCGTTGCATCCAGCCCGTCGGGGCCGCCGATCAACAAGGCCACGTCGCGCCCGTCGCGCTGCCAGGCCTGCAAACGCGCCGACAGGGCCAGCGTGGTCACGCGTTCGCCGCGTTCGTCGAGCACCACACGCCGCACACCGCGCGGCAAGGCGGCTTCGATGCGTGCGGCCTCGGCGGCCATCAATTGCTCGGCCGTTTTCGAGCCGCGCGGCTCGGCCTTCACGGCCTTCAGTTCCAGCCGCATTTCGGGCGGAAAGCGCTTTGCGAAATCGGCGTAGGCGGTGTCGGCCCACGCCGGCTGGCGCTGGCCGACAGCAACCAGCAGCAGCTTCATGCCCGCGAAGTCGTCTTCCTTGCCGGTGCCTTCTTCGCCGCGGTCTTGGTGGCCGCCGCCTTGCGCGCCACCGGCACGGGGGCCTTCTTCGCCGCCGGCGACTTGGCCGCGGCCTTCTTCACGCCGACCACGCGGGTCACGGTGGCGCGCGGCGCGGGTGGCGTGGGTTTGCGCGGTGCGGCGCGTGTTGCCGTGGCTGACTTTTTCGCAGCGGTCTTGCCTGCCGGCGTCTTCGCGGCCGTCGCTTTGGCGGCCGTCTTCTTCGCAGCTGGCGCTGCGACCGCTTTTTTCGCCGCCGGCTTCCGCGCCTTGGCCTTGTCGGGCTCGGCCGCTTTCACGAGCTTGGTCACGCTCGAATCCAACTTCATGTTGACCGGCTTGCCGCCCCAGATTTCTTCGAGGTGGTAGTAGTCGCGGATCGTCGGTTGCATCACGTGCACCACAGCGGCGCCGCAGTCGACGATGATCCACTCGCCGTTGCTTTCACCCTCGGTGCGCGGCACACTGAAGCCCGCTGTCTTGACCGCTTCGCGCACGCTGGAGGCCAGCGATTTGGTCTGCCGGTTGCTCGTGCCCGAAGCGATGATCACGCGTTCGAACAAGGCCGACAGATGCTCGGTGTTGAAGACGACGATGTTCTGGGCTTTCACATCTTCCAGACCATCGACGATGGCGCGTTGCAGTTTACGAATGTCCATTCAGCTCCCGGGGTGCCCTTGGTAAAGGTGGTGGTGGTCAATATAACGTGCCACGGCCGGCGGCACCAGATCGGTGATGGGCACGCCGGCGTTGATGCGTTCGCGAATGTCGGTCGACGAGACGTCCATCATCGGCAGCGAGACGGCTGCGTGCGGCACCTGCAGCACCCTTGGTGCGGCGGCCAGCGGGGCGTCGGGCCGGTTCGCGATCGCCAGCGTGATGCGGCCCAGCAGTTCCTGCCAGCCGTGCCAGGTGTGGAAGCCGGCGTACTGGTCTTGCCCGATCACGAGAAACCAGGTGGCCTCGGGCTCGCCCGCCTGCAGCGCGCGCACGGTGTCGATGGTGTAGCTCGGGCCGCTGCGCTCGAGCTCGCAGCGGTCGAGCACGAAGCGGGGAACACCGTCGATTGCGAGCCGCAGCATCGCTTCGCGGTGCACGGCCGGCGTCATCGCGCGCGCCTTCTGCCAGGGCTGGCCGGCCGGCACCCAGCGCAATTCGTCGAGTGCCAGCTCGGCCAGTGCCAGGCGCGCCAGCGCGACGTGCGCGTTGTGCACCGGGTCGAAGCTGCCACCAAAAATCCCGATGCGCCGCGGCGGCGCTTTGCCCATGCTCACGCGGGAGCCCAGTCGGCCCAGTCGCGCGGGCGCAGGAAGTCGGTGTACAGGCGCGCTTCCGGCGTGCCGGCTTCGGGCTTCCAGTCGTAGCGCCATTTCACGATCGGCGGCATCGACATCAGGATGCTTTCGGTGCGCCCGCCCGACTGCAGGCCGAACAAGGTGCCGCGGTCGAACACCAGGTTGAACTCGACGTAGCGCCCGCGCCGGTAGGCCTGGAAGTCGCGCTCGCGTTCACCGTAAGGCATGGCGCTGCGGCGCTGCACGATCGGCAGATAGGCGCCGAGGAAGGCATCGCCGACCGCGCTCGTCAGGGCCAGGCCCTGCTCGAAGCCGAGTTCGGAAAAATCGTCGAAGAACACGCCGCCGATGCCACGCGGTTCGTCGCGGTGCTTCAAGAAGAAGTACTCGTCGCACCAGGTCTTGAAGCGCGGGTACTTGTCGGCACCGAAGGGCGCCAGTGCGTCGCGGTTCACGCGGTGGAAGTGCGCCGCGTCTTCTTCGAAACCGTAGTACGGCGTCAGGTCCATGCCGCCGCCGAACCAGGTGACGGGCGCGCCGCCGCTCGGGAACGCGGCGAGCATGCGCACGTTCATGTGCACGGTCGGCACATACGGGTTGCGCGGGTGAAACACGAGCGACACGCCCATCGCCTCGAACGGCGCACCGGCGAGTTCGGGCCGGTGCTGCGTGGCCGAGGGTGGCAAGGTCTTGCCCTTGACGTGCGAGAAGCTGCAACCGCCGCGCTCGAGCAGGTCGCCGCCTTCGAGCAGGCGCGAGCGGCCTTCGCCTTCGAGCTTGCCGCCCGGCTCGCGCTGCCAGGCGTCGGTGATGAAACTCTGGCCGTCGGCGGCTTCCATGCCGGCAACGATGCGGTCCTGCAAACCCAGCAGGTAGTCTCGAACGCCGATCGTGTTCATGGCTTGCTGCCGGTGCGGCGGCGGAGTGCTGATTCGATCAACGCTTGACCGCCCGGTGTCCGATGTCGCGCCGGAACAGCGCACCATCGAAGCGAATGCCGTTCAGCACTTCATAGGCACGCTGCTGCGCCAGCCTGACCGAATCGCCCAGTGCCGTCACGCACAACACGCGGCCACCGGAAGTGACCGCCGCGTCGGAGCGCGGCTCCGTGCCGGCGTGAAACACCATCGCGTCGGGCGCTTCGGCCGGCAGGCCGGTGATGGCGTCGCCCTTGCGCGGCTGCAGCGGGTAACCGCTCGCGGCCATCACGACGCCGAGCGCGACGCGCCGGTCCCATTCGAGCTCGATCCGATCGAGCGTGCCGTCGGTCGCGTGCATCAGCACGTCGAACAAGTCGCTCTTGAGCCGCATCATGATCGGCTGGGTTTCCGGGTCGCCGAGGCGGCAGTTGAACTCCACCGTGCGCGGTTGCCCCTGCGCATCGATCATCAGGCCGGCGTACAGGAAGCCGGTGTAGGTGATGCCGTCCTTGGCCATGCCGGCGATGGTCGGCAGCACGATCTCGTGCATCGCCCGTGCGTGCACGTTGGGCGTGACGACCGGGGCCGGCGAATACGCGCCCATGCCGCCGGTGTTCGGGCCTTCGTCGTTGTCGAGCAGGCGTTTGTGGTCCTGGCTGGTGGCCAGCGGCAGCACGTTCTTGCCGTCGCACAGCACGATGAAGCTCGCCTCTTCGCCTTCGAGGAACTGCTCGATCACGACCCGCGCCTGGCCGTCGTTGTGCTGCACGCCGAGCTTGTTGTCGTTGCCACCGAGCATCCAGTCGATCGCTTCGTGCGCCTGCGCCAGCGTCGTCGCGACCACCACGCCCTTGCCCGCCGCCAGGCCGTCGGCCTTGATGACGATGGGGGCGCCCTGGGCGTCGACGTGGGCATGCGCAGCCGTCGCGTCGGTGAAGCTCGCGAACGCCGCAGTCGGAATGCCGTGGCGCTGCATGAATTCCTTGGCGAAGGCCTTCGAGCTTTCGAGCTGCGCGGCGGCTTTCGTCGGCCCGAACACACGCAGCCCGCGCGCGCGGAACAGGTCGACCACACCGGCCGCAAGCGGCGCTTCGGGGCCGACGACGGTGAGCGCGATCTTCTCGGCGAGCGCGAAGTCGGCCAAAGCGGCATGGTCGGTGATGGCCACGTTCTCGAGCCGCGCGTCGGCCGCGGTGCCGCCGTTGCCCGGCGCCACGAACACAGTCTGCACCTTGGGCGACTGCACGAGCTTCCACGCCAGCGCGTGTTCGCGGCCGCCGTTGCCGATGACGAGGACCTTCATTCCGCACTCATTTCGGCGTTGTGATACAGGTCTTGCGTGTCGTCTAGGTCTTCGATCACGTCGAGCAGCTTCTGCATGCGCTGCGCGTCTTCGCCGCTCAGCTGCACCGTGTTCTCGGCCCGCATCGTGACCTCGGCCACCTCGGGTTTGAGCCCGGCCGCTTCGAGCGCCGCCTTCACCGCTTCGAACAGCGGCGGCGCGCACAACACTTCGATCGCACCTTCGTCGTCGCTGATCACGTCGTCGGCACCGGCTTCGAGTGCCACTTCCATCACCTTGTCTTCGCTGGTGCCGGGGGCGAACACGAACTGCCCGCAGTGCTTGAACTGGAACGCGACCGAGCCTTCGGTGCCCATGTTGCCGCCGTACTTGCTGAAGGCGTGGCGCACCTCGGCCACGGTGCGCACCCGGTTGTCGGTCATGCAGTCGACGATGATCGCGGCGCCGCCGATGCCGTAGCCCTCGTAGCGGATCTCTTCGTAGCTCACGCCTTCGAGGTTGCCGGTGGCCTTGTCGATGTTCTTCTTGACCGTGTCGGC
>Ga0307516_10005206_pt1 | contig 15659 bp, 17 predicted proteins | sample 19_EM_MG_FD_203310 | JGI IMG/M metagenome (GOLD analysis project Ga0307516, IMG submission 203310) | Populus trichocarpa ectomycorrhiza microbial communities from riparian zone in the Pacific Northwest, United States - 19_EM | ecosystem: Host-associated > Plants > Roots > Unclassified | place...
TCTTTGTTTTATGATTAGAAGGGCTCAACCAGCTAGTATAGAGTACTAGCATTATTATGTCTTTACTTTCAAATATACTTAGGATTCCCACTTGACTGTGGTGATATCTAAAGTCAATATAAACTGGCGCTTTCCTCCATATCCTTTCTCTCTCTAAGCTTATCTATATGTGAGCCCACAATGCTTGATTCTTGGCATAGTCTTTGGATTATGCTTTGAGAAGATAGTTAAGTGGTTGCCCTAACCGGGTAGGGGTAATGGTAGTGTTACGACAAAGGTTTGATCCTATGTCACAACGGCAAGTCTTACTCTATCTGTCTGTTCTGTTCTGTCGTACTTCCTCTGTAAGGTCAGTATATGATGTCAGTGCTTGTCCCTCTTCAAGGTCAATCAAGCTTTCTGATGAGCCAAGTCTTATTCAAGATACTTGGTTTGAGATCGTTCAGTGAGCAAAGAGGAAGGTGGATTGCCTAGGTCAAAGCTGAAGAGTACAGTGTTTATCCTAGGGTTTATATAGTAAATTGTCTAGGGGTTATGAGTCAGACATAATATGTCATGATCAGTAAAGCTGAGTAATCGTGAGAAGAATAATCTAAAAGGAGAATGAGCTGACTGAGCTCTGCAGTAAAGCGCAGTAAAGCTGACTGAGCTTGGAGTAACTGTGTCATAGGTAATGAGTCAGAGCGATCGAGTCGGAGTCATGAGTAAAAGGTATATAGTAATAGTTCAGAATAAAGAAAAGTTGTAACAGGTAGGAGATTTCTACCCACAGAAAACCCCTGTCATTCACTAGTTTTGGACAGTTCCAAACTGGCTTGAGTTGGTCTCAGTGTTAGGGCAACCACTTAACTATCTTCTCAAAGCATAATCCAAAGACTATGCCAAGAATCAAGCATTGTGGGCTCACACATAGATAAGCTTAGAGAGAGAGAAAGAGAGGATGGTGGAGGAAAGTGCCAGTTTATATTGACTTTAGATATCACCACAGTCAAGTGGGAATCCCAAGTATATTTGAAAGTAAAGATATAATAATGCTAGTACTCTATACTAGCTGGTTGAGCCCCTCTAATCATAAAACAAAGACCCATACTCTCAACGTCCATGACGCCATTGCTTAGTACTCACGATGTATCTGACACCAGAGCCATACTCAGTCAGACTTGTCACAACCCTTGTCCTAGAGCCACTGCTACACGATCAAGTGGAGGGCAAGAGGGGAAGCTAAAGCCTAAGAGAATAAGACTAGAGTTTACAGGCTTTGTGCTACTCTATATATACTATACTAGTCCAGGCTTATCATCCAATAGAATATCCTCCAGATATCCTCCAATGGGATATAATCCTGCTATCAGATGAGTCAGAGATACAAGCAGATAAGAAGATAAGTAGATAAGTAGATAAGTAGTCTTATCAGCCAATAGAAACAGAGATGGATATCATCCAATCAGAGTAAGGGATAAGGTGTGAAAAGGTAACCATATGGGGAAGTGTCTGATTGGTGTGGTAAACACATGTTAGACATGTGCCCACCCTTGAACTTTATAATATTGTCCACAAGGCCAAACAATGATGGGATGAAAAAGGATAGATAGTTTGTTTAATAAGATGAGAGAGGCATAGTTGATAAAATCAAAGAGATAGGATAAGGGGCTGAGGGGCTGTTTCATAACACTCAGTCTGAACTGGCTACAAACTGCAAACTGGACTGCAAAAGACTGGTTTCACAGTTCATTGCAGTTCCAGTCCAGTTTTTTTACTATTTGGACTTGTTTAGAACCAGTTCAGGTCCGACTTGCCTAATTTGGAAGGCAGAAACCGGACTTAGTCGGACTTTAAAACACTAAGTATACTCTTTCTTTACACAGCACAGAGTCCAAAATTTGGCCTCTGCCAATTGTTATGGAACAGCCTCTTGTCTCTTATCTTATCTTATCAACCATGCCTCTCCTATCTTATCAAATGAACTATCCAACACTTCAGTTTGGATGTTATGAAACAGCTCTTTATTTAATCTTTTACATTTTATTATTGTTTGGTCTTGTAGACATTATTATAAGGTTTGACAGTTGCTTGGCATTACTCCACACTGCTAACTCAATGCCAAGCCATTACTTCATACTGCTTACACTCAAACCTTATCCTTATTCAGCCAAACTATATTTCTACACAGCTATTTCCTTATGTGTTCTTTTTTTCGCATCTTATTTTCTTATATTCTTATCTTCTTATCTCTGACTCATCTGATAGCAGGATCATATCCTATTGGAGGATATCTGGACTATATCTTATTGGATGATAAGCCTGGGCTAGTATAGTATATACAGAGTAGCACAAAGCCTGTAAACTCTAGTCTTATTCTCTTAGGATTCCCACTTGACTGTGGTGATATCTAAAGTCAATATAAACTGGCGCTTTCCTCCCTCATCCTCTCTCTCTAAGCTTATCTATGTGAGAGCCCACAATGCTTGATTCTTGGCATAGTCTTTGGATTATACTTTGAGAAGATAGTTAAGTAGTTGCCCTAACACCAATGTTATTTCTAAATAGTTCATGAAATAATATTTTCTGAAAAAAATATTCACAAAGACTTTTGCAGCTGTGAAAGTCAAAAGCACACAAAATTTGACATTTCACAAAGGTGAAACATCAGGCACCCACTTTGGCCTGTGCAAAATATCAAATTTGGCATTTCTTCAACTTTTGCAGCTGCAAAAGTCTTTGCAAATATTTTTTCAGAAAATATTATTTGGCAAACTATTTAAAAATAACATTGGCAGAGGCCAAATTTGGAACCCTGTGCTGTGAATTAGTTGGCCTCAGATGTCTTCACAGACCTGTGCAGCCAACTGCAGCTAAAAACAAAGTTTGCTGATGGAAGGCATGCCCTGTTTCAAATTGAGTGCATACCGCTTCCCCTTCTTGTGCCACTAGAGGCAAGACCAAGGCAAGACACCTGAGTAGTACAGACACATGCCAGTCTGAACAGCCTGAACAAGATTGAGGCACCAAACACTCCAATATGTATATACTAATTAGTAAGTACTTGGAGCATGCTCTCTAGCATCCCACCTATCTCTGTAAATATGAGCCGCGACCAGATGATCCTATGCCAGAAGTACAGCGTCACAGGCTGTGTTCGACTTTCGGTGGGGAGATTTGAGCCGAAATCTGGTGTGTGCTAGTAATAGACACAGTGCTATACAGCTACAGCTAGCTATGCATAATGTGTATTGCACATACACATGGAGACTCGAATGTGGGGCGGAGACTTCCAGATGATAGGCTAAGTACTGTAATCATAATCATAGCTAGCACCAGTGATCGACGACTCGGAGTCAAAGACGAGCGTTCCGCGGTGAGTTCAAGTTCTCCACCAGGATAAGAATTCGAATATCGCGACGATGACTTGCCAATGGAGGATTGTTTACCCAGACTCGGTACCGTAGGCATATGACTGGAAGACGGAATTTAGAAACGCGTCGGTGTTAGTTGTTAGTACGGTTGTGATGACGTTGGCGATAGCGAGTACGACGGCGTTGAGGTCGTTACGGCTCGCGGCCTATCGGCACAGTGTGGATTCCAGAGCTAACGGTAGTGTCTGGAAAATGACTCGGAACGTGACGAGTCTCGCACCGTCCTTACTGAGCTTCGATTGCCTAGGGAGGCGTAGGAGGTTTTGAAGAGGCTCCACGGCTCGTAGCATTACTCCGAATTAGAACCGACGTCAGGCTGCTGATGCTGTGCGTAGTTTCATGAGTAATCCTCTCACTCTCAGTTTGAAACGGGCACGACACCCCGAAATCCTTATCATCGGGAAAGAAACACCTCTTGGTAATATTAACAAGATCCGTGCCGTATTTTGGTGACATGGACTGTTACAGGACCGTGGCCCGTGGATCTCATGTAAGGATCATGGATCGACGTTCAAACCTCCCTAGAGACGACAAGGTTGTCAACCTTGGATGACAAGAGATGCGAGTTGTTCGGCCACTGAGACATTTTTAGTACAGTATGAGCTCGAGACAGGAATGAGGTCGAGTAGGAAGGACCATCACTACGGAGCTGCGTGCAAGCCCTGTTCCCCCCAGGAGTGTTCCCCACATACAGCGTCAAGGCCCACTTGCATCGACTGCCTAGTGGGCGAGTGATCGCGGACCTAATTGAAGACGGTGTAAGGCCTGCGATAGTTGTCTGGTATCATCGGACAGTGGGTTGTGCGCGGCCTGTTTCCCGAGATGACTATTCCCGCGTCGATGCGCCGCGGGTTATGTTGTGTCGTCGACGGTTGTCATCTCCATCTCCATCTCTGTTGAGTTTTTGCTGCCCGTTCTTGCGGGGCCGTCTAATTCCATGTTCTTGATAATGTGGCAGTTCTTTAGGGATGAGACATTAGAAGGGCCACCTCTAATGTTGACTACGCACCGCTGACGTAGTGATAGTCCATGCAACACTAGAGAATACAAGTATGGTTAGCGGAATCATCTAACAATCACTGACGTACGGGGCTGTGCATAGATATATGGTGGTTCGAGTGATGTCTAGGGTCGGAAGACGGTTGGTGATAATCAAGGCTGCGTAAAGAACTGTAACAGATCAGGCGGTGTTACATCAAATCCGACCCAAGGTAGATATCGTTACTTACAGAGCATGGCGGCAAAAACGCCTGACGCATCCCGCAAAACGAGCGAGACGATTGGCACAGATTTCATGCCTAGCTTCACGAGGGTAAGGCCCCAGAGCGTGCCTTGCACCACGAAATGCAAGATTCTGAGGAGAAGAAGGTCAGAGATGAGAAGGGCCACAGGAATTCCAGGAGGGAGGGCGTACAGAAGGTAGAGGGTCTCAAACGGTTGATGGAGGGTGAAACAAGTCTCTCCTATTTCCACCCGTTGAATGATGAGATGCCCCCAAAGTATGCCGATTACAATTTCGAGGCCGAGGAGGGTGATGAGGAATATGACGATGGGAAGGCGAGGATGGTACAAAGCGAGTACTTTGAGCGAGGATGTCAGGTATGGAACCGGCAGTGAATGTGAATCTCAAGACGTACGTCGGTGGGCGAGGCTTATATTTAGGGAGAGCTGCAGCCCCTGCCCAGCTATGTTTTGAAAGCCGAACCAGCGACGACACAATGAGTTAGACACCTGGTCGCGTCCTTGGATGTTGGCGTAGAAGATAACGTTTATTCTATGGAGTGGTTTGGGCAGAAATGAGCTGTTGTAGTGGGTATGGCGACGAGACGCTCACATTTGGGCTGCAAGACAAAAATACCGCGAGTAAAGGTACTGCCATTTGACGATGGACCGCCAGGACTTGCTACGTGGCGGCTGTGTGAGATGGCAGCGATCTGGGCCATCTTGTGGGGAACTGACCTCCAGATGCGTCCGACCTCGAAAGAAAAGCTATAGAACCATTCGTATACATGGAATGCGATAATTGAATCTGTTGGATGTTTACTATTTAGTGCTTAGCTCGGTGAGGGGGTTGAGGGGACTCACATACATAATGCACAATTTACAGCAAAGGTCGAGGATGCTAGAACTGGGTCAGACGGGGTCATAGGGATGAACCGTTCTTCGTGGGGGGGATGTCTGAGACGGGATATGTTTCATTCAAGTTTATACTGGTACCTACATCATGAGTTAGTCAGCATCGGGAAATGTCAAAGACCGAATTTCTCGCACCTGCGCCGCTCCCTGCATTTCAACGGTGAGGGCCATCGAAATACATACGTCCTCCAAGAGGACTGGGAGATTGATGAGGGTGCTTTCACATGGGCTTCTGAGCGCGTGAGTGGTTGTCGCAAGTTATGCCAGCTTCTGGGACACAAATTTCTTGCGGGACGCGGGATGTTGTTCAATGCAGTTCAATGCAGGCGTTGATAACGATTCATGACATCTTACATTTTCAGATCAATCTGGGGAAGTTGGAACTTGGCATCACTGCCTCGCTTCCGATGCTTGAACTGAATACATAGTTTGATGATGAAACGAAAGGTGCGTATCAACGGCTTGATTCTACAATAAATTTAGAGGGGCGTTGGGAGGAAAGGGTTCGGCTGGCAAGGTCGTACCGACATTTGCAATATTTTGTTTTCGTGGAGAACATGCAATATGCAGAACGCCGTCGATAGTAGAACCTTGAAATTGAAAATACGGAGTCTTGGGTAGTATCGTCGGTGATAGGGCCAGTTGAGAGAGGAGTTCCTAAAGCGGAAAGGCCAACCACACCCTGAGGCGGCGACGGCCACGATCGTTCGTCCCTGCGTTCACCACCACCAGTCCCTCACCTCGACGTTCTCATACGGGAGAATTGGGCTGGTCGGGCAATGTCCACCATATCGACGGCACTTCGCAACTTCAAGGAGCCAACAAAGGAGCAACTAACTCACATCTTCTTCTCTCTATCATCCGACGATGTCGCAGACAACAAGTCGGAGCAAAATGTCGACAAGATGGAGATCAATGCAGTGATGAGTTTTGGAGTTCAGGGGGTCGAGGATTCGTACGTGAGTCGTCAATCCGCGAACAACAGCTTTGGCGGCTGACAAGACTCGTTCGTTCATTGGTCAAGGCGGGGAAACTGCATATCATCCAGCCTTATCTTACATTTTCATCCTTGGACCGGAAATCTGTCCGATTTACTATTCCCCTGTCAACAATAAGGAGAGTGGAGAGACTGAATGCGCGGGCGGGCATCTACGCCCTCAGCCTCTCGACGTGGCATGGCATAAAAATCGTGTGTTTTCTTCCGTGTATGCCCACTATTCTATGTTGCTTACCCTTGCCAGATTGTCCAACTTACCTCTCTACGGCCCACTGCTGACCTCTTTTGCTCGGTGCTCCGAGACTCTCTCAAGATTGAGCTCCAACGTGGCCAAATGAAGCGAGTAAAAGGCTTTGTCAAGACCTGCTACTCCGAAGCTCTCGTCTCGTCAACATCCACCGTTGCCGAAAATGAACGCGAAGACGGAAGCCTCATCAGCGAAGAGAAAGAAGACGCTGCGCCGAGAGAGTCCACGTACCACGGAGGCTTGGGCCTTAAATATAAGTTCCCCGGAGATCCGAAAAAGTGCGTTGGGGGGTCTGCCGCACGCGATCTCTCATCATCTCAGACTTCAGGCTTCGTGAAGCTTCCAAAATCAAACTCTGGACGTCATATCTCAAAAGTAATCATTCCGTCCCGTTTCCAACACGCACATGTGCTGACTGGTTCATCTGGCAGCACACGGCCGCAATCTCACTCTCCTCCGGTACCCACAATGCACGCGGCTCGTCCAGGTCGGCCTTCCCAACCGCTTGCGAGGTGAAATGTGGGAAGTCCTATCTGGGTCAATTTTCCTCCGGTACTCGAACCCGGGCATGTACGAGGATCTGTTGAAGGAGAACGAGGGACGGACGAGCACGAGCACCGAAGACATTGAGAAGGATTTGCATCGCAGTCTCCCGGAATATGCAGGGTATCAGACCGAAGAAGGGATTCGAGCTCTCCGGAGAGTGTTGCAGGCGTATTCGTTCAAGAACCCGGAATTGGGATATTGCCAGGTGCGTTGATTATCTTTCGGACGTGGACGGTTGATGCAATAGTCCGTTGCAGGCAATGAACATTCTCGCTGCGGCTATCCTCATGTGAATGATGAATTTCCTTGACTTGGTCCAGACCTGATAGCCTCGCAGATACATGTCGGAAGAACAAGCTTTTTGGCTTCTTGAGGTCCTTTGCGACCGTCTACTACCAGGCTACTATGCGTTTGTGGTCGATATTTGGTCAATGCCATGCATGCTGACTTGTGAAACTTAGACCTTCCATGCACGGTACTCTTCTGGACCAGCGGGTATTCGAGTCCCTCGTCCAGCGGACACTTCCAATGATCCATGATCACCTGCAAGAAGTCGACGTTCAGCTCTCCGTAGCTTCCTTGCCGTGGTTCTTGAGCTTGTGAGTGGGTTATTAGACTTCCTTTCTGACAGGGGCTGACGTAGAGATGGGCAGATATATCAATAGCATGCCGATGATATTCGCGTTCCGCATTGTGGACTGCTTTTTCTGCATGGGACCCAAGGTGTTGTTCCAAGTCGGGTAAGTCCTTCATGAACATAGTAATCTTGGGGCTGATGAATGAACCTTTTGCAGCCTCGGTCAGTGTCTTTCCGCCTGATATAGTCCAAAGTATCTTTCTATTCATGGACGTGAAACAGCTATCTTGAAGATCAACGGAGAGGAACTGCTACAAATCCAAGATGATGGAGGGTTCCTCAAGTACGTATCCTTTCCTTTCTACTCTATGGGTCTGACACATCACATTCCCAACTCCCTAGTCTCATGCGCGATTACTTTGCCTCCCTCGGCAACTCTGCCCACCCCAAATCGTCCGACCCTCGCGCACGGGCCATCACCCGCTTCCAAGAACTCCTCCTCGTCTCCTTCCGCGAGTTCTCCGTCATCACAGACGAGCTCATCCTCTCCGAACGGCGGCGTTTCCGTGGCGAGATCGTGCAGAGCATCGAGTCTTTTGCCAAACGTGCCGCGGTCCGGAACCTGCGCAGTCTCGGCCGGTTCGGGAAGGAACAGGCGGGGCTGGTGTATGATGCGCTTTACAAGGCGATGTACATTGTGCCCTCCCCTCCGCATGTGATGATGCAGAACACATCGGTGCCGGCGACGTTGATTAGTACGGATGTGGGGATGGAGGAGAAGCCGGAGACGAGGATTGGGTTGAGGACGTTTAGGTACTTTTTGAGTGAGGTGGCCACGTGGGCTAGGGATGAGAAGATTGTGAGGAATGGGTTTCAGGTGGGTTTGCCCTTGGGGGCTTTCCTTTCTGTGTGCAATTATGGAACTGGAATGTTTCTTGCAGCAACGGATAGACCGGGAGATTGCGGAGCACGAGTTCATTGACAGGTTGTTTTACTTTTGGGACACGTCGTGTCGGGGTGCCCTGTCGTTCCAGGTTGGTTTTATCAGTTCTGATTGTTCTTTTGGGTTCACAGCATATTTCAAGGATTTGGTCTCTGGTCTGGACGGCGTCATGTTCAATGACCTGATGGAGAACATCGAATGGTTTTTCAATCTCCACGACAAGAACAGGGATGGCTTCCTGACCAAAGACGAAGTCCTCGTCTTATCTGAATCCTTCCTCGTGAGTGACCCAAAGCGGGCTCTACCCATGAATGCCACATGATGATTTCATCTATTTCTTCCTACAGTTTATCTTTCGATACGAAGTTGGCGATGCATACCTGGGAGCGGTGAGCCGATTCATGACAAATGCATTTGAATATGGGGATGCGCTACTGCCCCAATCCGAACCTGAGGTACATTCCAAAGACGGAGCTACCGGGGAAGAAGAACAGCCACCCCTGACACCAAGTACCATCGAGAACAACCAACCTTATCTGAACCTCGCCACGTGAGTTGTTGATTTGTTTTAGTCAAATCCAAAGAATGTAAGTTGAAATACCGCGTTCACGTTGCCAGATTCCGCATGGTCGTCCTTGCGGATGAAGTCCTCGAGTCCTTCTTTGAAACGGACCTCTCAAGCTCGTTTAGACTTGAAAGACTCCCGGATGCAGAAGTCCCGTTGGCCAGTGCTGGGTTGCTTGGTGATCTGTGGTCGACAATTGCCACGGACAGCAACAAGAAGATATTCAACACGTTCACGGACGAGATTGGAAAGACGATCGGGAAGCATCAGGTGAGCGGTTTTTTCACGTGGTACCTATTGTGGTGCATGTTTCGAGGGGGAGGTATTTGATTTAATGGGACGAGGGATCTGATGTGTTGCCTGGAGTCTCCCCGCAATCTTCCCCTTCCCCATGGGTGTTACGAGTTGTTCTATAGGGGCTTTAAACCCCGGCCGGCTATGTTGCATGGACTAACTAACCGAAATGTTTCTCTCCAGGTGACACACAAACCGAGTATTGGGCGGTATACGACCCCTGAGGAGCCCAAGGCGCGCGAGTCGTTGCTTATGCCCTCGATGCGCAAGTCCCCGTCCAAAGCGAGCTTATCGAGCACGATGGCCGGCCCTGGTAGCAACGTTTCTTCTACTACGAATAAGAAGCCGGCTCCGCCGACACTGCTTACGGTCGATGTGGATGCGGAGCTTTCGAGGTCCGGGAATGTGAATCTGGAGGTCCCAGAAAGCGCGATTGGCGGGCTGACGCCGATGGTGCAAGCTGTGAATGCGCGGCTTATGGAGAGGACACCGTTCGCGATTGATGATGCGGGCGATGAGGATGACGATAGCGAAGATGAAGATGGGGAGGGTCAGGATGATAATCAGGTCATGGATGAGGTTTGTGCAGACTTTTAACTTCCTGGGTTGTTGACAAGTTTGTTGTCGGTTCTAGGTGGACGCTTTTCTTGAGGCTCATGATTCGGGGTTGACGGATGCTGATAAGCAGCTTGCGGATGGTATGTTTTCACAGCTCTTGAACCTGGCGTGTAGCTGATAATGGCATGTTCGTTAGATCTCGTCCATGCTGAGCCGCTCAAGTGATCTTTTCGGACCTCAACCTCAACCTACTGGATCTGGAATGTTAGGAGATTTTTGTACGATTTATAACAGCTCGCTTTTGCACTGCTTTCCTGGTAATATAGGAATACAACATGTTTAGGAGACATTTTGAGGGAGATGATTAAGGATATATGAATCCACACGGGTGATGTACTGAGATGACTATGTGATATGGTTAGCCTTGCGGTTTCGGCCCTCGGTCGGCCCATATACGTATAGTGAGGTCCGACTCCATGGAGCCTGTTGCGATGATGTTCTCGGTTGGATGAGTCTGCGAAAACATGACATGAGTCCTGCTGGCGAAGGAATAACGGGAAGCTACTTACAGCAACGGCCACCACGACGTCTGGAGTTGTATCAGTCTTTCAGATGGCGGGGTATACATTTGCGGAGGGCTCTCACCACTATGCCCCTCCAGAACCTGCACGATCTGGCGGGTCTGTAGGTCCCAGATGTACGCCTTGTGATCCTCGCTGCCTGCCACGATGTATTTACCCCCGGTGACGCTGAAGCAGGCGGATATGCAATATTTGGCGTTGACGTGCCCAGTATAGGTTTTGAGGCAGCGGGTCGTTTGGTAGTCCCATAGCCGGATGGCGTTGTCGTGTGCGGTAGAGAGGATGTATTTAGAGTTGGGGGAGAATTGGACGTGTTGGCTGTTAATTTGTGTATTGAGAATGGAGATGAGAGGGAGGGGTCGGGAGCGACTCACCAGATGGCATCGTGGTTTTCTGCGAGGGTTTTGAGACATTGACCATCGCTCGTATTCCAGATTCGGCTGAGTTGTCAGGAATGAGAATGAACAGTCGAGGGATCGGGTGTTGCGTACATTAGGCCATCCAACGCGCAGGACACGATCAATGTTGCGTCGCGGTTGAAATGCACTGCTGTCACGTAGTCGAGATGCGCATGCAGGGTCTTCATACATTTCCCTTCAAGCATTTGATTTTGATCGGCAAATCGGTAAGATGGAAAAGTCTTTCAAACCTCTGGCGACATTCCATATGCGCACATCGCCTTCACAACCGCCTGAGACCAGGAGGTTCGAGGCGGCATTGTAATTGAGACAGAAGACCCACTTCGTATGACCTTTGAGGATTTTTTGAGTCATTCCCTAAGTTATAAAAAGAAATTAAAGGGTGTTCGACGGCATGGGATCCACGTTACGTACGGATTCAACGTCCCATATCCGGATTGTGGTATCGTCCGAAGCGGACGCGAGAAAAAGGCTATCGGAGGACCAAGCGACGTCCGAGAGACCCTGTGTATGCCCGATGAGGTTTCTCAAAAACGTGCCTGTCTCCGGCGACCATATTTTGACGACTTTTTCAGCACCTGTGTTTGGGATTTCCAATAGAAAATGAGGAAACAACCAAGGGATGAGGAGGTGGAAACACGGGACACTGAACCGCAAGATGCCATCAATCTCCCGTCCAGGCTGAATTTGACGGCGGAAATGGACATGGCGTGCCCTCGCAACACGTGTCGGAGTTCGTAGTTGGGACGTTCCCTTGGCGGTGCTGTGATAGGTGGTGGCGGCGGTGGTTGTAGGGGTGGTGGTTGTGGTGGTTGTGCCGGGGCTGTTTGGTGGTCGGGTAGTTGAGGGTCGTCCTCTGTTGTTTGCGACGCGGAATCGTCGTCTGTCGTCGAGTCGTCCATGCCAGCCAGGGGATCCATTTCGATGATGGTGACGGTGGTGGTGGCGGCGGCACTAATTTGTGGGTGGAGACGGGGGTTGCTTACTGTTATTTGTCACTAACCCTTTGTTCCTAACAACAAGCAACTGAATTGAAGATGTATGTTAACGTGCCTGCGGATCATCCGCTCGTAACAGTCGCCCTGGCCACTCGTTGCGACGACGGGGAGAGAACGTCTCGACGATCCGCTTTTCGTGCGAACAGGTCTGAACTCACGGGAGGGATGCCAATCGTTTCAAAGTCTTTCTCTGGATCTGCAGAGTCAGGGTTACATATATATTAGATCAAGCAATGCTACGCCAGATCTCATCACGAAATTGAGGTACATTTTCTTGATGAGTTCTTGATATCGGCTAGATTTTACAGATCCACTCCAGGTTAGATACCCGATAGTGGCCCTCCTCTTTTACATTTTCCGTCGAAACGTTACCACCTGTGGTAACACAGAGCCACGTTAGCACTGCCCAGAAGACTTCAGACGGACCATGGATCCCAGCGTCCATTGGCAAATGGTCTGTAGTCTCCCGATCAGGCAAACACAAAGAGGAGTCCAGGGCAGCGAGTTTAGCGAATTCAACATCCACGATCCAACCTCCGATATCTCGATGGGCCAATCAACGACGCTTAACGACGTGGCACTTATCTTCCCACAGACCGACGGAAACCAGATTGCAGTCCGGAGGAACAGGGCCGCTTGACCGTTATTTTAAAAAAGAATGCTAGCCCTGGGGACAAGCTCGCTTCCGGTTCGGTCACATTCCACTTCTCCTCCACAACCATGGGCCCACCGGAGAGCTACCTCACCACCTCTTTCGTTGGCGACTTGTCGTATCAGCCTCCTGCGAGTCAGGCAGCTGGGCTGGCGCATACGTTCGTGACGGGGCGTAAGACTTGGAAGACCCTCAAGTCCAAGAAGAATGAAGCGGTCTGGCCCGTGCATATCGAGGCCGCCCTGTTCGAGGGTAACTTCTCCCTCGCACCTCATTGTCTGACCTGAATGTCTTGGCAGCCCTGGAGATATACCGCCCTGCGTCCTCGGGGGATCCTAGACTACTTCGCCGCTTTCCCAAGCGTAATCGGTTCATCTCAGACCACATCTTCAAAGTCACGGGAAAGGTGAGGACTCCCAAGCAAGTTGGAAGCCGGCTCCAACAGCTTCGGGATACATGCCAAGAGGAGAGAGGTCAGGACTCACTTTTGGATCCACTGTGGGGGTTCAGCTAACCATGTCCTGCATTAGTACTCAAACTTCTCTCCCGACGAGAGTATCCACCACTGTTAGGAAATAGATCTCACCGATTCGACTCTTCCCCCTCTCCTGGTATACTCACCCGTTCTCTCCCCTCATCCGCATCGAGCTCCCCGGTCTCTACGCCTACTGATACTGAATTCAAACCCCTCGAAAGGGGTGGCTTCAGTGTGTCACCAGCACATTCTTCCCCCACCCCTTCTATCGGTTCCGTCATCTACATAGAGATCGCTCTATCCCCTCATCCGTCTCTCGAATCTCTTGCCCTCAATCCGTCCGTCATCGAGCCCATCAATTTGGTCACGTTTGATCTCCCGGTCGACAGCAACTATCAGGCTTCCGGTTTAATGGAGGACCGTCGCTACGTCCTCCTCGATAAAACCACCCTCGTCAACGGGATCGTGCCTCTCATGTCGTTCTCGTGTGCAGAACGAGGTCTATACAGGTCTATGTACTGTGTCTTTTTTGAAGACAACCTCGTGCACTCGGAAGTGACGGCGTTTACTCCTCATCCCATGCCTCACCGATCCGGATGCATCGTCTATCGAACGAGATTGGTGCCTCACTATTGGGAGGCATTAGCGGTGTTGGGCGGTAAGCGGCCCAAATTCTGTGTCTTCCCCCTTTCAAAACCTAACATCCTTCTTCTCACAGACCTCTCCCAGTACACCATCGCACAAGACATCATCAAGGTCACCGCGACCGAAGACGCCGTCGTTTTTTCTACGGCGTACAAGTTCAGCTTCCCCTCCACCATGCATCTTGACGTACCCGTCGTAGAAGACTGCAAACCCTCGATCGGGGTTCTTGACTCGTACTTTAGCAACGTCGACCTCCGTCTGCCCGGTTCATCCCCGCGTGTCACACCCCATCTTGGCCCGACGCCGCCGTTGTGTGCTGTTCGCCCTGCGTACGTGGATGTGGGGCATGGGCACGGGGTTGGTGGTGGGGTGGAACAGCTCCAGGGAGGGAACGACGTGTGGTTTGAGCAGGCGTGCCAGTATGGCATCGTGATGCCCCAGCCGGTCCTGGCGCACCCCCAGATGATAACGAGCACGTCGGATGGGGTGGAGTTTATCAACTTGAGCATGGAGTGTTCCAGGATGGAGCCGTCTGCCGGGGACGGACATTTTTATAGCCCGGTGTATTGGTCGTGATGTCGGGGTCGTTGATTGGGTATGATTCTCTTCTCTCCTTGTCTATTTCAATGTGCAGGATCACTGATCTTGGGTTTGTTTTTTAGGATGATTGTTTGAATATGGAAAAATGCCCTTTGACTCGTACGTTACATTCTTGGAAATCTCCAGCCCATCCTTTTTATTGTGGTATCTTATATCTCAAGTTATTTCCAACGTTCACCTTCCTTCTGGACGGCGACCGGCCTCACATTCGTTCTCCACCTCTCTCCCTCTTTCGCTGTTCATTCCGACAATGTTGACATCGAACGTTGTTTTTGTATGTATCGGTTCGAAGATTAACCCAAAGAAAAGCAGATTCCTGTATATTGTTCGGATAGTTAGTGTACTACGTGCGGTCTTGCTCCCTTTCGTGGCGTAATTCATCGTAATTTACTGTACTTCATACTGTATATACCACCTAAATTTTTGCCCTGTTGCGGGTGTTGAAATCCCCTGGCACTGGATACAGTTGTGGACAACTGAAGTTGACAACTGGGTTTCCGAGTTCGAGTTTATGAGAAATCAGTTTTTCCAGACAGACCGCGGCCCCCACCAACTTCTCATGCAGCAATCTATCAGCCTGAGAATCTCGTATATTTTACCCATGCTTTTTTTCTTTTTTTTAAATATCAACAATTTAGAGTGCAGTGCTCGTGAGGCAGTCCACGGGCCGTACATAATGAGGAGGCGCACGGCCACCAACTTGAAACTGGCTGGGTTGTTTGTTCCTGTTGTGCCCTCTGCCATTCTTGTGGAACAGAAGGAAATACATATTTTTGACCTCAAAATGTTATATTTTCCTCAATAGTATTGTGCAGATGCATTTATTATTTCTTTCACTGCAGGCACAGCATGGTGTAACCCCAGGAAACACCAAAAAAAATATATGTTTTGTTTTTCTTTACCAGTGTTTCTATAGAAAATAAGAAAAGTATATCTTTTGATATACTAGAAGATACACTCAAAGTGTATCTTTCTGTGGCTTTCTTGAAAACACAAAAAGTATTTCTCTGAGT
>Ga0307516_10005207_pt1 | contig 15654 bp, 7 predicted proteins | sample 19_EM_MG_FD_203310 | JGI IMG/M metagenome (GOLD analysis project Ga0307516, IMG submission 203310) | Populus trichocarpa ectomycorrhiza microbial communities from riparian zone in the Pacific Northwest, United States - 19_EM | ecosystem: Host-associated > Plants > Roots > Unclassified | place...
TTGTCATTAACTACTCCACGATTCTCTCCGTGGTTCGCCATCAATCTGGATGTTATCTTGCTCTGATACCACCTGACACAGCGTATAACGAAGATAAAACTAGGATTCTCAAGCTCTAAAGTTACAGACCTAACTGTAGAGAAATCTAGAGAAAATTCTATGGTATTTTATTAAATTTGAATGATAGTCTTTCATCTCCATAAAATAAATTAGACATCCTTATTTATATTAGTCCTAAAATCCTTTATAAGAAAGAATTCCTAATTAAAACTAAAATCTTTTATAGAAAATGATTTCTAATTAATAGAATTCATCTAACATTAGGATTCATAAATAATAAAATATAAATTAAATTAAAATTTCTATATTGAGTAGGAAACAAATAATTAAAATTCAAAATTAACTAGGAAAATAATTTAAACAACAAAACAGTAACTCCAGGCTTCATATGAGATGCTTTCGGGTTTCTTTGCAGATTTCTTTTCAAGCTTGGCCTTGTCAATCAGGTCCATAAACTCCTAGGATAATTATTCTATTGTTGTAGGTATATCCTGATCACATTCCTTTATATTTATACTATATAGGAAGGGGACCACATGGCTCTACTAATCCTATCAGAATTTATTTTTCTTAGTTACAATCTTTTTGTTCTTATTATTATCTTTAAACTCTAGAAGCATCTAATCCACCTCCATCAAACCAATTCTTATTACTAAATGACTGCCAAAAGAATGAATTGAAGGATTGAACATTCAGAAATAAAAGTTTCACAGGGGTTAAAAAATCTAGGAAAAATGTGATTGCTTTTCAGAAGCAAGAAGGCTGCGTTATAAAGGCAGAACAAGTTTTCACCTGGTCCAAAGCGACCTACAAGCTAAAAAAGCATTACCTTGATTAGATTTCATACAATTCTGATAAAGTTGTTTCCCAATTGAAACAGTCTAGATATTGCATAGTGTAACCTGCAGTCTAAGTCAATCTTTGAAAAGACATGGTATCAACTAAATACTGTGGGATGCCATCTCAGAGAACTATTGAGTGGTTCTTTTCTTATTAAGGTACTGAATACACCAGGGTGTTAAAATGTGATTATAAGGGTCACATATACCGAACCTGATGTTGAATAGAGAGGAAGGAAGGAAGGAAGGAATGAAGCTAAAAGTATACAGCCAGCTTCATCTGGACCTAACAACACAAGTACAGGACCACCCATATGTCCACAATGAAGCATTTTAAATATCATCAAGATTAACTTAGATTTGATGTTCCTAAAAAGTTCTAAATAGTTTCACAAACTAGGACACTACCTTTCAAGTTTTTCTGCTATCAAAGTCTGAGCCAGGTAAGAAGATTAAATTTCAAAGAGAAAGGGAAAAGTGCATGGTTTCACCTAAAGTTATTTATTTAAGAGTTCTTTCGCATGCTTCCCTAGAGCCTCACACTTCCATCAATCGACCAAACATTTGACCTTTTTATTGACTCACAACACGGGAGGAAAAGGAGCAGAAAGAAAACCCCAACTACCAAAGTCTACTCTACACCCAGACATTTTCCACCATCAGATTATGTCTTCCTCCACAGTTTTGAACTCTTGTGAAATTACTCAGTTTTATCATTTATGTACTCCAAATGGCTTTAAGACTCATTTCCGCAACAAGTCAGATAAAATTGGCAAATCAAGATTAGAATAGCAGAGAATCAACAACATGAATGGTAAATGGACTTGCATGAGCCTTCATAATATATATATATATAACCATTGTAGCCTACCAAAGGCCTTATTTTCCAAATTATTTCCATGCCTGTCTAATGTTCTTGCATCCAAATTGAATTTTTACCATTTCAAAAATAGAATTCACGGAAGTATGAGACAAATTGCATTTTTCACCATTTCATAACAGCAGAATGAACATATATTCTCTTCCATGAATACCCCAGTGTTCCAGCCACACCATATATCCCATTGACTTTTTCACACCAATTATGATTCATATGGTTTAATACTTAATACACTAATGTTCTGCAACTGAAGATAAGGACCACTAAATGATAACTCTTGTTCCTTCTCTTAGGACCAAGAAAATATCCATTTCCAAAAATTGTCATTGCTTAGATTAGCCAATGAAAAATTAAGTCACAATGCCAATGCTAATTAGCAATAATTACCAGCACATTACAAGATAAAGGGGGACATACCACTTCCAATATCAACCATGAGTGGCAATGTTGGGTCCCTGAAAACTTCCTTCCAATCAGGCACTTGTGCAGGCACCTACCAAAATCATATATCCAGCAATAGTAATTATAAAGAGAGAATACCCAAAGGGTGATTTTACAAGAATTAAAGCCAAAACATAAAAATGAACAAGCTCAAATTACTCACAGAGAAAGAGGAACTCAAAGGATTTACATGTTGCCTGATTCTTACATGACCCAATTCCTGCCATAACAACTCCTTAAACAGCATATTCTGGTATATGAGCGTTAAAGGGTAAAAGAAGAATGTTTTTCTTACCCCAGAAATTTTATCAGAAAGATTAAGGTCAGCATACTCCAAAGCAACCAAGTCAGGGCTTCTAATTTCTTTGGCACCAACACTATCACTATTATAGCAACAACTATGGTGATGATGAGGCTTTGAAGATTTCAGTATTAGAGAAGATAGAGCTTGCTTTGCGGCTTTGCGTAGTGGATTAGCTGCTGCTGCTGCAACATGGTAGTGGTGGCAGTGCAAACCAAGTGAAGCCGCCATTTTGCCTGCTTTAGTTACAACACTGACTATCTTTTATATGGCCGGACTCGGGCCTATATTTTAAGATCCAGATCAACTCAGCCCCTAAAAATTTTAATTTCTCTTTGCCTTTTTTATATTATTATTTTAGAAAAATTAATTCTTTTTTTTGTCTTCATGATTTTAAAAATTACATTTTATATTCTTGATCAAACTAAAATTCCAAACTATATGAAATGGCATTACCACTTTCATATCAAGAAATCTCGAAGTGATTTGTTGATAAATAGATGTTGATGCCCAATTATCCTCTTCAGTCTTCATTAGGAAGAAGCACATCCCTAGCCAGTGCAAAGATGTCCCAGCCCACAACTAGAAAACAAGAGGTCCAACCAGCCAAACAAAGCGCCATTGGTTAGTTTTTTTGGAGACAAAAGCCACACACACACACAAAAAAAAACAAAAATAGACAGGATCCCATTGGTTATAAATGGTAGAGGATTCCTGGTGTTGAGAGTGTGCACATAATCATGCTTGGGCATCACCATTCAACTGTAAAAAAAAACAGCAGTTAAGTAAGTAGTGACCATAATAAACTGTAAGAGGATATGGTTATGGCTTTGGCTTTGTCACCATCCTTTTTCAAACCCCATTGCTCCCCTTCTCCTACCAACCCCATTTCTACCGTTACCACCATCCGGCCTGCTGTCATTCTTCCAGTTACTCTCTCCTTCTCTCTCTTTCTGTCTCTATGTATGTATGTATGTATGCACGTGTTTGGAATATAGAGTGCACTAAGTAGTATTCGATTGTTTCAGGGCTTAGGGAACAATACAGGGGACTATCAGAAGTTGGAGGTGACATTGCAAGAGTATGGGGTACCCACAGTTGTAGCTAAGGTGTCAAGGTTTGATTGGCTGAGGAATGCTGCTGGTTTGGTGGATCCAAACTACTGGAGTGGCACTCTTAGGCCGCGGCCTGTTCTTGATTGGTAAGTGAAGTGAGTTGAATTACTGGACTTTTGGGGTTTTGAACTGATGCACTGCAATCCAGATTGGATTTTAGAAGTGCCCTTTATTTGTTTCTTTCATATGACGCGTCTAGGTATCTGAAGAGGATTGATGAGGCTGTCCAAGAAGCGAAGGAGCTGGCACAAGGTTTTGTCTTTGCCTAGCTCTAATTGGCTACTGCTTGCAATATTGCAATCTTTGGTGTTTATGTTGTTCTATAGATGACTTAAATAATTATGTTTTAGTTAATAAGCTTTCTTCTAATTATGATCTTCAGCAATCATGGTTGAACATATTGCTTTGACTAATTAAGCAGTGAAATTCTGAGCATGTTTACCACCACAAGGAATTGTCTCACAATCAGCCCCTAAACATGCATGCACTAATTTACTTGCTGGTCGACTTCAACCATTTTTATAAATAATGTCCTGGGCAGTCCAGGTTGAAAGGTTTCTCTAGAACAGTTGATAAAACCTGCTATCTGAAAGGAAAATTAAGATCAGTGTCCACTAGAAAAACTTCTTGAATATGTTGTCTTGGACGTAGTTACAGAGTGAAAGTTCAACTTCAACTTCAAAGCAGCATCTGATTGTAATCATCCTTGCTTATATCATAAACATTTTACAAAACTATTGGTAATTAAAAGAGTTTTCAGAGAATCTTGCCCGGATAAACACTTAGAATTATCACGCAAACTACCTGCCGTTAAACCATTGAAGGTTTCTACAAATGGAGAATTTCATTGGGTATTTCCTTACACTTTGTGTCTCCAATCCCTTTCCTATGTCATTTTCGGCTATAATTCTCCGTCAGAGTTGCCATTAGCTGCCGATGCCTCAAGGGTAACTTCATGTAAAACACATTAAAACATCTTATTTCAGGTCAGACTTTGTCCTTGATTGGTCACTCAGCAGGAGGATGGCTTGCACGTGTCTACATGGAAGAATTTGGGCAGTTAGATGTCTCCTTGTTATTGACTCTTGGTACTCCCCACTTGTAGGTTATCAGTTTCATAATTTTTTGTTCCTCCTAATGGCTCTTGGATGTGCTCAGTTCAATATCTTGTTAATGTTTTCTGTGCTTAGTTGAGAGCTACATTGTTGATGAATAACTCAATCCATTCTCTTCGCAAGAGCTTAACTTCACTTAGTGTGCTCTTGGTTCGTGTTTTATTTATCTTTCATTTCAGGCCACCTCCAAAAGGCGTGCCAGGGGTCATTGATCAAACAAGGGGTCTCCTTGATTATGTTGAAAAACATTGCATGAAAGCTGTGTATACTCCTGAATTGAGATATGTATGCATCGCAGGGAGGTAAGATCACAAACCAGAACTTTTTTATATTTTTCCCAAATTACTTGTCTTTTCAAGATTTTCATGCATCACTTTTCTGCATCATGAGTCTAATTGTTTCCTTATAGTTCACAATAGAAAGAGATATTTCTGTCAGTGCTTGATGTGTCCTTTCTTCCATTAAAGAATATAAGCTGTAATATGTCATTATTACCAAGTAACATGAATATTTATTTTCCTGCTGCGGAACCAGGCCTTGAGATTTCACATTTTGCTATGCGGACAAAATGGTTCATTTTTGTTATGGCATGAGATTTAGTTACCTATATCCAACTTTCTGCCTTTGGTATTCCTTCTTAAGGAAATGCCGAGCCAAAAGTAATACACAAAGAAACTCATCTTATGAGTCAAAATCTGAAAACTTCATCCGTACTTCTCCTCGTCTAAGTCATTCCACCCATTCTCGAAAGTAAAAAATAACCTATCTCCATTAACTCAGTCTTCAAATTGTGTGTTGAAAGTGGTTTATTAGGAAGACACCAGGAAGCCAAAGAGAGAATTGGAACATTCTTCGTTTTGTATTAAGATCACGATAATATCCTTTCCATCCTCATTGTGGGGAACGTGAATTTATAGTGCATGGACTACGATGACGATCAAAGAGCCTGTACAAGCTGAAGATGAATTAGATCCTATTTAAAATAAACATTTCTTTGCGCCACCATTTCTGCTATGTTTTCAGGTCTTTCTTCCAACATATTTCACTCTCAAATAATGAAGAGAAAACATCTTTCTATCACACACCTTGCAATTGGCAGTTGGCACTGTCATTTCATTTTCAAGTGCTTATTGTTCGCCAACACTTCTGCAAATACTCAAACAACAAGTTCTTGTTATTTCAGTGTCAAATCATGATTTTGAATATCTTCAGTGCCTTGAATAGCAGTTTTTGTGGAATCAGTGAAGTCTAATAAGGTACATATTTGATAGAACTCATGAAAGATGAAACACCAAATCTTTTGAGTGGTTACAAGGCAGATGAAAGTTTGTGTTTCTTCTGACAGAAAGAATCGCTGATATCCCAATTAGCAGGGCAATGTTAATAGCATAAAAATCACAACAAATAAAGTGGAAGCTTTGCTTAGATAATCCCTCTTTTCCTTTGAAAGATAAAAAGTATTTCTTTCTAATTATCTAATTGATTTTAATTTCATATCATGGCAAAGCTAGTGTAATGTGATTCTGCTGAGAGTAGGGTAAGCAAAAACCCTGGTTTACTTAGTTATAGGTGAATCTTACTTGCCATGGCACTTGAGATGGGCATTAGCTCCAAAACATCTGCTGCTTAAATAGCCACTTATGAATGCACACACCAAGAAGCTTTCAAGGCAGCGTTTGTCAACGAGACAGTTGGTAACAACACGGCAGAAATCATTCTATAGAATTTTCCATAATTATGAAACAACCAAACGATATACGCAGTCAAGACAGACGTGTGAAGTTCCTTGAACCTGTGATAAAACTGCAGGTATATTCAAGGGGCCCGCTTCTTGGGGGACTCAAATGTGGAAGCTAAAACGATGGTTCCTGTTGAGAACGATCAACCAACTGCAGAGGCTGTGCTTGTAAATGATATGGGCAATTCAACTTCTACTGCGCCTAGATTTCGTGCTCGTTTTGTTGGGCAAGGGTATAAGCAGGTAAACTCAATTGCATGGATGGCAAATCATCAAATCATTTAGCAAACCAGAGATTCCGTTGCAACCATGTATCTTCTGTAACCTGAGCAGGAAACTACATTTTCCTCGTACTAGCTCTCATCGTGTAATAAGCGAGGACCAGAATTTTGACTTGAAAGTGCTGATATTGACATGTTGCACTTTGTCAGGTATGTGGGCAGGCAGATGTATGGGGTGATGGAGTGGTGCCAGAGGTGTCAGCCCATCTGGATGGCGCGCTCAACATTAGCTTGGACGGAGTTTACCACTCACCGGTTGGTTCAGATGATGATCTGAGACCATGGTACGGTTCCCCCGCCGTTGTGGAGCAATGGATACATCATCTCCTCAACTAAACTTGAAAGGGAAGACAATGGCCAGTTGAACGCGTGATAAATATCAAGTCATCAACAAACTTGCTAGTACAAAAATTCTTTCGGAGTCTGGTTAGTCGACAAAACATTCAATCTGTTTTAACTCTAGCTTTTCTCCTCCTTTTTGTTGTCTCAATCTCCTCTGTTGAACTTGGATTCAATTGCTCCTCTATCTTGGGACATTGATTTTTCCTCAGTGAAAGCGAGTGTTGGTCCTCTTCTAGTTTATTTTGATTACTTAACAGCATTTACGGCCCAAACTCTAAACTGCCCGACATCCAGATCCAGTGAGATTACATCTCGTCTGTCCAACCAATCCATATTAATGGGTGGCTTATTGCAGCTCTTGTTGAAGATTTGCAGATTCAAAATTTTTCTTACAAACATATCTAGCAGCTGACAAACTGACAAGACAAACCTGAAGCGTTTCACAAGGAACTTACTTCTGTTACACTCGCTTCAGCCTACTAGATTTTACTTGCAATATAAACATGGCTAGTCTTGTTTATAGATTTGTGGTATTCTGCTCCACTTTTGCCTTTCTGAGTTCAACATGTGCGCTTTGTCATTGCTTCATCAATGGTCTCCCTTCATGAACAAATTTATCCACTGTCAGCATGAGTTGCGTGATTGTTTGTTTGTATTTGTTTGACATCGATCACGTTATCCGAGCATATTATAAGCTAAAATTAAAACAAAAGGTGATATTATACGAAATGAGGAGATATGATAAACCCATGATTGCTAGCCAATTTTACACCATGTCCAGCTAAAAACTAGTTAAGTTGCAATTCAACAAAGATTTTGGCTCTGAACAGAAGGCCAAATATCAAACATAAAACAAGCAAATGATTCAACCATAAAGTCATCAAGAGCTTGCTCCATGAAGAGTCAAGCCACCCTCCTAAACCCTAACTCCTGAAATTAACCAGCCTTTGGAAAATGAGCAGACAGCAACTTCCCTATATCCAAGAATCCAACCTTGTCTCTCCCATCAAATATGGCCTTTAGCTTTGCATCACAAATTATCTCCTTCTTGTTAGTGGGGTTCTGCAGGAAAAAGCACATTCACATATTTCAATATTTACCGATCAAAGCATCCAATTACATGCATGTACTAGATAAAGCCATTTGTCATATCTATTTTGATTTGAACACTACATGAATAAAAAGTTCATAAAACAAATCCTGAAAAACATCTTCCAACAATTTACACACAATGGTACAAGTCCTGATGTTGAATTCATGAGTTCTATTACAGACACATATACAATCACAAAACACAAGGAGAAAAGGAGACGGTAGGAAGGAGAAGCTTGGTGATAATCCCCTTTAACAAAAAATGCCAGGAACCACAAGAATCTAGCAAGTTCACGGAGCCACAACTGAATTTAGATCCAAATTGCAATGCCAACAACACCAACAATTAAAAACAATAAGAGTGAAAAGGTCTTGTCTACAAATGCCCCTGATTTTTCAAAACATGCTAGACATCACAAAAAGAAATTATTAATCTAATTTTCCTTAAACCGTCACACCATCCACGACGAATTTCACAGGCAGGTAACAAGCATGAGTGTTCTCTTTAAAACAAAAACGATTATAAACCCTAAAACAAAGAATAAACAAACGAAGCAAGGTACCACTAGGGTTTTAAAGATTAAAAAAAAAAGTGACCCTAGGGTTTACACGATACTACATAAAAAACAAAAGAACAAAAATCAAAGCTAATCTAATTAGGGTTTAAGAAACACAAATAACACAAAAACAGACATTAAAAACCCTAATCAGCAAGACCTTTATAGCGAGTAATAAAAGCTCAGGGTTTAACAAAAATACAAAAGAAAAAGGATTTAAAAGGAACGTGAGTAAAAACCTAACCAGAAAAAAAAAATTATATACTGCAATGCTAGGCTCTTAACAAAGATTTAAGAAATGATCAAGAGGGAGACCTGGAGATTGTGGAGCTTGATGTGGGCCCAGATCTTCTTCACAGCCTCAGCTCGAGAAGACTCAGGGACCCCACCTAAGAAGTCACCGAGAACAGGAGAGACAGGGTTCGGCTTGAGTATTCCACGGGGTGTTCCTGGAGTAGTAGAAGTTGCCTTTGCCTTTGGCTTAGGCTTAGGCTTAGGCTTTGGCTTCGCTACCGTGGTCTTGGAAGCAGTAGCAGGTTTGGCTGGAGCCAAGAGTGCCCTACAGGCCTTGAAAACCCTAGATGCTGCAAACGACATTCTCTCTCTCTCTCTCTCTCTCTCTCTCTCTCTCCAGCTCTGTATTTGAGAGAAGTAAAAATAGAGTGTGATTTTCCAAGGACGGTAGCCGGTAGGGGTTGTATAATTAACCAGCGACACCTAATTTAGTCCCAAGCCACTATACACTTAAGTACCAATCCTGTTAAATTTATCAATTAGGTCCCAAGTGTCTCTTCTTTTTTTAATGTTCATCGACAAATCAATGCCATTTCAGTGCATAAATATGCACACCATCGTGTTCTTTAACTTTTCCATCTGTTTTTCTCTAAATCGACACTGTCTTAGTGCATATGTTACCCAAAATTAGACTTGTTAAAAAAAGATTCAATTGCGAAATGAAGGAGATATTTGGGATCTAATTGATAATACGCATAGATTAGGGATGCCAATGATAACGATTATATTTCCTTGGGACTACATTTGAGGTTTCTCACTTTCTCTATTAACAAATACACAGTCCACGAGACGTCGCTGCATCATAGCAACTCTTGATTTTGGATTTATTGGGCTTACCTTTGGGCCGGGTTACTCTGCTTTGTTTTAGTGGGCCCCTTGAATCCAGTCTAAGGTGGAACACAATTAGGCCCATACTAGGGAGACATTAGAGATAAATCCAGAAAATATTTTTGAGTCGGGACTTTTTATAACTCTCGCTATTATTGACAAATAATTTATTATTAAGATTACGTGTTTTCTTTAATTTGAAAATATTATTAGGTTTTTTTTATATTTAATTTGAAAAAAAATAAACATAAAAAAATAAAAAATAAAACTCATTATCCAACAAAAACAAAATAAAAATATATTTACTTATATTTTCTCTATCGTGCCCACACTTACTAATTTTACCAAGAATGACAATACTAGTAATAAAATTAGTTGTGAACTTTGTCACAAGTGAAAAATAATAATAAAATTTTGCCATTTTTTACTACATAAGACATTAAGAAAGTAATTATTCAATAGGTACTAAGCTGTACTTCTCTCTTTTATATATAAAAAATTAATGAATTATTTTAATGATAAATTCTGTATTTATGTGAAAAACAGGTGTGATTTTGATATATTTTGGCCTAAGTTTTTTTTAAAAAAATGGTTTTTATGGAAAATAAATTATTTTTTAATATTTGAAAACGCCATAAAAAACAAGTTGAATAATATTTTTTAGTGTTTGACTATACTATAAAAAATAAATTAAAAAATAACTTATTAATATTGTTTTTCAAGTTTATCGAACATGTACGAAATATTAAATATAACTATTTGACTACTTACAATAGGAAAATAGGATATAAAAAGTGCAATGCTAAAAAACAAATATTATATCATATTTATTTTATAAAATGTAACCATATAAATATTTTTAATATTATATTATAGACATGTGGTCTTGTTGAATATCTTTTAAGTAAAATTTATTAATATTTTTTTATTTTAAAACCTCAAAATATTATTTTTTTCACATTGAGAAAGCCAAAATTAGTTAATAGTAAATAATATAAAAATATTTTGATGAGTTTTTTTTAGATATTTTTCATTATGAGAGAGAGGTGTTTTAATAAGGTTACCAATAAGATGAGAATGAGAGGAGTTCTGAAAGGTTTTTATATATATATATATATAAGAAAAGAAAAACAATTTTATTTTGTAAGGCTATTTTTTTTTATGAGAAACTATTTTTCTAAAGTTTACCATATATAAAAAAGTAAGGAAAATAATTTTTTTAAATTTTTTTTTCTATAAACGAACAAAGACTTTATCTAAAAAAATAAATTACGTGTAGGCAAGACACGCTATTAATCTAAAAAACATCTTAAAAATTTCATTAACTTTATTTTCAACTCCAAAGCTTCATTTAACCAATTTTAGTAATCAAAATCAAACCGAATCTAAATAAAACTTTGTATGTTTTGATCTAGCTTTTCTTAATGATTAAAGGCCCAAACCACCATCAAACTCTTAATTTCATGGCAAATTCGTTGATATTAAAATTAAAATTTTTTATGGATAAAATATGATCAATAATTTTTTTTCTCTATTCTTTTTATTTTTAATGACTTTATTTGGTCTCTCAACTTTTAAAAACTAAAATACGAGATAAATGAAGTTTTAAAGCTAGAATATTAAAATTAAAAACTACAAGAATGGAAAATAAAACAATATCAAGAACCAAACCAAACATTTGAACAATTAAAAAAACATTATGGATGCTCCAAAGCATTACACATTCCTGCTCGGGTGAGATGATATACATTAAATGAAACAATAAAACTTCTAGTTATTTTAGTTTGTTTTTTTTTTAATTTAATTTTAATTTTAATGTGTTATCCAAATCAATTATTATCATCTAATGTACAACATATTATTAATTTCAATATGAGCATATTAAAAAAATATATAAAAACAACACATCACTTGAGCATTGTCGTGTAAAAATTCTTGTAATATTTTTTTTGAAGGAATACGAAGAAAAGACAAGAATTTTTTTTTGAAGGCATACGAAGAAAAGATATCTAATAAAATTTAAGAAAAAAATAATAAAAAGCTATAAAAAAGAGCGCTTGTTGATATTGTAAAATAAATCCTATAAACTAATTCTGTAAAATTTTATTTTATTAAATCAAATATTAATCAAGTTTTTTTTAACATTGCGAGAATTCAGTATAAAGTTAACTAAAACAAATTATCAAGTAAACTTATTAATACGAAAGAATCAAATTAAAAAAAATTAAACAGTGAAAAAACTAAAAAAAACTAAAAAAATTGAAAAGAAGAAGAAAAAACACCGTGAAGATCTATTAATGTTTTTTTTTTCTACAGTAAAACCACGAGACGTTTCAGTTTCTTTTCATCAATTTTTACATTGCTGAAACTGGAGAGAGCTGTTTGTAATTGCAGTTGTTTGTCTCTTTTCTTCTACTGGTATGATATAAATTTATCCCCAAGCTTTCAATTTTTTGATATATTAATCAAGTAAGGCTAATTAAGGGAATTAAGCATAGACTTTCTTTTTCAAAAAATAAAAATGCCTTTGGAAAGTACAAGTATAAATATATAAAATTGGACTGGTTCATTTTGTCTATGTCTCGCCAGCAGGCAAAGGCAGGAAGCCGCTCTCCCCTTATCCTTTCATGTTATCACCACACTACCAGCAAATAACACCACACCTCACTCTTCGTCTCTCTCTCTCACTCTCTCTGTGTTTTAAAGTCCAAAACTTCGAAATAAAGCAGATAAGAAGACAGTTCTTTCATGGAGTATTTCTTTATAGAAAAAACACTGAGTTGAATGATACAAGAAACAGACAGTTATAATAGTTGTAGCAGGTAGCGCTAGAGTAGTAGCAGCAGAGAATGTCTTGTTTACTGCCACAGTTCAAGTGCCAACCAGACACTTTCTCTGTACATTTTAGAAATCTCCAACATCACGGCACCAACCATACCCAACTCCGTGAGTTGCTTTGTTGCATCTTTTCTTCTTCATTGCTTACTTACCAATGCCTTTGTTTCAGTTAGAATTCAAATGGGTTTTGTTTGTTTGCTTTATTATTTTCATTTCTTGATATTTTATCACAAATGTCTTTGTTTTGACCATACTTGAACTGGGTATTTCTTTGTTTTGACCACGAAGCAATTCTGAATGCTTTTATTTCAATCAGAACTGAAATGGATATTTGTTTTGTTTTATGTTTTTTGAATGCCACCGAGTAATGAAAGTCTTGGTTTTCAGTAATATTTTTGGAAGATTTTTTTTTTCTTTTTGTTCACAACTTATGACGAATGCTATGTTTGATACCAGAACTGAAATGGGCGGGTTTTAATTTTATTTTGTTCGACATTTTTGTTTCAATAAGAATTGTGGTGGTTTTTTTTTTTTTTGGTGTTATAAGTAGCTTGATAGGTATCCTCAGTACATGTCCTTGCTTCAGCTAGAACTGAGATGGGTGTTTTCTGGTTTTCTTTGGAATTATTTATAGTTATTTTGTTTCACCATTGTTGCTCTCACCATTGTGTATTCACATTAAGGAATAGCGATATGGATTCTATTCTCAAGAACTCCAGATTAGAAAATCCAATCCAACGCAAAATTGGCACATTCTAATAGTATTCCTATGGCCACATGAAGTCACCAAATATTTATAATTTATGCTTATCGTTTGATAAAAACTTAGTGTGCTTTCTTTTTAATTTCCTTGCTGACTGTTTTGCAAGTTTAGCGAGCATCTACTTGATATTTTCTCGCTTAACTTTTTGCAACTGTAGTTTGTATGGGGGTGGTATTACCATTTGTTGGAATCTGTGTTCCTGGTTTTAGTTTGATGTTGTTGCATCCATTTAGAATATTTACTCGAGGGCTGTTGTTAAGTTGCTATACTTTTATACACAATTACCTAACTTAACAGCTTAAATTCGTCGAGATTATCTGGAACATGATTATTGTATGGAGTGCAGTCATTTCTAAGACTATATTGATTTTTTTTCCTAGCACAATGCGTTTTGTCCTCTGCATCACCATCAACCGCGGTGCTTGATCTGGAGAAGCTGAGATTGCCTTCTTTAGAACCTCATTCAGATTCAATTTCTGCAAACAGACCGTGGACGTATATAGGGGGAATCGGTCCACAGAAGAAGGTGAGCCTTGCTCTATCTGGGATTTTACTGCACCTACAGTTCCTAAAATTGGGGGGGGGGGATTAGTGCTTATTAAACTTGTTTATTTATTCCACAACAAAACCATAATAGTTATTTGTTATATTTGGTAATTAAGCTGGGAGACAGGCTTCTCAGAACGTGGTGGTGCATTGTTTTAGCCTTTGCATAGAGTTTTCATTTCATTAAATAAATGACCTTAATTTCTCAAATTTCGGTCTACTAAGTTAATAGTAAGCTCCCTAGATGCCTTGCTTTTTTTTGTTCTATTGCTAATCAAACCACTGTCAGAAAATTTTCAACTGTTCATCTAGGGCCTTGCTAATCAGATTTTCAAATTATATTGATTTCTTTTCTTTTTAAAGCTATTGACGATCTTCTCTTTTGGTTGATCTTGCTATCATAGTTACAATACTGTAGTTGCTGCAGTCAGTTTGTTTCTGATATATTCTACTGATGACCTGTGTTATATGGTAATTTAATCTATTTTCTACTTTGATATGTGTGCAGCCACCCTTTGGAACTAGTTTAGCCGCAGAAACACTTATCGCAAATGATGAGGCTGTAATTGCTGCTGCTGCTGCTGAAGCAGTTGCTCTTGCAAGAGCTGCTGTCAAGGTTGCGAAAGATGCAGCTGAAATGGCTAAGAATTACTCTTCTATGAAGAAAGAAACAAAAATTCCAATAGCATCTACAACAGATTCCTTCTCATCAATGTGGTCTCTGCTTACTGAAAAAGAACGAGCTGATATAATAGGAGATTCCGTGTCAGCTGAAACTAGATTAAGAGAAGAATATTCCGTGCAATACCCGACCGAAGAATATGATTGTTTAGAACCAACACAGGAAGAACTTGCACTTTTGCAAAAACAGCTTTCGGAGGGTATAGCTGTGCGATCAAAGCGCCAAACAGAAAGAAAAGCTAGACGAGCAAGAGCAGCTGAAAAGGCTGCTGCAAATGTTGTATCCGTGAAGTCCGGTTCTACCAGCAAGAAAAAGCGTGTGCCCTTGCAAGAAGTAGACCAGTCTGATCCATTGCGCTTTTTTAGAGGAGCCAGCAGCTCTTCCAGGCTTCTCAGCGCTACTGAAGAAGTGGAGTTGTCAGAAGGAATACAGGTCTGATTATGAATAAACCACTAACAATGTTATTTGAAGAACAATGTTTTTTTTTTTTTTTTGAGAATTCAAGGTCATGTGGGGGATTAAGGACCCTTCCAACATGAGTTTTTATGCTACTGATAATTAGAAGAACTTTAACTAATAAAACAAAAAAAGACTAATGTGACCTTTTGTGAGAAAGTGGAGACTTAAATGTTGAAAATTGTATAATCAGAGATAAATAGGGTAGGTAGTGTCTGTCAACTCAATTCTTTATGCATATGTATACTTTTTATTCAATCTTGCCAGATTTCTGATGTCTCATTTTTTTTATTAATGTCATTTAGGACCTGCTAAAACTTGAAAGGATTGAGGAGGAGCTGAAGGAGCGATTTGGAGGCGAGCCCAGCTTTGCACAGTGGGCTGCTGCGGCTGGAGTTGATCAGTTAACTTTGAGGAAGCGCTTAAACTATGGCATCCTTTGCAAAGACAAAATGATAAAATCCAATGTCCGGCTTGTTATTTCAA
>Ga0307516_10005208_pt1 | contig 15654 bp, 17 predicted proteins | sample 19_EM_MG_FD_203310 | JGI IMG/M metagenome (GOLD analysis project Ga0307516, IMG submission 203310) | Populus trichocarpa ectomycorrhiza microbial communities from riparian zone in the Pacific Northwest, United States - 19_EM | ecosystem: Host-associated > Plants > Roots > Unclassified | place...
ACTGAAGACGTGAGTGTTTCTCGACATACTCTCGACTACTATTACTGATATACCGTAGTCGATCGCGTGTCCCTTAGGTACTTGAATCTTCAGTCCTTGCTACATCCCTGACTGAAGACTCGATCGCATGTCCCTTAGTGTCCCTTGATCTCGGTCCTACAATGATGAAGCTTTCATCAACCCGCATGAGGCAAGAAAATCGTGAAGCAACAAAATCGCTAAAGGAAGAATGGACAGCCTGGCAGGCTGACGAGAAATGATTATACATACTAAGTACTAACACGATGATGATCAACATGATATAGACGAGCAGGCCCCGTCTTTTATCTTCTGCCATTCCTGTCCATGTATGAGGTAGGTAACATCAAACCATGATCCCAGGCGTGCAATCACCAACTGAGTATCTATGGTGAAGCTGCACGGTCGAAGATAGGATGGGACCCAGAATAGAAATTCGCCAGTGGGCCCGATAAACCATCCTTGATCGTTCATCTCAGCTCCGCCGCACAATCGTGAAGAATTTCTGTGCTTGTAAAGTGAAAAGGGTGCTGAATGTACCTGGCCCGTTGCATATCCCGTCAAACTTTTGAAACTAAGAGCCTCTTGGCAAGGGAACATACCTCTGCATTAGGACACCACAAGCGAATGAACTTGTCAGTTGATGCCGACGCGATGCGCTTGCCGTCTGGCGAGGATGCAACAGAATTGATGCAATCCTCATGTCCCTGGAGCGGTCGCAGCAGGTCCCCCATCTCAGCATCCCACAGCCGGATGGTCTTGTCATCTGATGCCGACACGATGCGCTTGCCATCTAGCGAGAATGCGACAGAATTGACGCGATGCTCATGTCCTTCGAGCGGCGGTCGCAGGAGCTCCCCTGTCTCAGCATCCCACAGCATGATGGTGTTGTCATATGATGCCGACGCGATGCGCTTGCTGTCTGGCGAGAATGCAACAGAATTGACACAATGCTCATGTCCCTCGAGCGGCGGTCGCACGAGCTCCCCCGTCTCAGCATCCCACAGCCTGATGGTCTTGTCATATAACGCCGACGCGATGTGCTTGCCGTCTGGCGAGAATGCCACAGACATAATGCAATCCTCATGTCCCTGGAGCGGCGTTCGCAGCAGCTCCCCCGTCTCAGCATCCCACAGCTGGATGGTCTTGTCATCTGATGCCGACGCGATGCGCTTGCCGTCTGGCGAGAATGCAACAGAATTGACACAATGCTCATGTCCCTCGAGCGGTGGTCGCAGGAGCTCCCCTGTTTCAGCATCCCACAGCCAGATGGTGTTGTTATGTGATGCCGCCGCGATGCGCTTGCCGTCTGGCGAGAATGCGACAGAATTGACCCAATCCTCATGTCCCTCGAACGGTGGTCGCAGCAGGTCCCCTGTCTCAGCATCCCACAGCCGGATGGTGTGGTCACGTGATGCCGACGCAATGCGATTGCCATCTGGTGAGAATGCAACAGACATGACACAATCCTCATGTCCCCCAAGCGGCGGTCGCAGCAGCTCCCCCGTCTCAGCATCCCACATCCCGATGGTCTTGTCATCTGATGCCGACGCGATGCGCTTGCCGTCTGGCGAGAATACGACAGAATTGATGCAACGCTTATGTCCCTCGAGCGGCGGTCGCAGGAGTTTCTCTATCTCAGCATCCCACAGCCTGATGGTGTTGTCATATGATGCCGACGCGATGCGCTTGCCGTCTGGCGAGAATGCAACAGAACTAACGCAATGCTCATGTCCCTTGAGCGGCGGTCGCAGCAGCTCCCCGGTCTCAGCATCCCACAGCCGGATCGTCTTGTTATATGATGCCGACGCTATGCGCTTGCCATCTGGCGAGAATGCAACAGACATAACGTAATGCTCATGTCCCTCAAGCGGTGGTCGCAGGAGCTCCCCCGTCTTAGCATCCCACAGCCGGATTGTAGTATCATATGATGCCGACACGATGCGCTTGCCGTCTGGGGAAAATGCGACAGAATTGACGCAATCTTGATGTCCCTCGAGCGGCGGTCGCAGGAGCTCCCCCGTCTCAACATCCCACAGCCGGATGGTCTTGTCAAATGATGCTGATGCGATGCGCTTGCCGTCTGGCGAGAATGCAACAGAATTGACCCAATCCTCATGTCCCTCGAGCAGCGGTCGCAGCAGCTTCCCCGTCTCAGCATCCCACAGCCGGATGGTCTTGTCATCTGATGCCGACGCGAGGCGCTTACCATCTGGCGAGAATGCAACAGACGTGACGCAATCCTCATGTCCCCCAAGCGGCGGTCGCAGCAGCTCCCCCGTCTCAATATCCCACAGCCGGATCGTCTTGTCACGCGATGCCGATGCGATGCGCTTGCCATCTGGCGAGAATGCGACAGAATTGACCCAATGTTCATGTCCCTTGAGCGGTGATCGCAGCAGCTCCCCCGTCTCAGCATCCCACAGCCGGATCGTCTTGTCATCTGATGCCGATGCGATGCGCTTGCCATCTGCCGAGAACGCGACCGAATTGACTGGTTTGGAATGCCCATGCATCTCACCCTGCATCTCGGGCCACTGCGTCGCTCTGTGTCTGGAAACAATCGTTGGCAATCCGTGGAACATGTCTGCAAATTTCATAGAGATATGTGCTTTCTTCGGTGAAAATGGTAGTGCAGATAGATACAGATGGGGCGTGCTTGTAGAAATTGCACCACCGAACGTCCGAATAAATTTCTGAGCATCTGTTGCCTCATCGGAGATGTCCTTGTACTCATTGTGAGGCTATAGTGCATGTAAGAATATAATCCCATTATGAAGGTCATCCTACACACCATGGCCCATTGAATGAGAGACGACAGCGAGCCAGCACAAGTATTCACGAGCTTGAGGAGGCTCAGCACTTCAAGCCAGAATAGAAATATCTCATTGTTGAAAAATGCTCGGACCTCTACCGCAAGAATCGACTCGAATGGCACCCGTCGCACGTGGTTCGTCCAGAATCGACAAGAATATGCCATTTCAGATGGGATATATTTTTTGACACGGGCATCCAGATCCGAGATTTGAGAGTTGGGCAGGTAGGCACTTGGCAGATCACATATGTTAAAGTGAAGTTGCTCCATCATGACACCAAGAGAAGCAAAGGCTAAGTCTTTGTGGATACGCTGCACGTCGATAAAGAACTCGTGGCTCCGATCACGATCTGTCAGAAAATCCGAAAAGGAGGCATGGAGGGGACGGATAGTGATGGAGGAATCAGTAGCCCCACTGAGCAAAGCAGCCATAGGTGCTACAATTATACGAATGTCAATTTCTGCAAGATCTTTGAAATGGCACCTCATGGATGTCAATGAATCCAGAGAAAGTGGCTCTATGGTCCCAAGTATCTGCGCCATCACAGATCTGAACCGTTCCAGACCAACATCGCGCTAATCCTCTTCCTCAGTCTTGGGAAATATGGTTTCCAATGTGAATTTGTACATTTTATCAAGGAGTCGGATGGGACGAGTGCTGCCAAGGCTTAAGATGGCGTTCAAACGCTCCTGTGGTTTCAGCCCTGTCCCAGCGTTGTTATCTCCTCTGGTATATGCACAGGCCAATCGTGCCCACTCGAATATTTGACCGGAAGAAACAGCAAGAGAAGTGAAGACTTCTGTCCTCGAGATCATAAACTCTACCTCGGACAACTGACCCGAGACATAGCGGACAATGTCGCGTCCAGTCAAATGAGGTGGAATGCTATCCATGGACTTCTGCCGGATATGGGTCCTGCCCTTGAATGCGAGGTCAATGTCTGGTAGATGTCGGGATGAGAGAAGGATCCGGATGTTAGGAGGAAGGACAGTGATGCGGTTTTCGATGTCGCCCAGGATCCGAAGGAGAACCTTCGCGAATCCGTATCCCCACTCTCGTCCAACGCATCCATGATAATCACGATCGGGCCCATTATCGCCTCCGAAAGCACCCTTGCGGGCTTCGCGATCAATTCATCCCACTGCTGAAGAATGTCTGTTGTAGTCTTCAGCGCGTCGTTATTATGAACAACGGCTGACAGCTGTCTACGCAGCGACATGTCGCGATTGGCGAGATCCTTTGCAATCGTGCTGAAGATCTTCTCGTGGCGTCGTTCTGCCATCCGGCTGCGGTCGAAGCAGAAGCAGGAGCCTAGGCGCTCAAGCTCCCGAAACCGATGGGCAATAGTGTGAGCAATGGATGATTTCCCGGTGCCAGCCGGACCATGAAGCCAGAATATACGGGGTGTGTCCTTTTCGACGTTGTTGATCCAATCAGAGATCTCCTTGAGGAGTTCTTCCCGGGTATCCTCCAAACAAATATTTTCTTTGTTGAGGCTAGCACCACCAGCATACAGCATGCTGTTCAAGTCTACCGCGTCACCTGTATTTCAGATATGAGGCAGGTGTACGATGCATACCCCAAAAAGGACGTCGCTTACGCAGATCATCGACCTTCGTGAGATCTTCCCAAATACGATGCACGACCACGAGTGTATCGCCTGTAGCACTGTCACGGAAGTCCTGTAGAAGCTTGTCGAAGGCGTCGTTGTAGCCCTGCACGAGCGTGTCGGTTTTGGAGGACAGCAAGTTCTTGAGCAGCCTCGTCCCTTGCAAGAAACAGATAAATTCATCGAGATCAGCATCGTGGTCAAGTCAACTAACGGAATTTCTGGTTCCCACAATACGCTTGAATGAAATACGAGCACTCCAGTGTTTGGCGGGTGATGCACTCGACGATGGTCTTCATGGAATTAATGGCTTTCAGTTCGGCAGTTGTGAGAAACATGTAGACTTCCTCCATTTTCGAAAGGAGTGCGTGAACGGAGTCGTCGCGATTTGCCTGATCAACAATTGTCTGTGACTCATAGATTAGATTGTGTCACCAGCGAAGGGCAGCGGCAAGACCTTGGAAACAGAAGAGAGGATCGTCCATGCTGCTTGCGCGTAGGGATGAATCTAGACATTGGATGAACATCGATGGAATCGCAGAGCATAAGGTGATGCTGACCGTGGCAATCTTGCCCACGACATCATTGAACTTCTGCAATGTCTTGAGGCACGAAGAAATCCAATCGACGACACCAATCGGATTATCGGTGCCGCTGACTGCGGATGCCACGCTTTGGACGGGCGTGGCGACAAAGCTCATCTCAGAGATGGCATTCTTTGCAGATTCTCTGGCTGCAATCACGGTGACGTCTGGGGTTTCCTGCTATTCATGATGCGTAGGTTAGGGTTTGGACGGAAAACTCTCGACATAATCAAGAGGACCTTAGGAGTGTCAGCTTTAGGTGCGTTGGATCTGATAAATGGGGACGTTTCATCTGGAGATTGCACGACAATGGAAGGCGACGAGGTTGAAGGGTTTCCTTCTGGAATACCGTGCTACTCCTTGGTGAGGTTGATTTACTTCGTCCTGTAACACAAAAGCGATGTATACCTTATCAGGACGTTTGAGCAAGCCAGTTAGTTTGTTCAAAAATCCGGGTGTCGATTTAAGTGAAGTTGTTGGGGAGTGCTGGGAGATCAGTGTGAGTACGATTCAGAAATGGGGCAAGAGCGCTGGGAGCTAAACATACCGGACGTCCGTGTTGCGATCGTCCCGGCGTTACACCAGGATGGGAGATATTTGAGTCCGAGCGATTCTTCTTCCACGACTTCGGGAGGCGCAGTCGATGACTGGGTTCACTCATCTTGGGCTAGTACCCTTAGAGATGGCTATGGACGGACGGGGGATGGACAAGCGTTCGGTTTGATGTATCATCTCCGCTAGAATGTACTTATTTATGCCTTGACGTGATGCACGGGGCCAGAGGTCGAGGTGCCATTCGTTTTGCGTTTTCTACGACGTCTGTATTCGACACTTCAAGGCCACCGTCCCTTGTATACTGCCGACTCGAATCCATTTTGAATAGGTACCGGATAGTGTTGCTTGCCGCGAAACACGTCCGCCGTGGCCCTAATTTGAAATCCGACAAGATTTGTTTACGTAGGAGGGCCTGGTGCGTTTGTCCTCGTCGTCGACCTGCCTCTGGCGTGGGCTATTCATATTTTCAACCCTTCCAGCTTCACCCCTTTGCCTGGATATTCGTCAAGCCTATACACCTCAACAGGACTGCGTTCCAGGACCTTGTCAGACTCGTCCCCCATCACCCACCCTCATTCAAAATCATCCTTGTCGATCGTATGACTCAGAGATTCTTCAACAACTTGATTAAGTACGCCTATGCGCCACCGTGGGTCAGAACACACCCGCACCGACTCCGGTCAACCCAAACAAGCAGAAAAAGTCTGGGATGAGTAGGCTCCATCAGGCGGACTCACGACGCAGCCTCCAGCCTCTGCAGAACCCAGCTATCACCCACTTCCCTATCCCCCGGTCGGCCCTATTGGCAATCCCGTTTTTGAGCCGAGTCTTCATCCAGCTCGTCAACCTACCTATTCGTGGAATTCTGGCCCATCCTCTGAACCCTCAATCGTCTCGTTAACAACTCCCGTTCCCCACGCACCGGCGGCACCGCAGCTGCTTCGGTTCAGACGTCTGGTCTTTCGTCCGGCCTCTCACTACTACTGAGCAGCTGGAATAACTTACGAAGAACGAGCGCGACCTGACAAGTTGAAATACCCTTTTCTGGGTTGTCGGCTCTGCACGTACGTCAATATTCAAGTTCCTTCGGTTTGTAAAGTTTTAGCTCATTCTTTCAGGGACCAACCGACGGTCTGGGCTCATGCTCATGGCATAATGGATGCCGTACGGAATCACTTTGAAGAAGGAACATCGTGCAGTTTGCCAGGATAATCTTCATCGATCATGAATCAACAGTTGAAGGACTTGGATACCTTTTTGCAAAGAAAAAGACTCAAACCGCAGCGAAGATGGAGCCACGACAGCCATTTTCTCTCAAAGGATTTCTAGACCGTATCGTAGAATGGATTGCCTTGGATGACCAGGTATGCTCATCGATCTAATCACGGTGTACAATGGGTGATGAGCTGTCTCTGCAGCGGTTGGTGTGCTCGGATCAGAAGGGCGTCGCGCGCTCCTCCTGTTTCTACGGGACTACCTACATCGCATGAAGGTTTTTGATCTCATGTAATTGCCAATCATCACGGTTCCAAAAGTGAATATCAAAAAATGGTCGACCAACTTGCAGTGAGTCACTCAGAGTTTTGTGTGTCATCATCCTTATCGTTTGAACAGAGTTCTCTTGGTTGAGGGTCGTTCGCGAGCGATGTATGGGTCGAGTGAGGGGTGATAAACCTATATGGCTGTTACTGCTCTGGCGAAAACACCATCCGGAAACCTCATCTTGCGATCACATTTGGTCGCCATTGAATCCAATCTCTAGATCAATATGAGCTGCTTGAGGGTTTTACGCGGGCACATTAGCGGAAAACCCGTGCACAACCCAAGTTGTCGATGCGGTGATGGACGACAAACTTCCATGAGCAAAGAGGGTAGAACAAAAGATCGGAAGAGTTAAGAAAATGTTACACACTTTCTCGTCAACCTTAATTCAAGCATTTCCTCTTGATCACCCTCGCTTCCACCCTCTTCTCTACTGCAAGCCCAGACGCATGATGACCCGATTGGAACCAATATCAGTAGTACAACCCTTGAAGCAAAAACCTGGAGGCGCGAGCTTTGAAGAACATAGGACTCCCCGCTCCCCTAAACACTCATCAAAACGTCAATGTTCCTCTTTCCACCATGCCTCGGTTGCGGATTACATTTACAATCTTTTCGCTGCTCGGTCGTGTCTCAAATAGGCTTTCCGCCGTACGTAGTCTTGGTCAAAATTATGCGGACCTAAACGCGTCAGCCAATGTAAAATTCTTTTATGCTCCTATCGTACACTCGTGTACAGTTATCCAGCAAACTTACTGGATATCAGGGAGGTACATTCGGTCGTGGTGTGCCAGTTGGAAATCATGGAACAGATATGGATCTTCCGACTTCACCCCATAACATCCACCCGACCTAACCAAATCCGCTTGACCATCTTACACCTCTTCAAGTCCTCCAGTTTGGCCCTGCCCTTCTGGCGAGAATGCGACAGATATGACCCAATCCTTATGCCCCTCGAGCGGCGGTCGCAGAAGCTCCCCCGTCTCAGCATCCCACAGCCGGATGGTCTTGTCACCTGATGCCGACGTGATGCGCTTGCCGTCTGGCGAGAATGCAACAGACGTGACCCAATGCTTATGTCCCTCGAGCGGCGGTCGCAGGAGCTCCCCCGTCTCAGCATCCCACAGCCGGATGGTCCTGTCACCTGATGCCGACGCGATGCGCTTGCCGTCTGGCAAGAATGCGACAGACGTGACGCGATGCTTACGTCCCTCGAGCGGCGGTCGCAGCAGCTCCCCTGTCTCAGCATCCCACAGCCAGATGGTTTTGTCTCTTGAGGCCGAGACGATGCGCTTGCTGTCATGTGAGAATGCAACAGACCTGACCGAATCCTTATCTCCCTTGAGCGGCGGTCGCAGCAGCTCCCCCGTCTCAGCATCCCACAGCCGGATAGTCATGTCATTTGATGCCGACACGATCCTCCTGCCATCCGGCGAAAACGCGACTGAATTGACAACCCTAGAATGCCCATGTATCTCACCCTGGATCTCTGGCCATGTCACTCTGTGCCTAGAAGCAATCGTCGGCAAACCATCGAATAAGCCTGCAAACTTCATAGAGATCTGTGCCTTCTTTGGCGCAAATGGTAGTGCAGATAGGTAAAGGTGAGACGTGCTTGTAGAAATTGCACCACCGAATGTCCGAATAAATCTCTGAGCATCTGTGGCCTCATCGGAGATGTCCTTGCACTCTTTGTGAGGCTGTAGTACAAGTCAGAATATAATCCTGATGTAAAGGTCATTCTACACACCATGACCCATTGAATGAGAGAGGACAGCGAGGCGGCACAAGTATTGACAAGCTTGAGGAGGCTCAGCACTTCGAACCGGAATAAAAATCTCTGTTGAAAAATGCTCGGACCTCTGCTGCAAGAGCCGAGTTGAATGGCGCCTGTCGAACGTGGTCCGTCCCGAATCGGCAAGAATATCCAATTCAGCTGGGATCCATTTTTTGATGCGGTCATCCAGATCCAAGACTTCAGAGTTGAGGAGGTAGGAACTTGGCAGATCACATATGTTAAACTCCAGTTTGTCCCTCATGATGCCAAGGGAAGCAAAGGTTAGGTCGTTGTGGATAGAATGTACGTCGACAAAGAACTCGCCACTCCGATCACGATCTATCAGAAATTCGGCAAAGGAGGCATGGAGGGGACGGATAGCGACAGAGGAATCAGTGGCCCCACTGAGCAAAGCAGCCATAGGTGCTACGGTCGTACGAATGTCGATTTCCGCAGCGAGATCCTTGAAATGGCACCTCATGGACCTCAACGAATCAAGAGAAAGTGGTTCTATGGTCCCGAGTATCTGCGCCATCACCGACTTGAATCGCTTGAGACCAACATCGCGCTGATTCTGTTCCTCAGTCTCGGGGAATATGGTTTCCAATGTGAATCTGTACATTTTATCAAGGAGTCGGACTCGGACTGGATGAGTTCCGCCGAGGCTTAAGATGGCGTTCAAACGCTCCTCCGGTTTCAGCCCTGTCCCAGCGTTGTTATCTCCCCTGATATATGCACAGGCCAATCGTGCCCACTCGAATATTTGACCGGAAGAGATAGCAAGAGAAGGGAAGACTTCTGTACTCGAGATCATAAACTCTACCTCAGACAACTGGCCCGAGACATAGCAGACAATGTCGCGTTCGGTCAAATGAGGTAGAATGTTATCCATAGACTTCTGCCGGACGTGCGTCCTACCACTGAATGCGAGGTCAATGTCTGGCAGAGGTCGGGATGTGAGAAGGATCCGGATGTTAGGAGGAAGGACAGTATGCGGTTTTCTGTGTTGCCCAGGATCCGAAGGAGAACTCGTCGCGAATCCGTATTCCCGCTCTCATCCAATGCATCTATGATAATCACGATCGGGCCCATTATCGCCTCCGAAAGTGCCTTCACCGGTTTCATAATCAGTTCTTCCCACTGCTGCAAAATGTCTGTCGTCTTCTTGAGCGCCGCGTCATGACGAACAACGATGGCCAACTTTTTACGCAGCGACGCGTCACATTTGGCAAGATCCCGTGCAATCGTGCCGAAGACCTTCTCGTGACGTCCTTCTGCCATCTGGTTGCGGTCGAAGCAGAAACAGGACCCGAGGCGTTCAAGCTCCCGAAACCGATGGGCAATAGTGTGAGCAATTGATGATTTCCCGGTGCCAGCCGGACCGTGCAGCCAGAATATACGAGGTGTGTCCTTTTCGACGTTGTTGATCCAATCAGAGATCTCCTTGAGGAGTTCTTCCCGGGTATCCTCTGAACAAATCTCTTCTTTGTTAAGGCTAGCACCACCAGCATATAGCATGCTGTTCAAGTCTACCGCGTCACCTGTATTTCGGATATGAGGCAGGTGTACAATGCATACCCCAAAAAGGACGTCGCTCACGCAGATCATCGACCTTCGTGAGATCTTCCCAAATACGATGCACGACCACAAGTGTATCGCCCGTAGCTCTGTCACGAAAGTCCTGTAAAAGCTTGTCGAAGGCGTCGTTGTAGCCCTGCACGAGCGTGTCGGTTTTGGAGGACAGCAAGTTCTTGGGCAGCCTCGTCCCTTGAATGAAACGGATAAATTTATCGAGATCGGCATCATAGTCAAGTCGACTAACGGAATTTCTGGTTCCCACAATACGCTTGAATGAAATACGAGCATTTCAGTGTTTGACGGGTTATGCACTCGACGATGGTCTTCATGGAATTAATGGCTTTCAGTTCGGCAGTTGTGAGAAACATGTAGACTTCCTCCATTTTCGAAAGGAGTGCGTGAACGGAGTCGTCGCGATTTGCCTGATTAACAAATGTCTGTGACTCGTGGATTAGATTGCGTCACCAACGAAACGCAACGGCACGACCTTGGAAACAGAAGAGAGGATCGTCCATGCTGCTTGCGCGTAGGGATGAATCTAGACATCGGATGAGCATCGACGGATTCATAGGGCACAAGGGATTGCTTACCGTGGCGATCTTGTCCACGACGTCATTGAACTTCTCTAATGTCTTGAGGAATGAAGAAATCCAATCACTGCCAACGACAGCAATCGGATTATCGGTGCCGCTAACTGCGGATGCCATGCTTTGGACGGGCCCAACAACAAAGTTCATCTCAGAGATGGCCTTCTTTGCGGATTCTCGGGCTACATTCACGGTCGTGACGTCTGTGGTTTCCTGTTATACACGATGCTCAGGTTACGGTTTGGACGGAAACATAACCGAGAGGACCTTGGGCGTGTCAGCTTCAGGTGGGTCGGTTCTGACATATTGGGGGGGGGGGGGGCGTTTCATCTGGAGATTGCACAGCGATGGAAGGCGACGAGGTTCAAGAAGGCTTGCTGGTATTTCCTTCTGGAATACCGTCCTGTTACTTGGTGAGGTTGATTTACTTCGTCCTGTAACACAAAAGCCATGTATACCTTTTCAGAACGTTTGAACAAGCCAGTTAGTTTGTTCAAAAATCCGGGTCGCGATTGAAGCGGAGGTGTCGGGGAGTGCTGGTAGACAAGTATGAGTACGATTCGAAAATGGGACAAGAGGGATAGGAGCTAGATATACCGGATGTTCGTGCTCGGATCGTACTAGTTCTGCACCAAGATGGGATTCCGAGAGATTCTGCTTCCATAGCTTCAGGAGATGGCCTCGATGACTGCGTTCCCTCATCTTGGAGTTCTTCATCTTCACAGACGAGCGCTATCTGTGAGGGCATGGACAAACGCTTGGTCTGATGTACAATCTCCGCTGGTATATGTGGTACGGGTGCAAGCCAGCGGCAGTTGAGATCTTGAGAGGTCGAGGTGCCATTCGTCTTGCGTCTCGTCCATACGACGTCTGTATTCGACACTTCAATATTTCAATGCCACCGTCCCTTGTACCTGCTGACTCGAATACGTTTTGAACATGTAGTACCGGATAGCTGCAAATCACATCCTACTTCCGACTCTATGTTGTCGACAGCGATCCTCGGCTTGTCCGTCAAAGGAACGTCGGCCACTCCGTCCTCTCTCACTGGACTCTCCATCGCCGCCAATTGACTAGCCACCATCGCCGCCTTCATAAAACGCCCCTCCCTCATCTCTATCCTCTCCATGAGCACCTCTCTCGGCCCGTCGATGAACACAAAATATACAAGAACATCTCTCGACTCGCTCTTCCCCTCAAAATCTCGTAATAATACCTCTTCAGCGCCGAGAAACCCACCACGACCCCCCTCAGTCGTCTCTCTCCCTCCTCCCTCCCCATCTCCTCCGTCGCCATCCGCTCCGCCGTCCTCCGTATCACCCCAAGCCACGGCTCCCTATCCTCATCCGTCCCCCTCGTCATCTTCTCCACGTTTTAGAGGGGGTGCAGATTGTCCCCATCAACGAATGGCATTCCGAGCTCATCCCCCAGCGCTTTTTTGAGCGTCGTTTTACCTGTTCCAGAAACGCCTTACAGGGACGCACCGCTTCCAATAGTCGTGATTTGGCATGAGATTATGATCTCAAGAAATGGAGGGTGGGGCCTGACCATAACGATGATGAAGATGGGGCCCTGCTGGTGTTCATGGGGGTCTTGATCCTTCATCCCCCTCGTATGTGATGAAAACCTCAAGCACCTACGATGTGGCGGATTCCGGACCGTCGGACCGTCAAAACCGATGGGCAGATTTGCTTCCACCTCTGCTTCAATTTGTCAAATACCGATCTGGAAACAGCTTCATGCATATATCCCTGCATTCACCTACCGACTCGCTCGCGCTTATTGTGCCGTTATTGAGGAAAGGACCACCCGAGCTCGACAATAGCTTGTATCAGTGCACATGCCACTATACCCCGCTCATGACGTCGTGGAGTGGAAGATCATTTCGGGTGGTGATGGCTTGTTGTGGTCAATCAAAGGCACGAAACTTCGACGTACCTCCGGCAGACGGCAGCCTTCTCGTTGCAGCCGAAATGAATACAATGACTGATTTTTCCCAGCCTGACGGGACCCGCTGGCACGCACAGTTTTGTCTCCCGGAATATAGCATCCCATCACCAATTGTTGCCTATCTCGAAGCAAGATCGTCGCTTTTCCTGGCGCCCCTTGGCAAGCAACCCGTTCGAGCGAGAAAATGGCCCTAATAGTGTTCTGCGGCTCGCTGAGCTTGGAAAAGCACACAAGTGGACTTTTGTTCCAGTTTAAGGTCTGACATATTCTTGAGCTTTCGACTGCGTACCTATCAATGGTTCTTTACAACCCTAGGTGCTTTCGTGTTTTTCCCTCAGCAACCGATGATATCGCATTGCTTTGGACGTTCCATGCTGCATAGATTATTCACCGAGATCGAAATGCAATACAGGAAATGGTTCGATTCATTCTTCAGAGGATAAATTCCATCCTTTCAGATCGGCAGATTCCTGGTAGTAAGTGCTCTCTATAGTTATCTTTTTGGACAGCGGCTTGGACTAGCCTGTAATTCATCGGCCGGCTTGATCTTTCCCCCGTCATTTGGAGAGACGAGCTGTGATTAAAACTCGGGACTTCGACTAATGTATTCCAACATCGTCGTTGTTTACAATTATGAAATGTATGTTGCATAAATTGAATGACAGATGGTAATGCTCATAACGTCGACTGTACAAGATTTTGGTATGCGGATAAGACAGAAATCATCGATGTATGCCAACTTCTTCAGCCACTGGGATTCTCGCACTGAAGCCACGGGATCGAAGGTCCACATTTCCCAATCTTCCACTGACAGTCACTTGTTATACGATTAGAGGCATCAAAGCAACTTCATTGATCGTTATTGTAGAAGCAAGGTGCTCTGCCCAGCCCCACTTATTACACACATGCCCCCTAACACTCACATGTTCAATGCCATCGAACGACAACGAATAGATGGAGCAATAATTATCCGTGACATACGTAATACATCCTAGCAGCTCGCAAGCATAGAGCTAATAGCCGATTTCTCGGTCGAGTCCACTGCAGCAGGAAGAGATGCTCAGAATGGTGAATCCGAGGTAGTCAAACTAAAAAAAGACCCACCGGATAATCCATAAAAATGCTTTACTTGCACCCAAGCCCTGAGATAGATGCAATGGTAGCTGGCGAGCGGTGGCATCCACTCCGCTGGGTCCTGGTCACCTAGTAGTATGCACAAAAGCCAATCCATGGGTTATTCCAAACCAGTACAGCATGGCGTTGACGCACCCTTAGACTGATTCACATTGTCAGTGACCGCTACAAGTTGAGGCCGAGTCAAATCATTGGCAAAGGCCTGTCGCTGCGCTGTGGTCCAAAGTCTGGCGCCGCTGACCCACGCTTCTTTCAGTGGAACGAGATGGTCCTGGTGGTGGCGTAGTCAGCCAGGGTTAGACTAAGATTATTAGTGTGCAATCACGAAATACATACGATATCCACATCCGATGCAGCCGTCCATGTTGCCCCGTCATATGGACTGTGCCATGTGCCCGATGTCGCGCTAAGAGCAACATTCAGAATCGTTATGGAAATTGCACGGACCATAGAAGTACATACGCGCAGGAGCTGCTCGTCACGACATTTGTGCCGTCCCGTTTCAGAACCGTTTCCCTGGTATCGCAAGAACCCGATATCGTGATCCAGTGAGGGAAGAGAGCGCTTAAATTAGAGTGTATATATTACGTAGGCGACAGATTCCGCCAGAACGAAGGGAACTGACCGATCATAAGCTGGTGAGTTGTTTTCTGCTTGAACGGTTACTAGAAAGCGTTCAAGGATGAGTTAAATATCGCTTCGATGGGGGGAGATTAACTTACAAGAGGCAAGATAAGTCCGGGCAGTTGCAGCGTCCACTGGTGTTGGCAAAGCTCGGCCCACAATATGACCGAAAGCTGAAATCCTGTCCAAGTCCAGAGGAGCGGAATTCACAACGGTAAGAAGCGAGAACACGAGAACGGTGACAAAGTTCATCCTCGGTATGCCTATTGGTTATTCTGTCTTCCGCAGTATTTATACCCTTGAGGACAGTTGGACCCGATGCTGTGCGAATGGTCATGGAGCCGGTGGTCATCAGCTGGTGCGGAGAGATGGGGCCATGAGGAGCAGCAGCACGCGGACTCGTAGCGGAAGTCAGCAGGTGGGTTCAGTTCATTGTTTTGCAGACACGGGGACGATCCTGTGTCGTCGGGGTTTGTTAGATATGTTATGGATGAAAGCATCTTTCCGAATTGGATTGTACAGGAATTTAACAGACTCTGGGCATGGGCGGTCTTAGAAAGGAGTTGGACGTCCTTGTGATGATGCCCAGCGGATTGACGTCTAGAACGGTGATGTAGCAGCGACCTGCAGACGGGTCCGGGGTCACAAGATCTTCGATGCTGTGTTTAGTCTTGGCGTTCGGATGACGGCCAATCTGGCGAATGATCGAGTTACATATCAACGGTACATATGGCATACCGCGTTTTAAATTGCTTGGAGTACACTCACCACACGCACATGCATTGATTTGCATGTGATGTTGAAAACTCGTCGACGGGACAAACAGCTTTTTGTTCGTCAATATTATCAACGTTCGCGATTCAATTGTCGTACATTTTGT
>Ga0307516_10005209_pt1 | contig 15653 bp, 16 predicted proteins | sample 19_EM_MG_FD_203310 | JGI IMG/M metagenome (GOLD analysis project Ga0307516, IMG submission 203310) | Populus trichocarpa ectomycorrhiza microbial communities from riparian zone in the Pacific Northwest, United States - 19_EM | ecosystem: Host-associated > Plants > Roots > Unclassified | place...
GGGCCTCACATTGTTGGCCGGCATGGTCCTGCTCTACGCGATCCGGGACGGGTCGTGGTGGGTGTTCGCCGTCCTGTTCCTGGCGCCGGACCTGAGCTTCCTGGCCTATCTCGCAGGTCCCAAGGCCGGCGCCATGGTCTACAACGCGGCGCACAGCTATATGGCGCCGATGGCGCTGATGGTCGCGGGCTTTGGCATGGCCGCGCCGCTCGTGCTCTCGATCGCGATGATCTGGTTCGCCCACATCGGCTTCGACCGCGCGCTCGGCTACGGCCTGAAATATGCGGCCGGCTTCAGCTTCACCCATCTCGGCCGCATCGGCAAAGAGGCAACACGGAGCTGACCCGGGCCCGGTTCGACCATCTGGCCTGCTCATTTGCCAGGGGCGGCGACATCGTCTCGCAGACGATCTGCGAGATCGGCGCCTGCGCGATCGAGCAGGCAATCTCCCGCGGCCGGCCAGCGAAATCAACGCAAGGGCGTTCGGCGTTCTGACGCGTTTACCCGGCACGCTTTCCACGCCGCGCAAAGACGCTATAGTCCCCCAAAAGGTCACCTCGACCAAAGACCAAAAATGGGGGGGAAACAATGCGCATGGACTGGCGTGTCGTGATCGTGGCCGCGATCGTCTGCACCGGGGCTCTCTTCACCGGCGTCGCAACCGTAGCGCAGCCGATGCCGAAGGAAATCGCTGCGCGCGTCGAGATCTACGCCATTCCGTCGCTGACGATCTCCGACCAGCAATTCCTGTCCGGCGATTCCAACGGCAAGCAGGTCACCGTCGGCGGCGAATTTCGCATCGCACAAGGCAGCGGTCGCCTTCCCGTCGTCGTAATGATGCACGGATCGGGCGGGGTCGGAGCCAATATCGAACCCTGGGCGCACCAGTTCAATGCGATGGGGATCTCGACCTTCGTGATCGACGGTTTCAGCGGCCGTGGGCTGACGCAGACAAACACGAACCAGGCCCTGCTCGGCCGGCTCAACTTCATCGTCGACATCTACCGGGCGCTCGACATTCTCGCACACCATCCTCGCGTCGATCCCGAGCGGATCGTGCTGATGGGATTTTCGCGCGGCGGACAGGCCGCGCTTTATGCGAGCCTGACGCGCTTCCATAAATTATGGAACAAGTCCGGCCTGCAATTTGCCGCCTATATCCCGTTCTATCCGGATTGCTCCACGACCTATGCCGGCGACACCGAGGTCGCGAGCGTCCCGATCCGCATCTTTCACGGCACGCCCGACGACTATAACCCGGTGGCCAGTTGCAAGGCCTATATCGCGCGGCTGAAGCCGGCGGGTGTCGACGTGGTACTGACCGAATATCCCGACAGTCCGCACGGCTTCGATACCGGCCTGCTCGGCATCGATACCGTCACGGTGTCGGCCAACGCCCAGACCGCGCGCAACTGCCATCTCAGGGAAGGCGAAGGCGGCGTACTGATGAACGCCGACAGCCAGGCTCCCTTCAGCTACAAGGATGCCTGCATCGAACTCAACCCCCATGTCGGCGGCAATCCGGCCACGGCCGAACAGGCGCGCAAGGCGGTCAGCGATTTCCTGCAGGCGTTGTTGAAGCTGGGGTAGGCCCTTGAGAGAAAGAACGACATCTTTTCGGCATCGGTAGCGAGCTCCCTCTCCCGTCGGGAGAGGCTTGGGGTGAGGGGTTAAGGTCTATCATTCGGCGCCGCACCCCTCACCCGGATCGCATCGTTGATGCGATCCGACCTCTTCCCCTGGGAGAGGTGAAGCGGAGCACGCGGAAACTAACCTACTTCTCCCCGACCTTGAACGGCTCTTCCTTGCCGGGCGGCACCGTCTCCTCTGCCATCGCCAGCAGCATCGCGACCATGACGTAGTTGCCCGCCACTGCGGAAAGATCCACGATCTGCTGATCGTTGAACACCTTCTTCGCCCGCGCAAAGGTCTCGTCGGAGACCTTCTGCGTGGTGGTAAGTTCGGTGACGAAGTCGTAAGTGATCGCCTCGTCCTCGGCCATGTTGCCGGGACGCTTGCCCGCCTTCAGCTCCGCGATAATGTCGGGTGAGAGCCCGGCCTTGGCCGCCAGCGGCGCATGCGCGAACCATTCGACCTGCGAACGCCACTGTCGGCCGATGACCAGGATCGCGAACTCGTTGAGCTTGGTCGGCACTGAGGTCTGCCAGCGCAGATAGTAGAACAAATCGTAGAGCCGCTGGCCGAGCACGGGGCTCCTGATCATCGGATTATACGGACCGCCGAGGCCGACGCTCGAGACCTTCATGATCTGCTCGCCGAGCGGCTTCTGCTTCTCGTCGAGCTGATCCATCGTCAGCTGCGGAAAGCGCGGCTCTTTGCTGGTCGCGGGCGCCGCGAACAGAGTCGCAGCGAACCAGCCGCCGGCGGCGGCGATGGCGAGCGACGACAGCCAGACCGAGGTCGAATGCATGGATTTCCTCCGGATATTTTTCGTTGTCCATCAAGCTTAGTTGACCGGCGCAACCCGAACCAGAGACTTTTGGAGCTGGTTGAACCGATCAGGTGTTCCCAAGTTGGGGGGACACCGCAACAGGAGATGGAAATGACCGCTTCAACCGTCGCAAGAGCAGGGTTGCTCGTGGCCGCGCTCGGCCTCGCCGGCGCGTCGGCCGAGGCCGCGATGTCGCCCTTCCGGGCCTTGGCGGGCTCGTGGGCGGGCGGAGGCATCGTAGCGATGGCCAACGGCGACCAGGAACGGCTGCGCTGCCGGGCGTCCTACGATGTGGACGGCAGCGGCAGCGCGATGCGGCTCAATCTGAAATGCGCCAGCGACAGCTACAATTTCGACCTCTCGAGCGAGGTGGAATACCGCGGCGGCGAAATTTCGGGCGGTTGGACCGAAGCCAGCCGCAACGCATCCGGCACCATCAAGGGCCGGGCTACCGGCGATCATATCGAGGCCACCGCAACCGGACCCGGCTTCTCGGCCAACCTGTCGCTGACGACGCGCGGCCGCCGGCAGATGGTGACGATCCGTCCGCAGGGAACCGATATCAGCACGGTATCGCTCGAACTCAGCCGGCGCTAGGCGAACGCGTTTTCGAGCGAAAGCCTGCCCCGCACTTGATGCGGGGTGGATACCGGTTCGCGTGAAGAAAGAGCGCGGACCTAGAGCGCGCCGATATCAGCGAGGCAGGCCTGCGTCACGGTCATGCGCGCGGCGACGAGGCGGGCCTCCGGGCAATCCATGTTGAGCGCGAACACGGCGCGCGCCTCCCCCTTCTCGGCCCAGCCGACCATCCAGCCGAGATGGCCCTGCTCTTTGCCGAGCTGGCCGGACTTGGCGCGAATGACGGCATCGCCCACCTTGGTCACCGGCAGGATGTCGCGCACCAGTTCCTGGCTGCGCTTGGAGATCGGCAGCACGCCGCGCCGCAGGCGGTCGACCAAATCGACCTGCTGCACCGGATCGATGCGCAAGGCGCCGGTGAGCCAGAACTGGTCGATGCCGCCGCCGATGTCGCGATTGCCGTAGTCGAGCAGATCGACATATTTCTGCATCCGCTCCTGCCCAATGCGGCGCGCGATCTCCTGATACACCGGCACGGCTGACACCGCGATCGCGCTGCGCAGCGTGTGATCCTTGTTCCAGGCCGCGATCGAGCGCTCGACGCCATCCCACTTGAAGACGTCCTTGTCGGGGTCCTCGACCACGCCGGTTTCCAGCGCGATCAGCGAATTGGCAATCTTGAAGGTGGAGGCCGGCAGCCTACCCTCGCCCGAGCGATTCTTGTCGCTGGCGATCACCAGATAGTCCTCGACCTTGTAACCGACGAAGGTGCCGACGGTTCCCTCGTCGGCAAAATGCTTGGCGAGCGCTTCGCGGATCTCGCTGCGCTGGGGGGCGATATCGGCGAAGCTGCGGGATGGCAACAGACCTGCGGCGGCGATCAGGCCGAGCGCGTGACGGCGATGGATCAAGGGCGGCATCCAATGCTTCGGTTGTAGGGACGATGCGCGTTGCATCATGGAGAAACGATGACAGGCCATATCTACATTTGCAAATCCTGACAAACTATCACCCAGATAGCGATCCAGAATCGATACTATCTTTTCGTTCATTGCCAACCGACCGGGAGCGTGGCCTTGCTGATTGCGGCCGTCATCTTCACCCTCGCGGGCCCGTCGGTCGACGCGCCGCCGTTCACGCAGATGAAGCCGCAAGCTGACTACAGTTCCATCATGGCCGAGAAATCCCATGGCCGGGACAATGGGAGCCGGGTTGTCACCCATCACGGGCGTTGGACCCGTATCGAGCGAACGAACGGCCCGTATCCCACGTCGGAATATTATTCCGCAACGAGCGGAGCCAGGATGACCGTTTCCCACCAGCGCTCAATCGCCCTGCAACGCAGCATTGACCCCACGCCCGGTATCGACCTCCAGGCCCGCAATACGGGCGAGCGGCAAACGCACCTCGCTGAAAGCTGCACGGTCTGGAATCTCTGGCAGACACCGCAACCAGTCGACGGCGCCAACGTTTCCTATCAGAGCTGCATCACCGATGACGGCATCACGCTGTGGGAGAAAACGCTCCACGGCAACGTCGTCCTTTCGTCGGTCGAGGCGTCCCGCATCGAACGGCGGCCAATCGCGCCTGAAGAGGTCCAGCCGCCGCGCGCGCTCCTGGCTCTGGACTGGTGGGACATGGATTTGCCGTCTTTCAACACCCTATCGACACCGGATCACGAGACCATCATGGAGCTTTCGGGCGCATCTTCAGAAGCGGCGAAATCGATCCGCACCACGCGTCGCCTGGGACCCTGGCAGTTTCGGGATGAGACGTTTGGCTCGCGCCGCTGGATAGCGATCACTCACGACTCGCTCTGGCTGCAGTTTAGCTACGCCAGTGACGGGTCCGGTGCTTCGACCCAACTGAGCATCACAAGACCGGATACCATCTCGGCTTCATCCGCACTCAAGACGGCGTCGCAGATGACGGATTTGCATCGCTCGGAGAGGGTCCTTGGCGAGTCCTGCCACTGGGTCGATATGTTGCCTGGCATTGCCAGCGCCGACCATCGGTCATGCCTGACCAGCGACGGGATCGTACTGAAGGACGTCTTTTCGGGACGCGGTATGAGCGAGCAGGAATGGACCGCTGTCCGCATGACGCGACGGCCGATCCTGCTCGATGAGATCAAGCCGCCCGCCGAACTTCTCGATCCGCACCTCTGGGGACTCGATTAGCGGCGACGCGCGGCGCGCCGGTGCGGTCGCAATGCAGCGCAACGGTTGTGCCGCGGTTGCGATTTTCGCTCTGGCGCAGGCGGCCGTTCGTTGGACAACGCCCTAGCGGCTGAACACCGGCTCGGTCGCAATCTCGCATTTCACGGAGTTGGCGATAAAGCACATCTTGTGCGCCTCATGGTGCAGTTTGCGCGCCTTCTGCTCGCTCGAGCTTGGCGACAGCTTGACCAGAGGCCTGAGCACGATGCGCGAGAACGCACCGCTGCCGTCCGCATCCTCGATCATCACCCCTTCCGGCTCGTCACGATAGCCGACGATGACAACGTCGTTCACCGCGCACAGATGCAGGTACCAAAGCATGTGGCAGGTGGATGCGGCTGCCACCAGGAGATCTTCCGGATTCCACCGGCTGGCGTCGCCGAGGAAACTTTTGTCTGACGAGCCGGCGATGTCTGCCTTGCCGGGTGCGCTGACGACGTGGGCGCGTTCGTAGGCGTTGTAGCTCGCGGTGCCCACGCCGCTGTTGCCGGTCCAGACCACGGTTGGGCAATAGCAATGCTCTTTTCCGGTCATCTCAAGCCGCTCCGCGCTTGACCAATATTGTATACATGGATACATAAGGTCATGGCGCTGTCAATCCAGTCTCCCCGCAGGCGGCAGGGAACCGCTCCGGAAACGGTCGCGGCTGCGCTGCGTGCGGACATCCTTTCGGGCGCGACCAGGCCCGGCACGCTGCTGCGGCAGGAGGACCTCGCCGCGCGCTTCGCCATGAGCCGGATTCCGGTTCGCGATGCACTGCGGCTGCTGGAAGCCGAAGGCCTCGTCACCATCGCGACCAACCGCGGCGCGCAGGTTTCGCAGCTGTCAAACAGCGAGGTCGCGGAAATCTATCACCTGCGCATCCTGCTCGAATGCAACTGCCTGAGTCTTGCCATCCCGCGGATGAGCGCTGCCGATCTCGATCGTATCGAGCGTATCCGCCGGCGTGCCGAAATCGATGCGACAACCCCCGAGTGGAGCGCTGGCGACTGGTTGTTTCACGAGGCGCTCTACCGCCCCTCCGGGCATGACCGGCAGATCGAGATCATCAGGGGCTTGCGCACCACCAGCGATCTCTATGCGGCTGCACACCGCGCATTGCCGAGGGAGCGCGAACGGTGGCTCGCCGATCACCGCGCGATCGTTGCGGCCTGCCGCGCGCGACAGACCGCGGACGCAGTGACCGCGCTCACCACGCACCTCGCCGTGGCACGGGATTTCGTGCTGGAACGGATGCCAAATGATCGACCAGGGTAAGATGAGCGGAGCAACACGCGAAACGATTGTTGCCAGCGTCCTGGATTACGTGGCGGCCTGGAATGAGCCGGACGCAGTGGCACGGCTGAAAATCCTCGAGCGATGTTGGGCGGAGTACGCTTCCTATGTCGATCCGAACGTGGAGCTATCGGGATCGACGGCGTTCAGCGACCATATCTCGAACGTGCAGGCGGGACGACCCGGCGCCCGCATCGAAATGATGAGCGGTGTCGATCTGCACCACAACGTGGTCCGCTTCCTTTGGCGGGTGGTTCGAGCCGATGGAAGGCTTGGCGACACGTCGATCGATTTCGGCGAAGTCGATGCAGGTGGCAGGCTGATGAAGATTGTCGGCTTCTTCGGCGAAGCGCCGAAGCGGGCGAGCGAAGGTTCAGCGCGGGCTTTTCGTCAGCCGTAACACGAACACCAGCACCTCGGCGACGGCCTTGTAGAGGTCTTCCGGAATCTCGTCGCCGAGTTCCACGTTGGACAGCGCGCCGGCCAGGACCTCGTTCTCCTCGATCGGGATATCGTGCGCGCGCGCGACTTCGACGATCTTGGCGCCGATCGTGCCCTTGCCCTTGGCGACGACGCGCGGCGCGCCGGTGCGGTCGTAATGCAGGGCGACGGCAAGCTTGTTTTTGACATCCGTGCTCATAGCGCGCGATCCAGGAAATGCCCGGCTTTGGCCGGCGCGGCTTGCGGCGGCGCGCCGTCGCGGATCACGATGTCGCCGGGGACGAGGTCGGCGCGGCTGAGCGCCTGGCTCAATTCACCGGCACCGGCCCGCAGCTGCGCCGCGGTGACGGGGCGTTCCGCCCACATCCGCACCGAGGTGCGCGCGCCGGAAAACGAGATCACCGCATGCACTGGTCCGGCCGGCTCGACATTGAGCGAGAACCGCGCCCGCCAGACCGGGCTCGCCGCCCCGCTCGCGTTGCCGCCACCATCGCGGGAAATTTCGAACTGCGCAATCGCCGTGCCCTGCGGGGTCATGAAGGGAATTTCGAAGTTCCAGCGCGGCCCGGACGTGTCCGGTCTGGCGCCCGCCGCATCGACCCGATCAGGCAGCGACGCCACCTGCAGCAAGGTCTGGCGCGCGATCGCGCCATCGAGATCGGCGGCCAGGTGGTGCATGGCGGTTTCCGCCGGCGAATTCGAGAGCAGGGTGGACGGCACGATCGGCTGCGCCGTCGGCAAGGCGCCCCGGATCGGGGGCGGCGGCCCATTGGCGCGGGCGCTCTCAGCGTCGTCAACGTGCGCGGTGCGGGCCCCCGCCACCACCGGCAGCAACGACAGCATCGCACCGTTGTTGAAGACGAGCGGCGACAGATTTCCCCCGGTCAGCGGTCCGGCCTGGACCTGCTCCTGCAGCAGGGTGAGCGCAGCGCTGGTAGCGGCCGCGAGCGCGGTCGCGTCAGTTGCGGTCGATGCGGGTGAGATCAGCGCACTCAGGGCGCTGAGGTTCAGAGCGGTTGTGGGGACCGACACTGCGGCGCCTGGAAGCAAAACCTGGGGTGTGGCGATCCCGGAGGCGAGCTGCGGCACAAGCGTGGGCGAGGCCGTGACCGGCGTTTCCGCAGCCACCGTAATCGTAACGGGCTGCAGCGTGACTTGAACGGACGGCTGTCCGCCCTGCTCCAGCGCGATCGCCACCGGCGGCACGCCCTGCTGCACGGCAACGGCCGACGCCGTTGTCGCGGCTTGCTGGGCGGCGGCGACCGCCGCGCCCAGCTGCGTTGCCACCGGCGTGGTCGTGGCCTGCTGCCCCGTTACAACGGCGGCTGTCGCCGCCCCGCTCTGCGTCGCAGGCGCACTTGGCGCACTTGATGTCGCCAGTCCATTTTGTGCTGCCGCGCTTCCGAGCGACGCCGTCAGAACCTGTCGCAGCACGATCAGGGCCGCCTTGAGGTCAGGCGAGGATGTCGATGAAACCGATCCGGAGGCCAGCGACGCCTCCAGGAACAGCCCGGAGTTCCGGAATGCCTGCTGGATGTCCTTGCCGGTCAGATCTTGATCGAGGCTGAGCTGCTGGGTCAGCACCTGGGCGATGGCCTTCTGGACCGGCTGCGGCAGGCTGTCCAGCCCGGCGGCGACGCCGAGATTGGCAAACAGGTTCGCGAGACTGCTCTGCTGGGTCGCTGCGCTCTGCACCGCGGTTGCGACCACGAGCGCCTCTTGCGGAGTCAGTTGAATGGTGGGCGCCGCAACCGCTGACGTGGTCAAGGAGGCGATGCTGGCTGCGGCGTCGGGCGCGAGCGTCACGGTATCGGAGGCCGCGGCCCCGTTGGCGGAGGCCAACGATCCCTGGCTTGCGGCGGCAGCCGATTGCTGGTCGACGATCGCAAGCCTGACGCCGTCGCTGGTTTGCGACACCGCAAGCTGCAGGGTCTGGCCGGCTTGCAGCGGAACCTGCGACTGCACCTCGATGCTCTGTCCACCGATGGCAATCTGCACGGTATTGCTGCCCAGAATTTGCAGAACCCGAGCGCTGATCACGCTGCCCGGCTGCAGAACGACAGGTACAGGCGTCGCGACCTGCGCGGCGACCTGCGAGACGTTCTGATTGATGACGATCGGCATGCGACCACCCCGGCTAAGCCCTGAACGCTAGCGGAGCCACGTAAACCTGTCGTTAACCGCCAGCCATGCGTGGCGGAAAAGGCGGTCCAGCCGGAATGGCAGAAACAGGCTTAGCTGCGAGGTGCAGCGCGCTGGTTTTGCAGGTCTTTCAGGATTTGCGCCGCCGCGCGGAAGTCAACCAGCCGGGCTGCGCGACGGGAGGCGACTTCCTCATCGTGCCCCCATTTCTCTGAGTTCCAGTCCTCGTCGACATGGGCGGCGGCCCAGACCTGATCGGCATCCAGCGCGCCGTGGAATAGCGCGAGCGCCAGCAGCGCCGAGCCGGTCAGCGTAGTGACGACATGCAAGGCCGCAACCGACCAGGGATCGCCCGGCAACGCACCGCGTGCCGCCGCGACGGCGGTCTCGGGCTGGCGCACATGCACGACGCCCTCGGCCAGGATGAAATGCGCACCCAGCGTATCAGCCGCCCAGAACAGCACGGGATCCCAATGCGCCGATTCCCGCGCGACCAGCGCCTCCGGGTGACCGGCGCGGTAGAACAACAGATCGGAGTTCAGATATCGGGCGAGGTCATCGGCGACCGCGTCGACCCGCTCGATCACCCCCTCCACCACGCTGTTGGCGAGACGCGTCAGAGGCATCGACAGCGGGTCGATGACCTCCTGTTGCGCCTGCCATTCCAAGGAGATCGCCTGCGCGATCTCCTTGACCGGCACGATCACCGGACGTCCCGTCGGCGTCTTGATCGGCCGGCCGTCGAGGGTAACGGCAAAACCATCGTCCGCGGCCGCGATACCGGCCTCGGCGTAGAAACGCTTGCGCGGCGGCACGCGCGTACTCCGTCGCACAGCCTCCTGTGGATCGAACGGCGATTGGCCTGCGACCTCGTCAAACAATTCACGCATCGGATGTCCAAATAATCTCCCGATCGGTGCGTCTGCCGACCTTCCGGGCTTCGAGAACAGATCCGAACCACCCCTGAAGCGCTTTCGCAAGCCGAACCGCTAGCCAGTTGGATCAACAACAGTTTCAGCTAAACTAAGGTAACAACGAAACCAGATAAAGCGAAGATGATGCGGGGTCTGTTCGGGGCGTTTTTGCTGGTGCTGTGCGGTTTCACCGCGCGGGCCGAGGCCGGGTTCCGGTCGCCGGAATCGCTGGTCAGGAATGTCTATGCCCATTACGGCAGTGGCACTCCGGAGATGTCGCAGGGCCTGCCCCGGACACCCGAGACCGCGCGGCAATTTTTCGATTTCAGCCTGCGCAAGGCATGGGTGTCGGTCAAATCGGTGCCTTACGATTTTCTGGTGCAGAGCCCGAACTGGAAGCTCGGCCCGGTCTCGATGTCCATCCAGCGCCGCCAGTACGACAAGACCTACGTCGCCGTTGGATTCGACAACCATGGCCGCACGGTCAAGCTGAACTTCATTCTGGCCAATGGTCCGGAGGGCTGGCTGATCCTAGACGTCGAGAGCCCGCACGATTCCCTGCGCCTGTTCCTCGAGCAGTTCAGGAACTAAGACTTGATTTTGAACGTGCCGCTCACTGCTGGTTGGCGCAGGCGCTCGAATAGGCCGCGCGCGCGTTGGGGCCGAGGCCGCCGGCGGCGCCCTGCTGGAGACAGCGAACGACGCGGTCGCTGAAGGACGGCGGCGGCGACGCCCGCACATAATTCTGCTGTGGTCGCGGGCCGAACATCGGGGTCACGGGAACCGGCACGTTCGGTGTTGGCGGCGGTGGCAGCGGATGGAACTGGCCGCCGGGCGAAATGAAGACCTGCTGGGCCGTAGCGCTGGCCACGAACAGCGCCAACGCCAAACCTGATAACAATGCCAGTGATCGCGTCATGCCACCCATGTTGGGTCGGCGACGCCGAACCGCAACCTCATCACGGCTTCTGGTAGATCACTTGCCCGGCACGAATGGTGAAGGCGACCTTGGCGAGGTTGCGAACATCGGTCATCGGATCACCATCGAGGACGACGAGATCGGCGTCAAATCCTGACTCGACCCTGCCCTTTTTCGCAGCCTTGAAATACGCAGCCGGGTTGGTCGTCAGCGACGCCAGCACCTCGCGTTCCGACAGCGCTCGATGCATCAATTCATATTCGAGCGAGGTGTCATAGACCGTGGTGAAGCCGACATCGGTCCCGAACAGGACCGGCCCGCCATTGTCCGAAAATGCCTTGAGCTGGTTGACGCCGGAGGCGACCAACCGCGCTGTGACGGCGGGGTCGAGGACAACCGTGGTAAAGAGGGATAGCGTCGGAATCAATGCGGTTCCTTGCGATTTGAATCGGACGAGTTGCTCCTGGGTAAAGCCCGGTTCTGTAGGAACGATGTGAGCGAGCACATCGACTCCGGCTGCAATCGCCGTGTCAGCACCAATCTTGTTTTGCGGATGGGCGAACACCGGCTTTCCTTGCGCATGCGCCACATCGACCACGGCCTTGGCTGTGGCCGCATCCATGTTCACCACCGGCACCGGCTTGTTTCCCATGTAGGCGCCCGTGAACAGCTTCATGCCGTCCAGGCCCATTCGGAGATCATCGCGCGCCATTTGTTCCGCCTCTTCGGGCGTGGCGGCCTCAGGGAGTTGTATGTCCCGTGGCAAGTAAACGGGATGACCGCCCTTGGGGAAGATATCGCCGGCAAGCAGGATCTTTGGACCCGGGACTTCGCCAGCCTCGACGCGACGGCGGAGCGCGAGCGAGACCCTGGGGTCGGAGCCAAGGTCCCACACGGTGGTGACGCCCCATTGGGTCAGCATCTCCCGCATGTGGTCTTCAAGCACCGCCACCGGTGCGCTGGTTGCGTCTCTCCAGACCGCTTGCGTGAAATGGACGTGGCTGTTCCAGAAGCCGGCGACAACGGTCTTTCCGCTGCAGTCAACGACGCGCGCATCCTTGGGGATTTGGACTTGGCTGCGGCTGCCGATGGCGGTGATCACGCCACCGGACGTCAGGACCACAGCGTCGGAGAGCGGGCTCGCGTCAGGCGACTTGTAGACGTTGCCGCCCACGAGGGCCAACGTCGCGTCTGCGGCGAAGCTGGAAGAGATCGGCGGGCCAAAAAGGAAAACGAAAATCGCGATGCGGAAGAGATTGGCGATCATAAAGCGGACCCTCGAAATCAGGAAAGAGCACGGTGGACCGAACGATATCCTATCAGTGCGACCTCGATTTGATGGTTCTTGCGCCTCTCAGGTGAACGCTGCGATGCGATGCAGCGCTACTCTTCCGGCGCATTCTCGATCGGGTCGAACCGGTCGGCTTCCAGCCCCAGCAGGTTCCACGACTGCAGCATATGCGGCGGCAGCGGCGCGGTGACGTCGATGACGCCGCCGCGCGGATGCGGAATCACGATCCGGCGCGCCAGAAGATGCAGCCGGTTCTGCAGGCCGCCCGGAAGCTCCCAGTTCTCCTTGTTGAAATATTTGGGATCGCCGACGATCGCGTGGTCGATATGGGCCATATGCGCGCGCAATTGATGGGTGCGTCCGGTGACGGGTTTCAGCGACACCCAGGCGAGCTTCTGCGCCGATGTCTCGACCACGGCGTAATAGGTCACGGCGTGGCTGGCGCCCTCGTCACCATGGGCGGCAACGCGCATGATGGTGTCGTCCTCGCTCTCCTCCTTGGCGAGATAGGTCGAGATCCGCCCCTGCTTCGGCTTCGGCACCCCGGCCACCAGCGCCCAGTAGATCTTGCGCGCGGAGCGATGGCGGAACGAGCCGGTCAGCGCGGTCGCGGCAAAGCGCGTCTTCGCAACCAAGAGGCAGCCCGAGGTTTCCTTGTCGAGGCGGTGCACCAGGCGCGGTTTCTGCCCCTTGGCGTCGCGCATCACCTCCAGCATCTGGTCGACATGCCGCGTGGTACCGGAGCCGCCCTGCACGGCAAGCCCCGCCGGCTTGTTCAGCACCATCACGTCGGCGTCCTCGTAGAGGATCATGTCCTTCAGCGCTTGCAGCGTCTTGGTGGCGGCTTCCGAGAGCTCCGTCGGCGCTTTGGCCGGATCGAGCCGCAGCGGTGGAACCCGCACGCTCTGTCCCGCCTCCAGGCGGTCCTTGCTGTCGGCGCGCTTGCCGTTGACGCGCAACTCACCTTTGCGAACGATGCGCTGGATATGGGAGAACGACAGGCCGGGAAAACGCGCCTCCAGGAAGCGGTCGACGCGCATGTTGCCCTCGTCCGGCGTCACCACGACGGTCTGGACCTTGGTCGGCAGCGGCGCGGACTCGACCACCGGCTTCTCGGGCTCAGGCGGCACAAACGGCTTCACGGCGCGGGACGCCGCGGCCGGGCTACGCGCGGGCTTGGCTCCGGGGCGGAAGGCCTGCGGGCGCTCTTTGCTCCGCTCGGCTTGCGAGCCGCGATACGGGCGCGCGCCCTTCGGGCGATCGCCCGGGGCGCGGGACTTCGCGAGGGGCCTCTTGACTCGACGGCTCATGATGGCGTGCTGCTCCAGATCAAAGCGTTGCCTAGCGCAAAAGCCCCGGATCGTCACGGCGAAATCGGTACAAATCGGCCGCCGGATCGGCCATGCTGGACAAATGTCTTGAACCACCGGTCGAACTTGCTCGTGCCCCGGACGCGGCGCAGCGCCTTGGCGGTGCGCCGCGGAGCCGGGGCCCAGACAGCCCCCGCATGCCATGGGTCCCGGCTCTGCGCCGCGTCACTGCGTGCCGCGCCGCATCCGGGACACGAACCTAAGATCCCCTCCGCTCGTTGCGCAGCTTCGCCCAGTAGTCCAGCCGCTTCCTGATCTCGCGCTCGAAGCCGCGCTCCGGCGGATCGTAGAAGGTGTGCCGGCCCAGCGCGTCCGGGAAATAATCCTGGCCCGAGAAGGCCTCGGGCATGTCGTGGTCGTATTCGTAGCCCGTGCCGTAGCCTTCTTCTTTCATCAGCTTCGTCGGCGAATTGAGGATGTGTTTCGGCGGCAGCAGCGAACCGCCCTCCTTCGCGACACGCTTCGCCGCGCCAAACGCCTTGTAGGCGGCGTTCGATTTCGGCGCGGTGGCGACATAGATCACGGCCTGGGCGATCGCCAGTTCGCCCTCCGGCGAGCCGAGAAAATCATAGGCGTCCTTGGCGGCATTGCAGACGACCAGCGCCTGCGGGTCGGCGAGGCCGACATCCTCGACCGCCATCCGCATCACGCGCCGCGCCAGAAACAGCGGATCCTCGCCCGCATCCAGCATGCGTGCAAGATAATACAGCGCGGCATCCGGATCGGACCCGCGTACCGCCTTGTGGAGCGCGGAAATCAAATTGTAATGCCCGTCGGCGGATTTGTCGTAGATCGGCGCGCGGCGCTGCAGGATCTCCTGCAGCTGCACGGCGTTGAAGATCTCGCCCTTGCGTGCGGCGCGCCAGACCTCTTCGGCCAGCGTCAGTGACGCGCGGCCGTCGCCATCGGCCATCCGCACCAGCACGGCGCGGGCCTCGTCGTCGAGCGGCAGCTTGCGGCCCTCGATCGCTTCGGCATTCGCAAACAACTTTTCGATCGCCGCAGCATCCAGCGAATGAAACACCAGGACGCGCGCGCGCGACAGCAACGCGGCGTTCAGTTCGAACGAGGGGTTTTCCGTGGTCGCGCCGACCAGCACCACGGTGCCGTCCTCCATCACGGGCAGGAAGGAATCCTGCTGCGCGCGGTTGAACCGGTGCACCTCGTCAACGAACAGCAGCGTGCCCTTGCCCATCTCGCGGCGGGCGCGCGCCGCGTCGAACACCTTCTTCAGGTCGGCGACGCCGGAGAACACCGCCGAGATCTGTTCGAAATGCAGCTCGGTGGCGTCCGCCAGGAGTCGTGCGACCGTGGTCTTGCCGGTGCCCGGCGGTCCCCAGAACACCAGCGAGCCCAGCGTGCGCGTTTCCAGCATGCGCGTCAGCGCGCCGTCGGGACCAAGGATATGATCCTGCCCCACCACATCGGCGAGTTTGCGCGGCCGGAGCCGGTCGGGCAGCGGACGCGGGGCGTCCTGCTCCAGCCCCGCGGCGGCGAAAAGGGTCGTCTGATCGCGTGGTTGCTTCGGACTCATCCGCCGAGCGTGACGTTGATCTGCTGACCGCCGCGAACCAGCGTGATGCGCCAGACGCGGGCGGACTCGCGTGTCGCCTTTTCGAGATCGCCGGTCTTGCCGATCTTCTGGTTGTTGACGGCGAGGATGATGTCACCCTTCTGGAAGCCGAGGCTGCCGGCGGTGGTATCGTCGCCGATCTCGATGATGACGACGCCCTCGGCATCCGCGTTGAGACGCAACTCGTCGGCGACCGCCGGTGAAATGTTGGACACTTTGGCGCCCTGGAACGGCGACCGCGTGGTCAGCACGATTTCATTGCGGCCGGTGTCGGGTGCGGTTTCGAGCGGCACGGCAAGCCGGACCGGCTTGCCGGCGCGCTGCACGTCGATCTGCGCGGCGCCGCCGAGCGGACGGGTGGCGAAGCGGTAGTCGAAGGCGTTGGGATCATCCACCGTCTGCCCGTCGATCGCCGTGATCAGGTCGGACGACTTCAGCCCGGCGCGCGCGGCGGGGCCGTTCGAAACCACGCTCGCCA
>Ga0307516_10005210_pt1 | contig 15652 bp, 24 predicted proteins | sample 19_EM_MG_FD_203310 | JGI IMG/M metagenome (GOLD analysis project Ga0307516, IMG submission 203310) | Populus trichocarpa ectomycorrhiza microbial communities from riparian zone in the Pacific Northwest, United States - 19_EM | ecosystem: Host-associated > Plants > Roots > Unclassified | place...
ACCCACCAAGACCTTTCCAAGGTCAAGTTCCACGCCATCTTGGTCTTTCACGACCCACGAAATTGGGGGTTAGACATCCAGGTCATGTGTGACATTCTCCGCGGGAACGGCTTCCTAGCGGAGCCCACGTCACATCCCTCCTCTAACGATGTCGAGGTCATCTTCTGCAACCCTGACTTATTGTGGAAAAACGAATGGGAGGGTCCGAGGCTTGGCCAAGGCGGGTTTAGAAAAGCCTGGGAGGGCGTCTGGTCGGTGGGTCACGTTGGTTCTCCGCCACCTGTAGTAAGAGCAAACCTTCTTCGACAGCACATCAAGATGGACCAAAAGGACCCCGTGATAACCCAGTTTGGAAAACCGACGAAAGAGACCTATCACTTCGCCACAGGGGCGTTGCAGGAAGTCAGCGACGAGTTTGACGTCGAGCTGAGAGTTAGATCAAGCGATGGCGTTGAAAAGCTCGGAAGGTCGTCGTCTAACATGTGCGTGCGCTTATTTCAGCCCCTGATCCACCCTGACGGATTGATAGTTACATGATCGGAGGTGCGTATCGACGATGTCTGCCGGTGGCCTTCCGGTCAACTGAACGGTTTCCTGCGACGCCTAGATAACCCCGAGTCCGGTAAGCATACGACCACATACCCTTGAGTCAGCCTAGCTCAGAGGGATCCATTACGCCAGACATTGCAGGGGCCAACCTAGCACGGTGGAATTCGATTCTGGTCCACACTGGGGTATACGACCCTCGGCACCGATCATCGTTACCCCAGTCAAAGAGGCCGACCTTTGAGGCAAAAGACGTGGAGGAAGCGGTGAGGCTTGCGATTGACGAACAAATGAAATTTACTCGATAGACAACACGTGTGGGTACGTGTACCAGATCCGACTCTTCAGTGCCCCTTTCTGACGTATTTATACAGCGGTATACCAATTCATATGACCCGATTGCTCGTGAACTTGACGGCCTCTGAGAATACCGCACCCCTCTGCGCGGCGTCGGAGAGGTCGGCGGATTTACCGCTCGCGAACCCTACCGCGTCCTCGCCCAGGGGAAGTCTCAAGGGGGGGTTCGGGTCGCGTGCCACTTGGAAGTACACGATTTCGGAGAGCTTCTGAGGATCGTTATCCGTTGTGATTACTGGCAGGAAATCCCGCAGCTGTTTGGATGCGAGGCAAGCGTCCGAGTAAGCCGGGTGAGGTGCCAGGACCTTGAGGTTTTCCTTGATGGCTTTGGTTCGGAAGCTCCCCGGCTCGATGATTGTGATCTGTTCCGAGGCTTAGCCGGGGAGCTGTGAGACGAGCATGAGATCGTACCTTGATACCCCAAGATGGGTGGAGTTCCATACTTAGGGCCTCGGTAACACCTTCCAACGCTGTATGGATGGTCAACAAGAGCGTGGTATGAACATAAGCAAGCCTGACCATGTTTAGTCGCGGCGTAGAACCCCGTTCCAGCCATTGCCTTGAGGCCCACCAAGGAGGTGATTACAAAGAGGTGGCCACCTCGGGGCTCGTTTACCTCCCGAAACACTCGCACGGCTTCGTTCGAAATCCGGGTAGCTCCCCAGAAATTGACCTCGAACATAGCCCTCGCCACTTCTTCCGGCGTGCCTTCCACCTCCCCGATCAATCCGTGTCCGGCGAGGTTGTAAACAAAATCGATACGACCGTACTTGTCCGTGGCGGCTTGGAAAGCATTCTTGATCTGTCCGATGTTGGTCACGTCCAGTGGTAACAAGAGGAGCTGGTTCTCGTCGTATTCCTCTTTGAGGTTATCTAACGCAGAGGGGGTTCGTAGGGTTGCCACAGCGATATCGCCCCCTTTCAAGATCAGTTCGACTAACGAGCGACCGAGCCCCGCAGATGCGGCGGTCACTGGGATGAGAACGTGAGATCGGTCACGACAGGCCAGACAGCGGTGGGTACTGACCGAACCAAACTTTTGGGATGTTGCTCATCACTTCGGAAGGTAGAGAGATGCGGGGATTGCGGAACGTTGTCGGGGAGTCCAACCCAGGGGTTCTTCTCTTTATACAAAAACTATCAATCCGAGAGTGCCTTAGCAAACCGATGGACGGGTTTGACAGCGAGGCGCCGATCGCCCCGGATGCAAATCAACAGTAGGGTCCGAATGCGGCTGGCTTTGTGGGGTAAGTTCACCAGGAACGCAAGCGCAGGTTTAGTTTTGGTTGCCGCCCGGGGAGAACCCCACCCCTCCCAATAAACCAACAGGGACGCCACACTGTGTTCTTTGGCTCCTGGTGACGCAGTGTGCCTGCTCCTTCCGAATGCTCCCTTACGCACTCAGGACCCTCGACTATCACGACTGCATGAATCATTGATCGGGAAGGTACCGCGAACTGGTGATCGACGCCAATGTCCACTGTCGGAGGAGGCTCGGGGAAGCCGTATGGTGAGACCATCGTTCCTTTGTGAAACCTTGGCTCCGCAAACGTTCCTCGCATCCGAATCTCGTGAGTAGCCTAGTCCCGTTTGTTTGTTTCTCTTCCGCCCCCGAGCCTGGTTTCTGTCTCCTCCACACACATCCGATCACAACTGTTCAGCGTGTTCAGCGGTGCCAAAGTAGGTTAATTGCACCCAAAGTTGTGGATACAAGGCCCGCCCTCCTGAGCGGTTCCCTTACGCATCGCGTCCGAGCGAGCGCTCGGTTCCACCCCAGCGGCTGATTGTGTGACGTTCTGTACGAGGCGTACCTCGAATCGACGTTGGATCATGGCAGTGAATGTCAGACTAGATCCGCCCATAGTCAGGCGATGACGCCAGAAAGCTTCCACTGAACGGGTTCCTATCGTTTGCCGACTAGCTGTTCGGCACATCATCGGTGCATCCGACTGGCAATTGGGTGATCCCGAGACAGAAGTCTAAAAAAAGACGATCTGAGCAGTCGAGATCGTGGGAAAATAGATATACAGCATGCCCGGTCGCTGCCGTGAAAAACAGATTCAACACCATCCCACTCACCATCTCATACGGATTCGACACCTAGTTCTCTAGTCTTTCAGCAATGAATCGTTGTTTCACCCTCAACTGCGCGAAAGTTGTGTGTCTCAAATAGGCTTACGACCTCCTCCCGCCCACCGATTCGATTTCATCAACCTGGGTGACCCTTCCTGTACTATTTCTCGGTTGCGATCTGTCCCTCTACTCCCAACGCTTTGCCGAAGAAGGTATTCGAAGGGGCGGTACGAATGGTCCATTTAGGTCTGAGGCGTCGGGTTTTCTGTGGCGGTGTCGAAGTACCTGATTGCTTCAAAGGTGTGTGCCCCCTTGTTTTTTTGTTTTCCAACAAAGGCTGATTTGCCTTCAAATAGAACGCTGAACCCCATATTTGTGTGGCAACATGCACCACCCTGAACCCCCAAGCACCTCCCCCCCTCCAAACCCTCACACGCGATGAGCTCACCTAGAACAACAAACCCTCTTTCAGTGGTTACAGCTTTCCAAACACCCCACCCGACACCCTAACCATGGGGGCCATGAAGCCAAAAACCCCTTCTCTTGTTTTCCTGCGTTTATCTGCTTCGCGCTTTCACGGGATCATCTTGACAGACGGGCTTCGAGGACCGCGCGCATCCAAATATGGAAATTGTATCCATATATGGCAACTCGGGGCTATGGTGGAACCTCCAGCCGTGACTCCACTTGGTTGCCCCTCACCCAGCCAGCGACCAAGCCAAACACAACTCTTCCAGCAACACTCATCCATCCATTTCTCGAGATATTCTTTCAACTGTACTCCTTATTAATTTTGGGCTTGCATTAACTTGCAAGGATCCATCTATCTGCCACCTATCCCTCGGTTATCTTTGGTCATTCTTGGTTCTCCCTCATATCTCATCATATCTCAGCCCTACCGCAACAACTTAATGCCTGCTCGCGACCAACAGAATGAGAATCATGTACAGAAGCAATCGTTCATCTCCGACGCCGTGTATTCACCTTCCACCTCCCCCTCTCCTTTCGCCACCGGTCTCAACCAGTCTCCCGTTCTCTCAGCATTCAACTCCCCGGCTCTGGTGACTCGCTACATCTCGGACACTGAGCAAGAGGACGCGAAAGATATGGGAGGGAAGGTTCAAGAGGACCTCGAGTTCACCACTCGTGCGCCACCACAACCCTTGTCTATCCAAACTTCCACTCCCTTGCATCTTATGCCAGAATCCGCCACTCCCGCCACAACGACCGGCCACACGAGGGCACCCGTTTTAGCCCGGTGAGTTTCTCTGCTTCGGACATTTCCTTTTCGTCCTCCCTTTTGTGGCAAACAAACACGGGGTTATGCTGTACGTACTACCTGGACCACTGCAGGCCAGCATGGGGGGACATTATTTTCTCCACCTTATTGCACCTTCCACACTATTTCACCCCCTTATCTGGGGTTACCCCAGTCACCTCGTGGCGTACGCACCCGATCACTACCCGGGCCCCAAAGTTTGATGGGGATCGCCAGCATAGGGTATGGCTGCTTGCCGTGCATCGTTCCGGGTCACCTGTTAAACGATGCGGTCCTAGGGTCCAAGGACACCTTTTGGCTCCGTTTTGGCTTGGTGATTGGTTCTCTTCCTTGCGGCGATCCTTCTCATCTCGCACCTTTTGACCTTGCCTTCTGACCTTTGGTTTGCGATACCAGGGAACCAACTACCTTAGAAAGTTTCTCGCGTGCAATTCGGAACTATGTCCCAAATTCTATTTCAATCCCTGGTTCTTCTCCAACCCCACCTCTTGTCTCCCGCCCAATTTCCGTGGGAAGGATGACGAACCATTCCCAAGGAACTGCGGTTTCTCGGATCAATAGCAACCGGTCTGATTCGTCTTCTCGGCGACATAGTGCTGTCGATTTGGGCAGTGATCTCCTTGGAATGTCCCCACAGAGCCCCCGCTCGCCCAATGATGGGTTGACGACCTACCCTGGTGCTGGATCCGAGGCGGATGACCAAATCATATGGTCAGGGTGGGACTCACTAGGCTCCGGATCTACGTTCCAGTGAGTTGGCTTCGTTCTCTGACTGGACGTCCAAATTTGATTACATTTTACCATTAGACGCTTGCTCTTATTGGGATACCGACGGGGTTTCCAGGTCTGGGACTGCACCAACCTTGGTACCATATCCGAAGTCGTGAACGTCACTGATTCCGAGGAATGGGGTGCAGTTACGCACGCTGCTCTGTTGCCCGCCCCTCGCCAGGAACTGGAGGCAGGGAAGGCGCCCTCGAGACCGTATATCGGCGTTGTGTGAGCACCTCTTTCCATTTTATACCGGGCACGTGTCTGACCCTTAACAGGTCCATCTCGGAAGAATCTCATTTGTTTATCTATTCTCTCAGAATCCACGAAATCGTCAAGAAACTTGCATTCCCAGGGCTGGTATCTTTCGCTGCCACTGATAGGTTTATCGTTGTCGTAAGTCCATCCTACTTAGCTACGTCGCCTGTGCGTTTACCCCCTCCCAGAGAACATCCGCCCCTGCATTACACATTATTTCATCTTCGAACTTTGTACTATTATTCACCGTTCCACCTGCTTCCCTCGTCTCTTTTTTGCATCCTACACCAACATCATACAGCAACAACAATAACGACAACAGATTCAACAATACCCTTGTAGCAACACATTCTTTAGACGACGCCGTGGACGTGGTTCCCACTGCTAAACCCCTACCCGTCTTCGCTTTATCCGGACGTCTCCTCGCATTCGCATCTCCCCATTCACCAACTGACCCTTCATCTGGGTTGGACCCTCACTCTGCGCGTACCGCCGGTGCCCTCCGGCCACCAGTCACCCCAGGCGATGTTGGGCAGGCTGCACTCAAGGTCGGAGGGACAGTCCTTACTGGGATGAAGACACTTGGGGGCCTCGCTTTCAATGTGGCCAAGAACAAGGCCTTTGGCGATTCAACACCTTCCCAGGGCTCCATTTCGCGAACGCCATCCACTGACAGACGCTCCGGGAGCGGAGTTTCTGCCTTGTTCAAGCCAACGCAGGATATTCGCCGTCAACGATCAGCATCCCCCACCGAGGCGACTGAAGCAACAACGATGATCCAATCCGTTCTCACTGCGTTACCATCTCTCCCCGGGTCCTCTGGGTCCACTTCTGGACACATTACTATTCTTGACCTTCTTCCCCTCCTCGCGTCAACTGGGCGGGCTGCGGAACCGGAGGTGGTGACGGAACTTGTCGTACCACGAAGCCAACCAATTTCCAAATTGTCTTTCTCGAAGGACGGGACGCGGCTTGCCGTGTCTTCGAAGGATGGTCATACTACAAGAGTCTATGACATCCATCCAACCTCGAAGGTTGTTCGACGAACCCTAACCGGGCCGCGGGGCGGTCAAGATTCGGGATACGGGGATGATCTACGCAGCCTGATCCACGCCGGCCTCCATACCGGACAAGCTGCTCCGGTTCACGTGTATGACTTGCAGAGAGGAAGAACCAGCGCGGTCATCGAGAATATCTCATGGAACGGTGATATGAGATGGGTGGCCATCGGTAGCCGGAAACGGACGGTACACGTGTTCCCCATTAACCCATACGGTGGTAGGCCAGACGATGCCAGTCACTTGGAGGGACACGTAAGGAACGCGACCGAGTTTGTAAGTCTCCTGAAGAGACTCGAGCATGTGGCCACACGCTCACGCATTCTTTTAGCCGTTGCATCCCACCGAGATCAAGCCCCTGGCGCGATTGTACGAGTTCAGGAATCCTCCCGCCAATATTCCGCTGGCTCCAATTTCATTTACTTTCATCAAGTCCACCGAATCGACCATGCCCACGAGCCTCCTACCGCCAGCTACCCCCCACGGTAACTTACTGTCGTCAACACCTCCCATCACTTCACTTCACTCCTCCCCCTCGTCACACACCAAACCGTTGTCGCCAACACGCCTCCAGAGGCCGAAGAACTTCCAAGATGTCCTCTGCTTCGATCCAACCAGCGGGGTCCTCTCACTTCGACGCATCTGGGTCGATCGGCCGGCCAGCGACAGAACTCTCCAGGTAGCAAACGCGATTCCAACACTCGGTGGAACTAGTATTTCGCTCCCTGGAACGGGCATATCTCTCGCGTCTATGAGTGTCTCTCCTCCCCACCAAGCAGAACCAGCTGTTCGGAGGGGCAGTTCGTCATCGACATCCGGAACCGTACAGGATCTATCTGCCAATCTTGTGGGAAGAAACAGTGTATTTGCGACTTGGAACTTGCGACGAAGTAGCGAATGGCCACCTGTCAAGCAAACCGTGGGGGATATCGTCAACACCGGGCGAAACATCGTTGGCAAATCCAAGTGGGTGCCCCCGATATCGTCTACCGACGGCTCACTAAGGGATTTGTATAGCAATTGGCTGTCAGAAGCCGAATTGACAACCACCTCGCGAACGCAACCCCTGCGCACCCGCTCGATCTACCTTCACCACCAATTCTGTTTCTACGCCTTCGGAGAAGACTACCATGCTCTGGTTCGAAGCTACCGATTCGACTTTACTACCAGGAAACTGGAAGTACGGAAGGCTGTCCAGATCAGCGCCTACTCCGGCGGCGACGAAGGGTCGTTTGGTGGTGCTTCACCGATGGACATCCGTCAACTGTCATCATCCTTCGATGAACCCCTGGCATCTGCGATGTCACTCCAATTGGGCGGATTTTCGGGCCCATCTCCGAAAGTGCTTCCCATGCTACCGAATGGGGTACCAAACCCTCGCTTGAGAGACTCTATTCCAATCCGGAGTGTCGCAGCCGGGATTACCGATGGCGTCTCTGAAGGATTTGGGAGGTTGCGGAGGGAGATCAACAGGGCGAAGTCGCCGAAGCCGAAGTCAAGGCAGTCTTTGGGACCTGGCATGACTTCACCAATCTGGGCACCGATTGAGTTTGATGAGGAAGATGAGGACTTTTTGTTACCCAACGAGGACCCAACTCAGGAACCCGAACCTGCAACTGAGGGGGGCGCCACATCTCGGAGCACTTCCAGGGATGGGGCCTCCATTCTAACCCCATTGTCAACCCAGCCGGACTTTTTTGACTCGTTGGACAACGACTATGGTGGTCATGAGAACTTCGAAGATGAGCGAGGTTGGAGCCAGGAAGACAGACAGGCCGTCGAAGACGCCGAGCGGTTCCTTGACATTTCGGCGGCTGGGTTGATGGATGAGGAGTCCGGAATGCTCCCGGAGCTGGAGAAGGGAGTCAAGAGTAGGAAGAGGAGGGGGAACAAGTAGGCATAGCAACAGTGACGTATGGATTGTTCGTGCTTCATGAAATGAGAGCGATTTTCCAATGGTTTGAAGCCCAGGATGGATCCACATCTCGTTTAGACGCGATCCCGCTCCCGCAAGTCGCCCTCCGTGGTCCCGCCGTTTCCATCGTCCAATTCGATCAGATACATCAGTTGCCGATCCCGTGGACGAAGCCGGCTCGGCACTTCCATTCAGAGACAACTGCCAGTTAGACCCCCACGCTAGGCCCAAAGCCACGGCAATGCGTAGTTTCCTCCAAACAAGAACTGTGACGCCGCACAGTGACACCGGGTGCAATATCTGGGATTAGTCCCTATCAAACGGGGAAGATTTGTCAAGTTGGAATCGGAACCAAGCACCCTTCAACAGGAGCGTTCCCGGCTTGGGGTGAACACTTGTCTTCTCTGTATAGTCCCCGTGGTGGGGTGACATGTAATGGAGACCTCGACCACTGGTCGGCCCAACTCTTCTCTTCTCTTCTGCTCTCTCTCTGCTCGCTGGTTCCACCGCTCCATCAAGCCTGCTGATGGCTCGATACGATCCTGTAAAGGAATGTGCGCAGGATCGCACAGGGTACGCTTCCCTCCACTATCTTTCCGCGCGCTCGGGTGCTCAGCGAGCCACGCGGTACAGCCAAGGGATCAGTAGAGGCGGTTCCGCCACCGGCGTCGGAGACGCAGACATAACTTATCCAGTCGCTCTTCGCGACCCACCCCTGGTCGATGAACGGTGCGTTGAACAGCAGTCGACGGTTTTCGCGAGCTCAATCTATTTTTTCAGATCCTGGCCAACCGGTCATCAGGCTGACGGTTCGTTCAGTCTGGATAACTCCCCAGGTCGATTCGATTCAACCCCTTCGCCACTGTTTCCGGGCAGGGATCTTCATCACTGGTCATACGCTCCTTACCCTGTTCCGTCTACGTACGGTTCCAACATACTTTACCAGTGATGGGACTGCTAAGTTGTATGGATTCTCAACAGTTCGACCGCCGTCCCTTCTTCTTCCCTCTCAGAAAGTCGTCAAGGGGGACTGTCCACGCAGAGGTTGCCTACGCCGAGGTTGGTCCGAGATGTCACATCTGTCTTGGATACCAGTTCATGTATTATTCAGCCACCACCTCAGTGGCCCCGCCACCCCATTGACGGATGGACAAGAAACCCCTGGTTCATCGTGGATGCCTGCCGACCTGTCTCCACCTTTCATCCCTAATCACGTTAGCCCCCTCCCCGCTTTCCCTGTCACCTTGACGGATCCCCCGTGGCAAACCGTCACCCACCCCACGGCTGGAATCAACAGTCAAAGCACGTCTAGCTCGCCCGCTCATTCTCCGTTTCGCGACACTCCCACGCCAGTCAACCAGTCAGACGGTGGGTCGAAAGGAAAGAAGCGGTCGAGAGGACGGTACCGTAAGGAAGACCCCGCGGATAGGTACTTACGAGAGAACATGGAAGATGGCAATCGCCTCTGGACTTGCATGTGGGTGGAACCTTCTCACGGCACGCCAGATCCCCCGGCGGCCCAGAACGTCTGCGGACACCAGGCACCGAAGTCGAACGCCCGGCAGCATGTCAAAAGTCGCCATCTCAAGCTACGGTACGTCAGCTTGCTCTCGCTCCTTCTCGCCCGGTCGAAGAACCTAAATTCACGTGCCGTTGGTCCGTCCTACAAATAGGCCATACACCTGCCCCGAATGTGGTCGAACCTGGCGCGACCAAGGCGCACGATACAACCACCGAGTCCGTGAACATGGTTATGTACCGAAAAAGCCAAAAAAGTGGCTTGACGACGACGCTACTCTGGAGGGTGGTACTTCTTCGGATAACTCCCATCTGAATGTGTCATTCGTTATGGAATCAGTAGGTCAATAACTCCATGACTCTCCGTGATCTGCACATACGGCAATTAAAACAGGGCCCTCGGCGAACCTGCTTTGGGGGGCGGCTCATTTTGTATTCCTGCGAAGTTTCGCTTGCCCGCGGCGTTCTCTACGATCTCCAGACCCTTTGGATCGCCGACGGGGTGTGCTTACAGCTCTGGCGGAGTTGCGTATATTATATCATGTGTTGATTCGGACAATGCTTGGGCGGGACTAAACTTAATGTCAAACGCTGCCACTGACCTCCATCCTGCTTGTTTGGATTTTAAGGGTTGGGTCGTTCTCGGCCCTGTTCCGGCTGTGGGTGTGATTTTGACCATGTGCACCCTCGGTTATTTTCACCCTTACGGCAGAGAGAGAAATTACGGCCAAGCAAGAGTCAATTTTACTTCAATGGGTGAAGGAAGAACGTTTGCGTGTTTCACCTACCACCACCATCGGCCTTTACGTGTAGAGCACGGTTTTGGTGCACACTTGTCCCGCCAACGAGTTAGCGAGCCTCAGGTTTGAAGGAAACCGAATCACCGAGATTTCACTTTCGTGATATGTACGTGATGCTTCGTCGATACCGAGCCGTTATCTACCTCTTCTAGAGACAAGAAACCGCAAACTGTTTACAACGAAAGCGGGAAAAGGTGGGAATAGGAACAAAGTATAATAAGAATAATGAATTTTGAGGCAGGTCGGAGAACAGTTGAGTGGCGCGATACATTACATGACATATGATACAGAATTCATACAGATGGAGGAAGAAAGCCAATACGGAACAACAGAGAACAGACTGGTTGATCATAGCAGAGAGCAGACAAGAACAAGAACGGGAAGAGGAATGAAGGGGGAAACAAGTTCGCTGATTCAAGCAAAGTCCGCGCATTCCGGAAAGATACAATCTTCAGCGTCCGCGCACCTTCCCACTAAGGTCATGATGGTAGGATAGGCTTTGTCGTTTTCATCTCCCAGAGGCCTTCCTTCCCCTTGACCAAACCTTCAAAGATGGACCTCCCCATCAAAAAGTCGACCCTTCGGATTCCCTTCAAGGCCTCGGCCTGATCCGATCCGACCCTGTTGCGGTATGCAGCAGTAATGCGTTTCCGTTCCTCGTCTTCCAGTTCGTCGTTGTTAAAATCAGCGTCGACGATCTGGACCTGCATGACGTCGAAGATCGCGCTGAAGAGGTCCGCGAACGTGACACCGACGGGATTATTGTTAGCCTGTACGTCAACGTACCAAGGCATTCGAGCATGGTATATCCGCATTAACCGCGCCGGGGGTTCGCAGACGAATCGGGTGAATTCGCCGGTCATCGGTGGTCGCTGGAGGTCACGGAAAAGGACGGTGGATGGGCTGAGTTGAATGTCCCAATATATGGGTGGATCCTGTCCATTATACCGTAGATAGGGTGATATCACTGCTTTGGGGTTGTGTCGAGCTTTACAATATTTTCATCAGACGATCATTCTGGGGCGTGGTAAGGTGTATTCACTAACCTGGGTATGCTATGCTACGTTTCTTACGGTGCATGAGAGCAGAGAGACCGGTGCGTGGCATCTTGAAATCAGCTCTCCACTGTTGGGGAGGGCGACCGGTGGCAAGGGCGAGTTGGGAATGAGGGCCGGGTACGGGCGTGGTCGCGGATGATTTTGAAAAACCAGAGCTGATCGTGGTCACTGAGTCATGACGAGACAACGTTTGGAAAGGCGTAAGAGCGCGATCCCCTCGAGAATCCCGGGAATCGGGTGAGGATGTTACGGAAGAAGGAGCGGTTCGCTCGGTCCCTCTCGCCCAATTGCGGGCCCAGTTCCAGGGATGAGGAGGGGCGGCGGTGCTCTCGGATTGGGCAGATTGAGTAAGACCTGTGAATGTGGGGTCGATGGGCTCGTGGTTTCCGGGGAAGGGTGTGCCGGCCCATTGCTGGGGGGCGAGGGTGGTGGAAGTGTGGGAGGGTGAAGCCCACTGTCTATTTGAGGCGGGGGGCTGATGCCAACCTGGGTTGAACTGGCTCAGCGGACTGAGGGTACCAGCAACGAGAGGGCTCTCTGGAGCTGGATGGTGGGCCCAAGGTTGGCCATGGCCTTGCCAACGTGTTATGGGGCCCGGCGGGAGAGTGCTCTGATCAAAATACGGGTTCATCGGTGTCGCTTGTTGCGGAAGCAGGTGGGATGGTCTGCCGGCTGGGTCATCGACAAGAGGAGGCATCGAAGGGGTCGCGGCCATCGGTAAAGAGTTTGTGTAGCGGGCGACTAGGTTGTTTCGTGGGGGAAAATCGTGATAAGAAGACTGTGGTGGATGACAACCTTGAGGCGGGTGAGGTAACGGGGAATGGCCGGACCTTGGCTCGGGGTGAGATGGCTGTCCGCTGCGACACTGCCACAAAGAACCTGGCGTGGACGGCGGCGACTACGGCGAGGGCGGGGTGCGGGGAGGTGGCACGGTCGAGGACAGCGTCGAGCTTGAGCTGTCTCGAAACGCTTCGCTTCAAAACTTTGGCAGGGCGCTAATTTAGGAAATTCTGGGGCCACGTGGAACTCCTTCCTCTTTTGCTTCCGAATATCTGTTGGGTCGTAGTTGACTCCCACAAATGCACAATGCCCGGGCGAGAAAGGAGTCGACTATCCTATCCGTGTCCTCCACGGCGACACACACGCGGCCTGTGCGAGGCGCAGCGATCCATCTTTGCGCGCAAAGCCCATCAAAGATTTCAGCATCCGCCCCCGAGTCAATATCGAACACTTAATGTTGGGGCAGGGGCACATAGCGTCAAGTGACCGATTGTGCATCGAGGACGGCACGCGGATCCCCTGGAATCTTTGGCCCCCGTACCGTAATCGACCGGAACGACCGTATCGTCATCGGCGGACAAACTTCGGCGGCAGAGTCGGAGCGGAGCACAAGAAACCGTGGAAATCCACAACGGTGCCCCTACGCCAAGAGTGGAGGGCGGAGGACCGTCGGGGCGCTTCCCGCTGGGTCTTGTGCGCCTTTTATTCCCTCGAGTTCGCTCTACGCATATGTCCAAACACTTTGTGCTCTACCGTACTCGCTCACCTGGCAAATTCGACGAATCAAATCTCCATTTTGTCTTCATCACCTCCACCCTCGGCCTGACGGTCCGTGACCCCGGTATCGATATCTAATGTGCTTACCCCAACGGACCCAACGCTCTCTTTCATCAACTCCCACACATCTCTCGCTCCCTGCTGTGCCAGGTCCCGTGCCACAACCATCTCCTCAACGTCAAACCCAAGCGACGACCGCCAATTTGACCAAACCTCCGATACATCCAACCGATTGTTTGGCGATTCAGCCGCCGTGAATATAAAAGCGAAGCAGCCTGAAGCGGTTGACGCCTCCAGTTGATCCGTGGTCGGATTCAAAATCAACTGCTCGGAGCTCGCTCGAGCGACCGCAACGGCACAGGCGACGCCTTTCATCGAAACCGACGCATTCATCAGAGCAAGAGAGGAGGCATTGATTGAAGCAGCGGCAATTCCCGGGTGAAGAGAAGGGGCACCTTTTGGCAGTGAGGGGGAAAGAGATTGAATGGCCAGCTGGATGAGTGTACGCGGGTGGCGAGTCAACAGGAGGGATGGTGCCAGTAAAGATTTGATCGTTGCACCAAGTGCCTTGGAATCGGTCCCAGGAATCGATGCCAACGGTCTCACAGAGACCTCGAAGGTCGCCTTCGTGGAGTTCTCTGCCGCCAGCCTGACTTCTATCGGTCCTGATACAGACGCTAGGACATGTACGTCGTCTATAGCTTTATCAGCTGGCCGAGATACACGAGAATTTTTGAGCGGCGTACCAAACCCGAAACGCGCAGAGCCATCCACTCGGGAAAGTAGCTCGTACTCCATCGTGACTCCACGCCGTCCGTCCTGGTTGGGACGGTCGATTCCATGAGTGGATGAGCCTGCCACCATGGCGATCTGGTGTTGAGCGGGGTGGCCTTTGTCCTCTCGATCATCAAGTGACGCAATTGGGCCACCATCCTCTCCTCGTGCGTCCAACATAACGACGGGGGATGCGCAGTCCTCGGGCCAATCTGCCAGTCCCGTCGATCTTCAATGGAAAAAGTCCGGGCGGTCTCATAAGGAGTGTAGTCGTCACTCAAGGGGTTGCTATGACTCTCCAGAAAGGCTCCTCGGCCGCCCCATGCCTGACCCCGTTTTATTTGAGCAAGCCACCCGCGTCGCTGCCGGACTGGTTCTGTTCGGCGGTTCAGGATGATCCAATCTATCATCCCATGGTCATTTTCACCGGCTTGAGACACGCCCCCGCCAGGGAACCGAACAAGATAGCACCCCGTGCATGATTATCTCCTGTCCCATCTCCAACTCACATGGGGAGCTGATTCCCTTTGGTGACCACACAATGGCTATCGCCTGGCGGTACCACCAGAATAGCCCGCCCGCTACCACCTTCTCGGTCTCCCGAGCGTGCCATTGCTCGGCTTACTCCTCGTTCGCCACCGATGCTCTCAGTGTCTGAGATAACACCAAATGGCGCGGAACACTCGCATAGGATGGTGAGTCAACCCTTCCGTCGCTAGGCTTTTGTTGGAAATGCTTCGTCACGTCTCCGACCAGCCATTGTGAGCCCCATGCCCCTGAGTACTTAGTTGATTTCGACTCTGACTTCCGCATTGCGAGCGTAGTCCTGCATCGTTGGCAATAGCTGTGAATGGCAGCGCAGTTCAGGCGTCAAGTGTTTTTCACAGAACCCTGCAATCTCCGCTCTTCGTTGACGAGGCCTAGAGTTCAGTGCACTAGACTGTGGCGCTGCTTCCGCCTGCTAAACACGTGACGTGGCACTTCGGAATGGCGCCAGGCCGCGTTGCGATGTTTTCAGTGTTCATGGTATGATGGTGGATGCTCTGACCGAAGGAACTCCCTTGAAAGGCAAAGGTACGGTGCTTAAATAACGGCTCCGCAATTCTTCACGGCTCCGACCACTCACACTGAATGTTGCCAGGCCCCGACGCCGCTCCTCACCCCACGTTTCGCCGCCACGATACGCCATGGATCGACAATGTCCTCTTCGTGCCTGTCTTCCCTTTCATCCCTAACGGGTCCATGGGAAATCGTCCAAGTCAAACCTTCGGTGATAGGATTACCCACCGGCCCGGGCGACTAAGGCAGTCCAATACGCACTGATCGCCAAACCTTGTTCATGTGAAATCTTGGGGAAAGGTGATCGTGGCACCACTCCAGCTGATTACAAACATTCAACGCTGCCCCTCTGCAAAAATACATGCACCAGAAGTATGTTGCCTCCTTACGTGCAACCGTTATTCTCCAGATCTAGTCCTTGGGGAAGCATTGCCGCCCCCTCGCGAACCGGTTTCGACGCTAATCACTTGATAGACCGTCGATTATACGGCATGGCAGCCTGCAAAGTCCCTGGCGCTTCTTTGTGGCCCCTTCGGAAAACCCGAGCCTTTCTTGCTCATAGCGATCACCCCGTTCTATCTGCTCGGCCTATCCGTTCGCGTTTCTTTACTCTCTTGGACATTTCGCCT
>Ga0307516_10005211_pt1 | contig 15650 bp, 16 predicted proteins | sample 19_EM_MG_FD_203310 | JGI IMG/M metagenome (GOLD analysis project Ga0307516, IMG submission 203310) | Populus trichocarpa ectomycorrhiza microbial communities from riparian zone in the Pacific Northwest, United States - 19_EM | ecosystem: Host-associated > Plants > Roots > Unclassified | place...
GTTTTTGTTGAACTTGAGTGCGCGCCACTCATTCCTCACAACAGACACTGCCACCTCTGGTACAAACTGCTCCTTGAAGACCTTCTTGAAATCCGCCCACTTGATCTTGTAGTCGCTGTCGGTCGGGTCCGCTGTAGGAGGAGGATTCCAGGCATCGTGGACGCTACGCCTAGAGTGGCTAGCATGGTCGCTAGCGTGGCTTCTAGAGTTTGTGGGCTTGGGCACATGGCTGCCCTAAGGGCTTCTGTAGATAGACAGTCATACACTAGTGCTAGCACACAGACACTAGTATAAGTGTCCGGTGCTCCTCTCTTTAGAATGGACATGTTTCTTGCTACCCCTCAACTGGTAGCAACACTTTATTATCTCTGCCCTACACGACCAGTGGCGAGCATTCTTTATTTTCCTGCACCATACGACACACTTTCTTTCCCTGCCCCGTACGACCAGCGGCGAGCATTCTTTATTTGCACCATGTGACGAGCGGCGAGCAGAAGGAGGGCGCAGAGACATCCCAGACCAGGTGGAGCTGGAGAGGGATACCAGCAAACGTACTCTCGTATGAAAAGTAGCTATGGGAGGCCGTAGCAAGTGGTAAGCGCGGGGGCCAGCGTTCAGGGACCATTTTCTTTACGTCTCCCTCTAGCATTCATTCGAACAGAGTTGACAAAGTCTGAGGAAAATCGACGAAAACAAGAAAATTTTGAGCGAATCGAGCTGATTTGGGAAGAGATCGAATGCACGGAGCGAATTCAAGTAAATCAAGCCGATTCGAGAGGAATTCAAGCGAATAGAGCGAATTCGGGAGAAAATTGAGTGTATCTAGCATTTCAAAAAGTGCAGCGAACAAAACAGGGCATGCCAAAATAGTGAGCAATGTCGAACACCCTGAAACTCTGGTCAGAGCCGGGTGACCTACATGAGTGGATTGGTGAAGTGAACCTCTCGCGCAATGAAAACGTGGATGTCATAGCTGTTTCACCTGAAGCGGTCCTAAATGCCTACGCCTAGTGGTATGGCAGTCACCGAGAAGCTTCTGTGAAGATTGCGGATCTGGCAGCACTGGAGCACCGCCTTCGTAAGGCACAGGAGGAGACGGCGGTTTGGAAGCAGTGCTGCGATCACTTCTTTACCATCAGCGAACAAACCGCAAAACTACAAGACGTGGCCCTGAGCCAAAACCTGATTGTTCAAAAAATTAAGCCACATGAGCCAAAGAGGTTTGATGGTTCGCAGGACTTGGCGGTTGTCGCTCAATTTGTTGAAGACGTGCAGCATTATGTTCGACAGGGCGGAGCAGTCTGTCTCTAGGCATCTGAAGATAATTAGAAGATCGACACCTTCTGGCGCTTTCTCACCGCCAAAGTGTTCCACTGGTTTGAGAACTGCATGAAGAAACAGGGTGCGGATACTATCCCACCAAAGGATTACAATTACAATACTACATAGGACGCCGTGAAGGTCCTCTTCAAGCGCTAGTACGTTCCGGAACGGGCTATTTCGGTAATTCGCCACGAATGGTATATGTTAAAGTTCAGCCACCATCAGGATTTGTCCTTCAACCAGAGAGCGTTGGAACTGACCACCATTCTGGGCGGGTTGCTCACCATTACGAGGGAAAATCCAGTGTGGCAGGAATACCTAATCAAGCTGCCTGAAGCAATGCAAAACGATATATCCCAGCAGGCACGTCTTATGGATATTCTCAGCGGCGACAGTCAGAAGCAGATGACGTTGTCAGGTATGATGGATATCTTTGCTGCATGCACTCTGCCGTTTCTCCCAATGCTGCCCGGAAGCGCCGCCCTGGCACTCTCACCAAACCGCTCAACGCGAACCAATGGACTTGAGTAACATCGAGAATGATGACCTAAATGTGGTTGTTGATGGAAGGATACAGTGCCAGCATTGCCTTGGGTTTGGTCAAATCGCATGCCTATGCGGCACTCTGATCACGGACAACCATACGGTGCAATTCAAACCTCGAGGAGGACGCAAGGGAGGGCGCGAGGGACTCCAGAAGCAGTGTCAACCATCCAACCAGTCGGCACCCACTCAGCAGTCACCGTACTTTACTGGTTGACCTTCCTACCGTACCGGTGCCAACCAACCTAATTGGCGTGACCACCCAAGGCATCAACAACATTGACGATCGGGAGGCGAGGTCTGGTGCGTACTTTGGCGGAGGTTGGTCGGAGGAGGAAATGCTTGATGATAACTGAGGACTCATGGATGTGTTGGACTTGGGCGGATCAGACTGCGATAGGAATAGTATGGTGGGACAGAGCGAGGGAAAATGTGCTCAGTAGGAGTGACAGGGCGTCCTCCTACTAAGGAAAGAGAGGCAGCAAGACTTTATTTGACAAACCTTAACGTTATACGAAAAGACATTAATGGTAAAAGTGATTTGTTACGTTTTTACGCTAAGGTCCGAACCTCTCATTCTAAAACTCGCTCTGTCTACACCCTAATGGACCCGGGTGCTTCACAGTGTTATATTGATACTGCATTTGCAAAACAGCTCGGTTTACTCTTTCAACATGCTGGGCGCATGTCAATCATCACAGCCGGAACCAAACACCCTCCCCAGGACAGATACGAGTTCTGGCTTAATGGAAGTAAACGGGGCGTCACCGGGAACTACGTAGATGTTACAGGCTGGTACACTGTGTTTGATCTTAAATCTGCCTACGACATTATTTTGGAAAGTATTGGCACTTGAAGACATGCCATTTGGTGGATTCGAACAACGTCTTTCACCTGTTGTATGCGATCCCCAGTACCTCAATGTCATCGAAATGCGTGTATTAGCCTCAACCGAGTGGCTGAACGATGTTCGAAATGGCGATGGGGAGGACACAATTTTCGGTTCAGTTCTAGAATATTTGAGCTATAGCGATGAAAACGAGGACAAAAAGTCAAGTTTGAAGCAGTCTCGCTTTGTTAACGAACGAGGAAAGTCGTACACACTTGAAGAAGGCCTGCTGTACCATAAGCCATCTGGCGGAAGGATATGTATCCCAAAATTTTTTGATAACGGACGTGATTCGAGAAGCACACATTGGTATTCTGGGTATTGGACATAGCGGCATCACGAAGACAGCAGGTGTGGTTGGGTCTAGGTACTACTGGCCAAAGTTGACGGATTTGGTCACAGAATAAATTAGCGGATGTGACGTTTGCCACCGAATCAAGCACAAGAATGCCAGGCCGTTTGGACTCCTGCAGGCACTACTGATTTCACTCGAACACGCAAAACGGGTGAACATCGATTTCGCCACCAACTTACCCACGTTGGAAGCTGGTTACGATGCTGTAGTGACAATAATTGATCCCCTGATGAAGCGAGCACTTTGGATTCCTGTTAAGTAAGCTGAGCTCACCGTAGAAAAGTCCACAACAGCGTTCATTGACAGTTATTTCGGTCACACGGGCTACCTGTATCAATCTTATCTGACTGGGACACCCAATATACCTCCAGCTTCTGGCAATTGTTGTGTTCACAACTCGGGATTAAGCTTTGGATGTCTTCAGCATACCACCTGCAGTCGAACAGTCAGGCGGAAAAGGCAAATGCCACTCTGGAAACAATTTTGAAGGTATATATATCGCAACTCAAATCCCCCCAGCAGTGGAGCCGGTTGTTACCGTTGGCGGAGTTCAATTACAACACGGCCAAGTACAAGGCTGTAGGAATGTCGCCATTCGAGGCGAATATCGGATACATTCCTAGGCTTCCGCTCGATTTACTGGCGCCAGGTTTGCGGATGCCAAATCCGAGACGCGGAACGGAATATGCAGAATGGCTCGTAAAGATCCTACCGATGCTTCGAGAGCGAATGGAAGAAGCCCAATTGACAATGCTAACGGAAGCAAATGAGCATCGTCAACTGCACCCATTTCGGATAGGCGATTCGGTATTCCTCGACACCCATTTGCTGCCAGTCTGCTATGCCAATGTCAATTCCACTGCAAACAACAGTGCCAATTCACAAAAGTTTCAACATCCGTATGCCAGTCCGTTTACAATCCTAAAGTCAGCCAGCAAGAATGCTTTCGTTCTCGACATGCCGGCACACTGGCGCTTACACCCAGTTTCCAACGTCGCATGTCTCAAGTTATCAAGAGTCAACAGAAGCCGTGAACACCTACCCCCACCGCCACTACGCTCCACTGCTACTATCGAGTACAAGATTGAGTCGATGAGGGGCATCGAGAAGCATGTCCATTCAAAGGAGCGGGGGCAGCAGCGGATCCTTATAGGAAGGATCCGTTGAGCCTATCACTCGAGACTAGCCTACTCTAGACTAGTGCTCCCTGCCTAGCGTCGGCACCCGAATCCCACTCCAACAACCACTCCCCACTCAAGAAAACAAGACCCCCTTCTGCAGTAACAGCCAAAAGAAAAACAAACATTTAATGCAGAAAAAAAAAAACCCCCCCCTTCTTTTCCAGCTCCAATTTGTTCCCAAAACAACTTTGCGATCATACAATTTCTTTGAAAAATCCAACTGAAATCACCAAATGTCACTCTTCCATCATCCACCGATACGTCCGAAGTCCATTCGCAGCATGGTAGTCTCTATGTATCTCCTTACTCCCACCCTTCAAATTTTCCAATGGCTTCCAAGTTGGATTTGGATATCCAACCCATTTGACAAGGTACTTGAGATCACGAGCTGCAGTACCTTGATGTTCGAGAATCCCTTCAACTTTGTATTCTGTGGCCGCTGCTAACGTTGACCGTAATGGTGGCGGTGGTGGGTGTTCCGTTGTGTTGTCGACTTTCGATCGCTTAAACCGCATGACGTTGAAGACTGGGTGTAATCTCTAGTGGGTTGGAATATCAAGCAAGAACGCATTGTTCCCAACTTGCTTGAGAAGCTTGAATGGTCCTGCATATGGGTGCAGGAACTTCCGTGAATTCTGGACTTCACTAGCAACTCCTGTAACATTGGCATATCCAACTGGCAGGAGACGTGTATCCAGGAAAACGTCATCACCGACCTTGAAGGGGTGTTGTTGCCGTTGCTCGTTGGCTTCAGAGACCATGGCCAACTGGGTTTCCTCCATCCGTTCTCGTAACATCCGTAAGATCTTGGTCAACTTTTCTGTATATGAGGCTGCAGATGGCGAATTCGGAATGAATGGTCCCAGGGCCAGTAAATCCAATGGCAGCCTTGGGATATAACCGATATCAGCTTCGAAGGGTGACATTCTAATTGCCTTATGCTTGGCTGCATTGTAGGTGAACTTGGCTAACGGTAGTAGTTGATCCCAATTTGCAGGGTCTTCCAACTGTGCAATATATGCCTTGAGAAAGGTTTCCAAGGTCGAATTTGCTTTTTCAGCTTCTCCGTCTGACTGTGGGTGATATGCTGTTGACATCCGCAGTTTGATACCGAGTTGCGAACAAAGAGGCTGCCAGAAACTGGAGGTGAACCGAACATCCCTATCCGACACGATAGAAACTGGAAGTCCCCGTGACTCAACATAACCAGCAATAAAGGCAGTCGCAAATGTCTCAGAAGTGAGATCCGATTCGGTAACAGGAATCCAGTGGGTTCTCTTTGTCAATGGGTCAATGACGGTTGCAACTGCATCATATCCAGACTTCGACGTGGGCAACTTGGTGATGAAATCGATGTTGACCCGTTTGGCCCGTTCCAATGGAGTGGGTAATGCCTGCAGAAGTCCATATGGTTTTGCATTCGTGTGTTTGTGTTACACCTGAAATTATCTAGAAGTACATAGCTACGACAGAGAAGGGTACGGAAGGATGACGGAACGCACTCGGAGAGTCTAGGAAGGAGATAAGGTCCGAAGATGAGCTTACGGCCGAGACGGGCCTAAGACACATATCTGCGGAGGTGAGGGGAAGATTGCAAACGACGAGAATGCTTAGGATAGGACCCCTTCCGAAGGGGATGCCACGTCGCCTGCTGATGGCGTACGGACCGCCAGACTTGGGCTAGGACCCCTCCCGAGGGGATGCCACGCCGCCTGCTGATGGCGCGCGGAAGAGAGTCCGGAGGGGAGGCACCCCGCCCGCTTGCATGAAACCTCATCTCCCCTTATCTACACCCTGCCAAGACCAATGAGTCGCCCATGGGGTCACTGCACCTCGGGGGAATCCAAGTCCGAGTCACCGCTTCTCACGTCGGCCCTACTCAGATATAAACCCGAGGTTTTCGCCCCGGCAGAAGAGAAACCCGGACAAACATCCTCACCAACACTACCACTGAACCCACGCTCAAGATCTAAGATTATTCCGTTGTGATTTATCGAAAGTAGCCTGATTACCTTTGATTCTCTCCACACTCTGGTTACGATACAACCCCAGTGTCACACTATGATCGTGATCTCAAAATCACCCTACTTTCAGCTCATGCCTTCGTTCGAACAAGACCACTTCTTCTTGCTCGAACTATCTACGGTCTTCGAACCACAATCAAGCTACCACTTCGACTACACCTACTCCTCAATTGACTCCCTTCTCGACCAAGAAACTTGGGACCCTCACACGGACGGACCCATACCCTCGGAAGCAATCGACTGCACACCACAACACTGGTATACCGAATACTGGTTTGACTGCGCATTCGCCCATCAGTGTGCAAACCTCAATGGACACGATTTCCGGGACATCTGCGACTACGAGTTCACAGACGACAAAACCATCTACACCGGTCATCCGTTAGACCTATACTGAAAAAACCATGACGACCGCCTCGGACTTCAACATGCTCCGGCTGGAGGCCCCCCGGGACCTGCTCCAAATCACCAGTGGAGCACCAAATCCGGAACAGGCAGTAGAGATTGCCAACCCCGCAGTCTGGGTCAGGACTCTGGTACACCAGCAGCGACAGGCCGAGAACGACCTCCGACGGCTCACGGAGCTATGCGATGACGCCTACGACAGAACTGACCGACGAACGCGGGAAATCGAGCAAGCCTACCAAACCTTAGCGGAAGGCACTAGGTACGTATATGACCGTATCAACGCTAATGAAAAAATAGCAGAAGAATGGATACGCAGTGAGCTGTCGAGCACCGCAAACGCGTACCAATCCCTCGCCAGTAAAATCTGGCAGGCTATCCTTGAGCACACCAGCGAGGCTAACGAACGACAAATATGTCAGGCCACCCAGCTGGCCCGAGTGAACGACGCCCTGTCCTTTTTGGCGGAAGCTAACATAGCCCGAAATCAACACCTGGCCAACTTTCAGGGAAACGTGGAACTATGGGCAGCCGCCCCCCAGGATCGGGTATCCTCCCTGGAAAACCAACTCCGGGAAGCAAGAGCGGAAATCCAACGCGTTACGACCAAAATTCCACTACCCACAACGCCACCACTGGCCCCAAAACCACCAACGTGGAGAAGCCCGGTCCGACAAACTAGTACCAGCGCCCCTTCAGCGCATTCTCCACCAACGTTGGGAAGCCCATTGCGCTTAGAACCAGGGCCACCTACCTGACAACAGAGACCCCCGGCGCTACCAACGACGCCAGAAATGAGGCAGCGACTAACGGAACTACGGCGCCACATCTCCCCAAGGCCACCAGCGCCCGAGCCAGCAGTAGGGCAAGAAGGGAACCACCCATCAACACCCCCCGGATCATCCATGGGGCCACCCTCGGACCGGCCATCGGAACCACCACGTCCGCCTCTCCGGCCCCGTCATTCCCCCTCGCCACCTAGAAATCCGACACCTATGATCACCACACAAGATCTGGTGCGGCTAGTGGCAGAAGGAGTGGAAAGGGCCGGACAGGCTGGATGGCCCACGGACGGAGCCCGAATACACACTTCCCGACTAAAAATGGAGAACCCCGAAAAATTCGATGGAAAAAGCCCAACCGCGTTCAATCAGTGGTGGGAGTCTGTCACTATGTACCTGGGATTCTACCCAGACACCACCGACCGGCAGAAAATCACCTGGGTCGGAACCCTCCTGACGGACACGGCTCTGGTATGGCACCTACACCAGTACCGAGAGCTGCGGGAAAACGACACATGGGCAAACTATTCAGCAGCCATCCGCGCGGAATACCACAACGAGCGAGAAGCGGCCGACGCTCAGCTACAACTTGGCCAGCTCAGATACCAGGGGTCGATCCGCGCCTACCTTACGGAGTTCAGAGCGCTAAACAACTTCGCCCGCGCAACGGGGGAAGCGCTACGAGAAAAGGTCGACCTGGCCATGCCGGACGCAGAACTGGACATGCGGTTTGCCCACTATCTTGAAGACTTCGCGGATGACGAGGGATTCCTGCAAGCCACGCATCAGGCGGGCCTTCAGGTGGAAAAGAAAAAGGCGTTAAAACAAGCCCGAGAACAAATGAGAGGGACCAGTGGGCAAAAAGACGACCGGAAGAAACAAGAGGGGAAAAAAGGAGAAACGACCCCAACTAAGGCCAACACGAACAAGTCTCGCCAGACCCAAGCAGGAACCCCTGCAGGAAGACCAACGTGGTGGGGGGCGAAGGACCACTGGGCCTCGAAAGAAGAAGCTTTGAAGGGTGTTCCGCAGAAGGAACAAGAAACATATTTTAAGAACCGAGACGACTGCTGGCGGTGTGGCGGGACCGGCCACCGAACATTCGAATGCTTCTCGTTCAGCACCCTGCAAGGAACCCCGTTACCAAAGGCCCCTTGGAAGGCCGCCACTGTGGCGGTATCAAATGGAAAGAGAGGGCAAGAGGAGGCGGAAGAAGAGCTCGCGGCGACTAAGCAGCAAAAAGTGGCTGCCGTTGAGACCATGGACACGGAGGCCCCGACCCCGCTGTGGGAAGACTCCGAGTCGGATTTTTAAAAGGCCGGGACTCGCCGCAACCCGAGACCTTCACGATAATATGCGGACTGTCCCGGAAACGGAAAAACCCGGAACCAAGTACTGGAACCCGGTCAAAGAAACCAAGGGAAGAACCGCGCGGCACCCGCCCAGTCATTATGATGTTGCTATACCTGGACGGAAAGAAACACCGAATCCAAGTGCTACTAGACACCGGATGCTCTGTAGCACTCCTCAACAACCAAACCGTGGAAAAATTGGGCATCACCAAGAAGGAACACAGGCGAGCCCACACCATAGAAAATTACACGGGGGAAAGAGTGAAAGGGGCAGGCCAATTTTATACAGAGCCATTGCTCCTTCAGCACCAAAGGCACTATTCAAAGGAGAGATTCGAAATTTCACCAATGGAAACCGGAATCGACGCCTTCCTCGCATTCGAATGGATAACAGCACACCCGCCCCAGGGAATCTGGACGAACAACGAGATACGGTTCCACAGTGCGGAATGCATACGGAAATGCACGCGGTACGAAACAGACCCCTTCTCCCTATCATGGGACGAATCGATTGCAACCGACCCTGAGGCACGAATTATCGGGTATGTATCGGTGGCAGCAGAAGAAGACCCAGTGAAGGCAGTGCCAATGGAGTTTCGGCAATACCTGGGGATCATGGGAAAGGAGGCCGCGGACGCCCTTCCCAAGCACTGGTCCTACGATTGCAAGATCGACCTACAGGAAGGAAGCACGGCGCCATGGGGACCTATCTACCCCCTCTCGGAAGAAGAACTCCAGACTCTGAGGGAATGGCTAAAAGAGATGGAGCGCACAGGGAAAATCCGACGCTCCACGTCGCCAGCAGGATCCCCAATCCTCTTCGTACCCAAACCTCATGGACGAGGGCTCCGTCTCTGTGTCAACTACTGAGCCTTGAACAAAATCACGATCCCAAACCGATACCCGCTCCCCTTAATGCAGGAACTGCAGGACAGAGTGAGAGGGGCTCAATGGTTCACAAAGATGGACCTGAAAAACGGCTTCCACCTCATCCGGGTGAAAGATGGAGACGAATGGAAAACCGCATTCCGAATCCGGTACGGCCTCTTCGAATTCCAGGTAATGCCATTCGGACTAACCAACGCCCCCTCCACTTTCCAAGACATGATGAATCATGTATTCTCCGACATGCTGGATGTGGGGGTAATAGCATATATGGACGATATACTTGTCTATGCCGACACCGAAGAAGGACACGACCGAACGGTCAAGGAAGTACTCAAGAGACTGCAAACTAACGGTCTGGCGATCTCCCCGGAGAAGTGCGTCCGGAAAGTCAAAGAGGTAGAATTCCTGGGATACATAATCGGGAGGGACGGAATCAAAATGTCGGGAGAAAAAGTGGAAGCGGTACTAGGGTGGAAGAGCCCAAATTCGATAACAGAGGTCCAATCCTTCCTGGGGTTCGCTAATTTCTACCGACGCTTCATAAAAGACTACTCCCGAGTAGCGAAACCCCTCACGGAATTGACAAAAAAGGAAAGAGGGAAAAACTGGGCGTGGACGCAAGAGGCAGAGGCTGCATTCAAAGAACTTAAAAAACGATTCACCACAGCCCCAATCCTGGCTCACTTCGACCCCGCGAGACCAGTCATCATCGAAACAGATGCATCAGACTTCGCCTTAGGAGCGGTCTTATCACAAAGAGATGAGAAAGGATGCCTCCACCCGGTAGCCTTCCACTCCAGGAAATTCCAACCCGCGGAAATCAACTACGAAATCCACGACAAGGAACTTCTTGCAATAGTGGATGCCTTTAAATATTGGAGACGGTACTGCGAAGGAGCGACCCACCAAGTCCAAGTGCTCTCGAACCATCACAACCTAGAATACTTTACGACCACTAAAGTACTAAACCGTCGGCAAGCGCGCTGGGCGCAGGAGCTGGCCGGAATCGACTTCAAAATCTTTTACCGTCCTGGGTTACTAAACGGCAAACCAGACGCGCTGTCCCGGCGTCCGGAGTACCGCCCAGAAAAGGGTGGGGTAGAAAACCAGCCGATCACGATGGTTTTGGGAAAAAGTCACTTTGAGGAACGACTAACGAGATCGTTCATCGTCTCCTCGGCACGGCTGGAATCACTCCCGGAAAGAAGATGGACGGAAGAATTCCTGGCGAAAGTCAGAGAGGAAGGAAAGAAGGACGAAGCCTACGAACAGGCAAAGAAACAGGAAGCGGCGATGGAGGAAACGTCGCCGAAGGACCGAAGGGTCAGGGAGCTGAGTTGCGAAAAGGACATACTGTACCAATGGAACCTGCTCTGGGTACCGAAAGGATTGGTACAGAGGATTATGGAATCAGAACACGACACGAAAGTGGCGGGACACATGGGGCAGGACAAAACCATCGAACTAATTCGGCGGAACTTTTGGTGGCCAAAGATGAACGAACGGATCATCGATTTCGTCAGAAGCTGCCCTGAATGCCAACAGAACAAGGGGTCCCGACACCAACCATATGGGCTGTCCTCCCTGCTGGAATTACCATACGCCCCATGGCAATCCATAGCAATGGACTTCATCACGGAACTCCCCATCTCGGACGAATGCGACCAACTATGGGTAATCATCGACCGATTCACCAAAATGGCACTCTTCCTCCCTTTAAAAACAAAGGAAAAAACCGCGGCGGACCTAGCCGTCATTTTCGCCCGGGAAGTATGGAAATATCACGGCCTCCCCACTGATATTGTGTCAGACCGCGACTCCAGGTTTACCTCGGAAACCTGGAAGGAGTTCCTACGACTCTCGGGGATTCGGCCCCGAATGTCGACCGTGTTCCATCCACAGACCGACGGCCGGACAGAGTGGCTCAACCAGACAATCGAAGCCTACCTCCGAGCATTTGTCAGCAAAGAACAAGACGACTGGGTACGCCTGTTGCCGATGGCCGAGTTTGCCTAGAACAACTCGACCACCACAGGAAATGGTATGTCTCCGTTCTACGCTAACTAATGGCTTCCACCCGGCCGCCATGAACCCCGCGTCAACGGAACCCCTCAACCCGGCAAGCCAAGTCTACGCCCACTGGATGCGTACGGTGAACGACGAATCCCGAAAAGGGCTGGAAGACGCAGAGGAGCGGATGCGCCGATACACCGACCCGGCACGAAAGGAACCCCCAGCCTACCAGGTGGGAGACTTGGTAATGCTCAACGGCCGCAATATCAAAACACGCCGCCCGACACACAAGATCTAAGATTATTCCGTTGTGAATTATCGAAAGTAGCCTGATTACCTTTGATTCTCTCCACACTCTGGTTACGATACAACCCCAGTGTCACACTATAATCTTGATCTCAAAATCACCCTACTTTCAGTTCATGCCTTCGTTCGAACAAGACCACTTCTTCTTGCTCGAACTATCTACGGTCTTCGAACCACAATCAAGCTACCACTTCGACTACACCTACTCCTCAATTGACTCCCTTCTCGACCAAGAAACTTGGGACCCTCACACGGACGGACCCATACCCTCGGAAGCAATCGACTGCACACCACAACACTGGTATACCGAATACTGGTTTGACTGCGCATTCGCCCATCAGTGTGCAAACCTCAATGGACACGATTTCCGGGACATCTGCGACTACGAGTTCACAGACGGCGAAACCATCTACACCGGTCATCCGTTAGACCTATACTGAAAAAACCATGACGACCACCTCGGACTTCAACATGCTCCGGCTCGAGGCCCCCCGGGACCTGCTCCAAATCACCAGCGGAGCACCAAATCCGGAAAAGGCAGTAGAGATTGCCAACCCCGCAGTCTAGGTCAGGACTCTGGTACACCAGCAGAGACAGGCCGAGAACGACCTCCGACGGCTCACGGAGCTATGCGGTGACGCCTACGACAGAACTGACCGACGAACGCGGGAAATCGAGCAAGCCTACCAAACCTTAGCGGAAGGCACTAGGTACGTATATGACCGTATCAACGCTAATGAAAAAATACCAGAAGAATGGATACGCAGTGAGCTGTCGAGCGCCGCAAACGCATACCAATCCCTGGCCAGTAAAATCTGGCAGGGTATCCTCAAGCACACCAGCGAGGCTAACGAACGACAAATATGTCAGGCCACCCAGCTGGCCCGAGTGAACGACGCCCTGTCCTTTTTGGCGGAAGCTAACACAGCCCGAAATCAACACCTGGCCAACTTTCAGGGAAACGTGGAACTATGGGCAGCCACCCACCAGGATCGGGTATCCTCCCTGGAAAACCAACTCCGGGAAGCAAGAGCGGAGATCCAACGCATTGCGACCAAAATTCCACTACCCACAACGCCACCGCTGGCCCCAAAACCACCAACGTGGAGAAGCCCGGTCCGACAAACTAGTACCAGTGCCCCTTCAGCGCATTCTCCACCAACGTTGGGAAGCCCATTGCGCTTAGAACCAGGGCCACCTACCCGACAACAGAGACCCCCGGCGCTACCCACGACGCCAGAAATCAGGCAGCGACTAACGGAACTACGGCGCCACATCTCCCCAAGGCCACCAGCGCCCGAGCCAACAGTAGGGCAAGAAGCGAACCCCCCATCAACACCCCCCGGATCATCAATGGGGCCACCCTCGGGCCCGCCATCTGAACCACCCCGTCCGCCTCTCCGGCCCCGTCGTTCCCCCTTGCCACCTAGAAATCCGACACCTACGATCACCACACAAGATCTGGTGCGGCTAGTGGCAGAAGGAGTGGAAAGGGCCCGACAGGCGGGACGGCCCATGGACGGAGCCCGAATACACACTTCCTGACTAAAAATGGAGAACCCCGAAAAATTCGATGGAAAAAGCCCAACTGCCTTCAATCAGTGGTGGGAGTCTGTCACTATGTACCTGGGATTCTACCCAGACACCACCGACCGGCAGAAAATCGCCTGGGTCGGAACCCTCCTGACGGACACGGCTCTGGTATGGCACCTACACCAGTACCGAGAGCTGCGGGAAAACGACACATGGGCAAACTATTCAGCGGCCATCCGCGCGGAATACCACAACAAGCGAGAAGCGGCCGACGCTCAGCTACAACTTGGCCAGCTCAGATACCAGGGGTCGATCTGCGCCTACCTTACGGAGTTCAGTGCGCTAAACAACTTCGCCCGCGCAACGGGGGAAGCGCTACGAGAAAAGGTCGACCTGGCCATGCCGGACGCAGTACTGGACATGCGGTTTGCCCACTATCTCGAAGACTTCGCAGACGACGAGGGATTCCTGCAAGCCACGCATCAGGCGGGCCTTCAGGTAGAAAAGAAAAAGGCGTTAAAACAAGCCCGAGAACAAATGAGAGGGACCAGCGGGCAAAAAGACGACCGGAAGAAACAAGAGGGAAAAAAAGGAGAAACGACCCCAACTAAGGCCGACACGAACAAGTCTCACCAGAACCAAGCAGGAACCCCGGCAGGAAGACCAACGTGGTGGTGGGCGAAGGACCACTGGGCCTCGAAAGAAGAAGCTTTGAAGGGTGTTCCGCAGAAGGAACAAGAAACATATTTTAAGAACCGAGACGACTGCTGACGGTGCGGCCGGACCAGCCACTGAACATTCGAATGCTTCTCGTTCAGCACCCTGCAAGGAACCCCGTTACCAAAGGCCCCTTGAAAGGCCGCCACCGTGGCGGTATCAAATGGAAAGAGAGGGCGAGAGGAGGCGGAAGAAGAGCTCCTGGCGACTAAGCAGCAAAAAGTGGCTGCCGTTGAGACCATGGACACGGAGGCCCCGACCCCGCTGTGGGAAGACTCCGAGTCGGATTTTTAAAAGGCCGGTCGGACTCGCCGCAACCCGAGACATTCACGATAATATGCGGACTCTCCCGGAAACGGGAAAACCCCGAACCAAGTACTGGAACCCGGTCATAGAAACCAAGGGAAGAACCGAGCGGCACCCGCCCAGTCATTATGATGTTGCTACACCTGGACGGAAAGAAACACCGAATCCAAGTGCTACTAATCACCGGATGCTGTGTAGCACTCCTCAACAACCAAACCGTGGAAAAATTGGGCATCACCAAGAAGGAACACAGGCGAGCCCACACCATAGAAAATTACACGGGGGAAAGAGTGAAAGGGGCAGGCCAATTTTATACAGAGCCATTGCTCCTTCAGCACCAAAGGCACTATTCAAAGGAGAGATTCGAAATTTCACCAATGGAAACCGGAATCGACGCCTTCCTCGCATTCGAATGGATAACAGCACACCCGCCCCAGGGAATCTGGACGAACAACGAGATACGGTTCCACAGTGCGGAATGCATACGGAAATGCACGCGGTACGAAACAGACCCCTTCTCCCTATCATGGGACGAATCGATTGCAACCGACCCTGAGGCACGAATTATCGGGTATGTATCGGTGGCAGCAGAAGAAGACCCAGTGAAGGCAGTGCCAATGGAGTTTCGGCAATACCTGGGGATCATGGGAAAGGAGGCCGCGGACGCCCTTCCCAAGCACTGGTCCTACGATTGCAAGATCGACCTACAGGAAGGAAGCACGGCGCCATGGGGACCTATCTACCCCCTCTCGGAAGAAGAACTCCAGACTCTGAGGGAATGGCTAAAAGAGATGGAGCGCACAGGGAAAATCCGACGCTCCACGTCGCCAGCAGGATCCCCAATCCTCTTCGTACCCAAACCTCATGGACGAGGGCTCCGTCTCTGTGTCAACTACTGAGCCTTGAACAAAATCACGATCCCAAACCGATACCCGCTCCCCTTAATGCAGGAACTGCAGGACAGAGTGAGAGGGGCTCAATGGTTCACAAAGATGGACCTGAAAAACGGCTTCCACCTCATCCGGGTGAAAGA
>Ga0307516_10005212_pt1 | contig 15650 bp, 15 predicted proteins | sample 19_EM_MG_FD_203310 | JGI IMG/M metagenome (GOLD analysis project Ga0307516, IMG submission 203310) | Populus trichocarpa ectomycorrhiza microbial communities from riparian zone in the Pacific Northwest, United States - 19_EM | ecosystem: Host-associated > Plants > Roots > Unclassified | place...
GAGTCAAGAAAATCATTGCCGAACAACTCGGCGTTCCCGAAGCCGATGTGGCCAACGAAAAGGCCTTCGTCGCCGACCTGGGCGCCGACTCGCTCGACACGGTCGAACTCGTGATGGCCCTCGAAGATGAATTCAGCATCGAGATCCCCGACGAGGAAGCCGAGAAGATCACGACGGTGCAATTGGCGATCGACTACGCCAAGGCCCACGCGAAAGCTTAAGCAACCATGAGTCGTCGTCGCGTCGTCGTCACCGGTCTCGGGCTGGTCTGTCCCGTGGGTAACACGGTGGCGGAGGGCTGGGCCAACATCGTGGCTGGTCGATCGGGCATTGCCACGATCACCAAGTTCGATGCCAGCGCCTTTGCCTGCCATTTCGCAGGCGAGGTGAAGGGTTTCAATGTCGAGGACTACATCCCCGGCAAGGACGCCCGTCACATGGATACCTTCATCCATTACGGCGTGGCGGCGGCGATGCAGGCGGTCAAGGACGCGGGTCTCAAGACCGGCGACCAACTGACCGAGCAGGAAGGCGACCGCATCGGCGTCCTGATGGGCGCCGGTATCGGCGGCCTGCCGGAAATCGAACACACGCAGACCGAATACGCGAACCGCGGCCCGCGCCGCATCTCGCCGTTCTTCGTGCCGGCCTCGATCATCAACATGATCTCGGGCCATGTGTCGATCTACTGCGGCTTCCGCGGCCCGAACCTCGGGCTGGTGACGGCCTGTACGACGGGCCTGCATTCGATCGGCATGGCCGGTCGGATGATCGAATACGGCGATGCCGACGTGATGGTCGCCGGCGGCGCGGAATCCACCGTGTCGCCGCTGGGCATCGGCGGCTTCGCGTCCGCACGCGCGCTGTCCACACGCAACGACGACCCCGCCGCCGCCTCGCGGCCCTGGGACAAGGACCGCGACGGCTTCGTCCTGGGCGAGGGCGCGGGTGCGCTCGTGCTCGAGGAATACGAACACGCCAAGGCGCGCGGCGCCACCATCTATGCCGAGCTTGCGGGCTTCGGCATGAGCGGCGACGCGTATCACATGACCGCGCCCAACGTCGACGGCCCCAACCGTTCGATGCGGGCGGCGCTCGACAATGCCGGCCTCAACGCCGACCAGGTCCAGTACCTTAACGCGCACGGCACGTCCACGCCGCTGGGCGACCTGAACGAGACCAACGCCATCAAGAAGGCGTTCGGCGACCACGCGAAGAAGCTGGCCATCAGCTCCACCAAGTCGATGACCGGCCACCTGCTGGGCGGCGCCGGCGGCATCGAGTCGGTGTTCACGGTGCTGGCGCTGCGCGACCAGGTCGCGCCGCCGACCATCAACCTGGTCAACCCCGACCCCGAATGCGATCTCGACTACTGCGCCAACACGGCGCGCGAGATGAAGATCGACGTCGCGGTGAAGAACAACTTCGGCTTCGGCGGTACCAACGGAACCCTGGTGTTCCGCCGGGTCTGACCGCCTCCGACCGGCTCCCTGCCCGGCGAGCGATGCGCGCGCCGCCTCCCGTCGAGTACACCAGTTCGCTCGGTCGCGCCTGGCGCGCGGCCCTGTCGCTGCTCGTCGGCGCGTCGGTGGCCGTGCCGCTCGCCTGGGGCCTGCCCACCATTGCGGCGCACTGGGGCAGCCGCCAGCCCGACGCCTTGTTCGAGGCGCTGCGCAACCCGGTTGTCCAGGCCGCGTTGGCGGTGTGGGTGGCCGCGATGGTCGTCGCCGCTGTGTGGCTTGCCAGCAAGCGCGCAGCCAGTGAGCGCACGCTCCGTTGGGACGGCCAGGACTGGGTGCTCGCGGGCAGCCCCGGCCGCGGCCCCGACCAGCGTGGCGATGCGGCGCTGATGCTGGATCTCGGCCCGTGGATGCTGGTGCGCTTCCTGCCTTGCGCGGGCCTCGGCGCGGGCACCTGGCTGCCGCTGACGGTGGCCGGCGACCTGGCCCGCTGGGCCGCGCTGCGCGGCGCGCTGTGGAACTGGCGCTCGCAACGGGCGGACCGGCCGTGACCATGCTCAATCCGGATCCCGATGCCGCGCTCGTCGAGCGCGTCAAGCAGGGCGACGTCCGCGCGTTCGAGATGCTGGTCGTCAAGTACCAGCGTCGCATCGAGCGCCTGATCGGACGCATGGTGCGCGACGTCGACCTGGTGGCCGACATCGCCCAGGAAACCTTCATCCGCGCCTATCGCGCGCTGCCGCAGTTCCGCGCCGAGAGCGCGTTCTACACCTGGCTCTACCGCATCGCCGTGAACACCGCCAAGAAGGCGCTGGTCGACATGAAGCGCGATCCCGTGATGACTTACACGTCATTGCAGGGGTCCGACGACGATGATGAAACTTACCGCGGTGGAATGGAACCAACCGACGGCGAGACCCCGGAGGCCTTGCTCGCCAGCAAGGAAATCGCCGCGACCGTCAACGCGGCCATTGCGTCCTTGTCGGAAGATCTGCGCCAGGCCATCACGCTGCGCGAGATCGAAGGCCTCAGCTATGAAGAGATTTCGGACGCGATGAACTGCCCGATCGGTACCGTGCGTTCGCGCATCTTCCGCGCCCGCGAGGCCATTGCCGAGCGGTTGCGGCCGTTGCTCGATACCCGCGATGGCAATCGCTGGTGAGTGCACACTCTGCCGAACAGGACGACGCCATGAGATTTTGTATTGCCCAGATTGACCTGTTGCGAGGTTTGAATGTCACAGCCTGATAGCGATCGTTCCTCTTCCGAGTCCAGCCGCCGCATCCTCTCGGCGCTGGCCGATGGCGACGCCACCGACAGCGAAGCCGTGCGCGCCTTCCAGGCCTGGCGCGACGATCCGGACGCGCGGGCGTCGTGGCACGCCTACCAGCTGATCGGCGACGTGCTGCGCAGCGACGACCTGGCCGCCGAGCCGGCCGCCGACGAGTCCTTCCTGGTCGCGCTCCGCGCCCGCCTGGCCGCCGAGCCGGTGGTGCTGGCGCCGCAGCCGCGCATCGAGGCCGAAGCGGTGGCCATGCCGGAGGCGGCCAACGCGTCCGCCACGACCGGGCGCGTGCGCCGCTGGCAGGGCCCGGTGGCGATGGCTGCGGGCTTCCTCGTGGTGATCGGCGGACTGAACATCATGCGTCCGTTCAACCACGGTGCCGGCGCGCCGCTCGCCTCCAACACCACGACGGCCTCGGGCCCCGTCCTGGCCTCGGCCACGTCGATCAACAACAGCGGCGTCATCGCGACCACGCCGCGGACGCCGGCGCAGACGCAGGCCGCGGCCGACCAGCTCGCCCCCTACCTGGCGGCCCACCGCCAATCGGCGATGAACGGTCCGTTCCAGATGCCGGGCAGCGACCTGCGCAACGTCTCACTGGTGCAGCCCGCGCGGTGATGGACGGCGTGCTGTCCACGGGCCTGCGCCTGTCCGCTCCTGCGCGCGCCTGGCGGGCGCGGGGCGCGCTCGTGCGGGTCGCGCCCACGCGCGAGGCGTTGGCGCGCGTGTCGCGGTTCTCCGGCGCACTCGTGTGCGCCGCGGCGCTCAGCACCGGCCAGGCGCGCGCGCAATCGCAGAAGCCGCCGGTGACGCCGCAGTCCACGGCCAGCGGCGAGACCGCCGGCGACCTGCGCGGCTGGCTCGCGCGCATCCGCGACGCGGCGGCGCGCAGCAACTACGTCGGCACCTTCGTCAACAGCACCGGCACCAGCGTCGCCAGCTCGCGCGTGGGCCACTACTGCGAAGGCAAGAACACGTTGGAGCGGGTCGACGCGCTGGACGGCGAGCCGCGCTCGATGCTGCGCGTCAACGACGAGGTGCGCACGCTGTGGCCGCGCTACCGCGTCGCGGTGATCGAGCCCATCGATCCGCGCGCGTCGTTCCCGGCGCTGGTGAGCGGCAGCGAGAAGCACATCCCCGAGTTCTACGAGCTGCACGTGCAGTCGCCCGAACGCATCGCCGGCCACGACGCCGATCGACTGCTGCTGAAGGCGCGCGACAACAGCCGGTTCGACCACGTGATCTGGGCCGACCACGCCACCGGCCTGCTGCTGCGCGTTGACGTGCAGGTGGCCGGCCGCACGCTCGAGACGTCCGGCTTTTCCGACGTCAACATCGGTGTCAAGCCCGATGCGGCCGCGGTCTATGCCGAGCTGCACCGGGCCGACGGCTACCACGTCGTGCGTCCCGCGGTGGAGCGCACGAAGCTGGAATCCGAGGGCTGGACGATCCTGGCGAGCATGCTGCCCACCGGCTTCCAGTCGCTGGGATGCGTGCGGCGCGCGCTGAACATGCCCGGCGAGACCGCCGTCCAGGCCCAGGTGCTGCAGGCGATCTGGTCGGACGGCATCACGCACGTGTCCTTGTTCATCGAGCCGTTCCAGCCGCAGCGCCATCTCAGCGAGGGATTGACCGTGATCGGCGCCACCCACACGCTGACGCGTCGCGTCAACGACATGTGGCTCACGGCGGTCGGCGACGTGCCGCCCGCCACCCTCGACCAGTTCGTCCGCGCGCTCGAACGCAAGCCCTGAGGCGCGCCTGACCTTGCTCGATTTCCGAGCACGCGATTCGCGCATACTCCTCCGTCTCAACTGAAAACCCCCGTCCCGGAGCCCCGTCCATGTCCCAATCGCACGCCGCCTTCCCGACGCCCGTCTCGCCCCGCCTGCGCCGTGCGTTCGCCGTGGGGACGCTCGCCGCGGCTTCGCTGGCCGCGCTGCAGCCGGCGCATGCGCAGGTCGCCGCCCCGGCCACCCCGGTGCCCGTGCAGGCGCCCGACACCCTGGTGCGCGGGCTGCCCGACTTCTCCGGCCTCGTCGAGACGGTGGGCCCGGCGGTGGTCAACATCCGCACCAACATCAAGCCCAAGGCGGCCGGCCCGGACACGTCGCTGCAGTCCCAGATGCAGCAGCTGATCGAGGAATACATCCGCCGCCACGGCGGCCGCGGTGGCCGCAACGTGCCGCCCGGCGGCAACGACGTGCCGGACGACGATGACGACCGGCCCGAACAGGGCTACATCGGCTCGGGCTTCATGCTGTCGCCGGACGGCTACGTGCTGACCAACGCCCACGTGGTCGACGGCGCCGACGAGGTCACGGTCACGCTGACCGACAAGCGCGAGTTCAAGGCCAAGATCATCGGCACCGACCAGCGCACCGACGTCGCGCTCGTCAAGATCGAGGCCGCCGGCCTGCCGTTCGTCAAGATCGGCAGCGTCGACCGCCTGAAGGTGGGCGAGTGGGTGATCGCCATCGGCTCGCCGTTCGGGCTCGAGAGCACGGTCACCGCCGGCATCGTGAGCGCCAAGCAGCGCGAGACGGGCGACTACCTGCAACTGCTGCAGACCGACGTCGCGATCAACCCCGGCAACTCGGGCGGCCCGCTGATCAACATGCGCGGCGAGGTCGTGGGCATCAACTCGCAGATCCTCAGTCCGTCGGGCACCAGCGCCGGCATCTCGCTGGCCATTCCGATCGACGAGGCGATCCGCGTCTCCGACCAGCTGCGCACCAGCGGCCACGTCACGCGCGGACGCATCGGCGTGCAGATCGGCGCCGTGTCCAAGCAGGTCGCAGAGACGCTGGGGCTGGGCAAGCCGGTCGGCGCGCTGGTCGAGGGCCTGACCGCCGGCATGCCGGCCGAGAAGGCGGGCATCGAAGCCGGCGACATCATCACCAAGGTGCAAGGCAAGTCGGTCGAGCGCTACTCCGACCTGCCGCGCCTGGTGGGCATGGTCAAGCCCGGCGAGAAGGTCACGCTGCAGGTGTTCCACGACGGCAAGTTCAAGGACGTGACGGCCGACGTCATCGACTTCGGGCCGGAGACCCCGCCGACGGCGACCAACCCGGAGCCCGATGTGGTCGCCTCCACCAAGGCGACGCTCGGCCTGAAGGTGGTCGACCTCAGCGATGCCGACCGCACGCGCCTGCACCTGAAGGGCGGCGTGCGCGTCGACAGCGCCGAAGGCGCGGCCGCGCGTGCCGGGGTGCGGGAGGGCGACATCGTCCTGTCGATCGGCAACGTGCCGGTGACCTCGGTCAAGCAGTTCGTCGCGACGGTGGCCAAGCTGGACAAGACGAAGTCGATCGCGGTGCTCGTGCGGCGCGGCGATTCGGCAAATTACCTCGTGATTCGTCCGAGCAAGTAAAATCCCCGATTCGGCGGATCGGCACTGACGTGCCCCCGCCTCCGGCCCGGCGATTCGCGGCATGCCCTTCGCGAACCACCGGGCCGCGCGCATTTTCGCAGCCCGGCCACGCCCGCGGCTCGCACCCCTTTCGCATCTCTTTCGCAGGTCCCCCCAGATGGCACAGTACGTTTTCACGATGAATCGGCTCGGCAAGATCGTTCCGCCGAAGCGCGAGATCCTCAAGGGCGTGTCCCTGAGCTTCTTTCCCGGCGCCAAGATCGGCGTGCTCGGCCTGAACGGTTCCGGCAAGTCCACGCTGCTCAAGATCATGGCCGGCGTCGACAAGGACTTCGAAGGCGAAGCCACCCCGATGCCGGGCCTCAACATCGGCTACCTGCCCCAGGAGCCGCAGCTCAACCCCGAGCAGACCGTGCGCGAGTCGGTGGAAGAGGGCATGGGCGGCGTGCTGGCCGCCAAGAAGCGCCTGGACGAGGTCTACGTCGAGTACGGCCTCGAGGACGCCGACTTCGACAAGCTCGCCGCCGAACAGGCCGAGCTCGAGGCCATCATCTCGTCGGCCGGCTCCGACAACGTCGAGCACCAGCTCGAGATTGCCGCCGACGCCCTGCGCCTGCCGGCGTGGGAAGCCGTCGTCGGCAACCTGTCGGGCGGCGAGAAGCGCCGCGTCGCGCTGTGCCGCCTGCTGCTGTCCAAGCCCGACATGCTGCTGCTCGACGAACCCACCAACCACTTGGACGCCGAGTCCGTGGACTGGCTGGAGCAGTTCCTGCAGCGTTTCAGCGGCACCGTCGTGGCCATCACCCATGATCGCTACTTCCTGGACAACGCCGCCGAGTGGATCCTGGAACTCGACCGCGGCCGCGGCATCCCGTACAAGGGCAACTACTCCGAGTGGCTGTTCCAGAAGGAAACCCGCCTGGAGCAGGAGCAGAAGACGGAAGACGCCCGCACCAAGGCGATGAAGAAGGAACTCGAGTGGGTGCGTTCGAATCCGAAGGGTCGCCAGGCCAAGAGCAAGGCCCGCATGGCGCGCTTCGAGGAACTGAGCGACTTCGACTACCAGAAGCGCAACGAGACCAACGAGATCTTCATTCCCGTGGCCGATCGCCTGGGCCATGAGGTCATCGAGTTCACGAATGTCAGCAAGGGCTTCGGCGATCGCCAACTGATCGACAACCTCAGCTTCAAGGTGCCCGCGGGCGCCATCGTCGGCATCATCGGCCCGAACGGCGCCGGCAAGTCGACGCTGTTCCGCATGATCTCCGGCAAGGAGCAGCCGGATTCGGGCACCGTGTCCATCGGCAAGACGGTCAAGATGGCCTTCGTCGACCAGACGCGCGACGACCTGGAAGATGCGAAGACCGTGTGGCAGGACGTCTCCGGCGGCCTCGACAACCTGACCGTCGGCAAGTTCGTGATGCCCAGCCGCGCCTACATCGGCCGCTTCAACTTCAAGGGCAACGACCAGCAGAAGCTCGTCGGCAACCTGTCCGGCGGCGAACGCGGCCGCCTGCACCTGGCCAAGACGCTGATCCAGGGCGGCAACGTGCTGATGCTCGACGAACCGTCGAACGACCTGGACGTCGAAACGCTGCGCGCGCTGGAAGACGCGCTGCTCGAATTCGCCGGCTCCATCATGGTCATCAGCCATGACCGCTGGTTCCTCGACCGCATCGCCACGCACATCCTCGCGTGCGAAGGCGACTCGCAGTGGACGTTCTTCGACGGCAACTACCAGGAGTACGAAGCCGACAAGAAGAAGCGTCTGGGCGAAGAAGGCGCGCGACCGAAGCGCGTGCGCTATAAGGCGCTCAAATAAGGCGCTTGTCCCTCGCGGGCAAGGAGAAGGCCGCCCGCCGAGGCGGCCTTTTTCATGCTCAGTCGAAGCGCAGCGACACGCCCGTCACGAACAGCGTGTCGCTCCTGCCCAGCCCTTCGCCGGGCCGGCTGTCATAGCGGTGCGACAGCGTGGCCGAGAGCGACAACTGCTTCGTCATCGCGACCGAAAGGCCCGCATCGAAGACGGTGCGCACGTCGCCCGTGTAGCGCAGGTTCGGGTAGACCGTGAGCTTCTGCTTGAAGCTGGTGGTGTCGCTGAGCTTGTTGTTGGACTCCTCGGCCAGCAGCAGTTCCGCGTGGTCGTAGCGGCTGCGCGTCTCGTCCGCGACCAATTGCGGATGGCGGTAGCGATCCATCGTGTAGGCGAGGCCGGCGGACAGGTCGAAGGTCTGCTCGGGCTTCTTCACCACGTGATAGCCGATGCCCGAACCCAGCGTCGTGCGCAGCGACAGGTCGCTGGGGATGTCGTGCAACAGGTCGAGCTCGCCGAAGCCGAACCATTCGGGCGTGATGTCGCGCGAGTACAGGCTGCTGCCGCCGACGCGGTTGGCCGTGGTCGCTCCGCCAGTGCGCGCGTATTGGCCCGAGCCGGTCAGCGACCACTTGTCCATCGTTGTGAGCTTGATGACGTCGGCGCCGAGCGTCGCGCTCTTGGCGTCGGTGTTGCCGGTGGCCACGCTTGCGCCGGCGGTGAACAGCGAGCGCCACTCGCCGTCCGGCTTTTGCGTGACCTGGGCATGCACCAGCAGTGGGACGATGGCGAGCGCGCAGAACGCGGCTTGGCGGACGGTGGTGCGAACGGGCATCAGGAGGCTCCGGAAAAGTGGGTCGCGCTGTCGGGCACGGCGCGCGCCCGCGCCGGTGTCGTCTTGAAAGAGATGTTTCAGCCGGCCGGAAAGCAAAAAGCCGCCCGAAGGCGGCTCTCGACGAACGTGGAGCCGGGGCTCCGACCGATCAGCGCAGCTTGATTTCCTTGTACAGGACATGCTTGCGCGCCTTCGGGTCGAACTTCATGAATTCGAGCTTTTCAGGCGTCGTCTTCTTGTTCTTGTTCGTGGTGTAGAAATGACCCGTACCAGCGGTCGATTCCAGCTTGATCTTCTCGCGTCCACCCTTGGTTGCCATGGTGTGTCTCTCCAGTGATGATTAAAGAGCGCCCTTGGCGCGCAGGTCGGCGAGGACGGCGTCGATGCCGTTCTTGTCGATCAGGCGCAGCGCGGCCGTCGAAATACGCAGGCGGATGAAGCGGTTTTCGCTCTCGACCCAAATGCGGCGGTTCTGCAGATTCGGCAGAAAGCGGCGCTTCGTACGGTTGTTGGCGTGGGAAACATTGTTTCCCGTCATCGGGTGCTTACCCGTCACTTGACAGACTCGAGCCATGAAGCTCTCCTGAATTGGAACCGGAACGCCCATTGCGCGCCGGGCTGGAGAGCATGCGCTTTCGCCAAAAGGGCGGCATGACTCCAAGGGAACCCGGGATTCTACGCTGAAACGGCCAAATATGCCAGCGCGGCCGCTTCGGGCCGGGCTGGCGAGGCCATCACTCAATGGATTCGAGGTAGCGCTGGGCGTCCAGCGCGGCCATGCAGCCGGTGCCGGCCGACGTGATCGCCTGGCGGTAGACGTGATCCTGGACGTCGCCGGCGGCGAAGATGCCCGGGATGCTGGTCTGCGTGGCGAAGCCTTCGTTGCCCGACTTGGTGAGCAGGTAGCCGTCCTTCATCGCCAGGTGCCCCTCGAAGATCGTCGTGTTCGGGTGGTGGCCGATGGCGATGAAGCAGCCCTTGACCTTCAGCTCGGCGAACGCCTCGCCCTCCACCGACTTCGTGCGCACGCCGGTGACGCCGGTGGCGTCGCCCAGCACCTCGTCCAGCGTCTGGTCGAGGTGCAACTGCATCGTGCCCTTGGCGACGCGGTCCATCATCTTGTCGATGAGGATCGGTTCGGCGCGGAACTTGTTGCGGCGATGGATGACGTGCACCTTCTTGGCGATGTTGGAGAGGTACAGCGCCTCTTCGACGGCCGTGTTGCCGCCGCCGACCACGCAGACTTCCTCGCCGCGATAGAAGAAGCCGTCGCAGGTGGCGCAGCCGCTGACGCCACGGCCCATGAACGCCTCTTCGGACGGCAGCCCGAGGTACTTGGCGGAGGCGCCGGTGGCCAGGATCAGGGCGTCGCAGGTATAGACGCCGGAGTCGCCGAACAACTTGAACGGCCGTTCGCTGAAATCGACCTTGTTGATGTGGTCGAACACGATCCGGGTATCGAAACGTTCGGCGTGGGCCAGGAAACGGGCCATCAGGTCGGGCCCCTGGACGCCGGCGACATCGGCCGGCCAGTTGTCGACCTCGGTGGTGGTCATCAGCTGCCCGCCCTGGGCGATTCCGGTGATCAGCATCGGTTTCAGGTTGGCGCGCGCCGCGTACAGGGCGGCGGTGTACCCGGCCGGACCGGAGCCCAGAATCAGCACCTTGGCGTGGTTGGAGGCGTTCTCAGAGTTACTCATTACGGGTGCGGGTTCGGAAAGTTCGAAATGGACGGCACAATGTCACACGACACGCTGCACCCGCAATTGTAGGGATGCTGACCGGCAGCCGCCGGCGGCTGCGGGGCAGGGCTCATCGTTCCCAGGGATTTGCGAAAGGTTTTTGAATGTCGATGCTCTCGAATCTGGACCTGATCCGACGCGTTCCGCTCTTCTCGATGCTGACGACCGATCAGGCACGTGTGGTGGCGGACGGCGTCGTCAAGCGCCGCTTCCGGCGCGGCGAACTGGTGGTCGAGCAGGGCAAGAAGAGCAACGCGCTCTTCATCCTGCTCAGTGGCCGCGCCCGCGTCACCACCTCCGACCCGCGCGGTCGCGAAGTGATCCTGGCGGTGCTCAATGCCGGCGACTACGTCGGCGAGATGAGCCTGATCGACAACGAACCCCACTCCGCCACGGTGCGCTGCGAACTGCAGTGCGACGTGCTGATCCTGGGCCGCGCCGAATTCGCGCGCTGCCTGCCGGAGAACTCCAGCCTGTCCTACGCGATCATGCGCGGCCTGGTCACGCGCCTGCGCAGCGCCGATCGCCAGATCGAATCGCTGGCGTTGCTGGATGTCTACGGCCGCGTCGCCCGCACGTTGCTGGACATGGCCGAGGACGTCGAAGGCGAGAAGGTCATCAAGTCCAAGGTCTCGCGCCAGGACATGGCCAAGATCGTCGGCGCGTCGCGCGAGATGGTCAGCCGCGTGATGAAGGATCTCGAGGAGCGCGGCATCATCGAGACGCAGGAAGATGGATCGCTCAAGATCCAGAACCGAAAGAGTTGAGCCCCACGCTCCCGCTGGTCGCTGCCCCCGAGGGGCCGGCCGCAGGAATGACCGCCCCACGCTCGCTGGTGCTCGCTGCCCCCGAGGGGCCGGCCGCGAGTCGACCGGCGGAGCCGGATCGTCCGCTCCCTCGAACTTTGCGCGAGTCGGGCTTGCGGCGGCGCCGGAGGCATAAACTGGGATCCGTTTCTGGCCTGAAGGCAACGACTTGAGTTTGGCACTACCAAAGTTTTCCGCGTTCTCGCGCGCCACCAGCGAACCGGCCGCGCGGGTTTCGCGCTCGGTCTGGAAGCAACGGCTCGCCGCACTGCTGGGGCTGGTGGTCTGGCTGGGCGTCGCGCTGTCCCTGGCCACGCATCACCTCACCGACCCTGCCTTCACCACCTCCGGTGACGGCGGCCCCGTCCTCAACCTGCTCGGGCGCCCCGGTGCCTGGCTGTCGGACGTGCTGCTGTTGACGCTCGGCGTCTCGGTGTCGTGGCTGCCGCTGGTGGGCCTGCTGCAGGCCTTGCGCAATCTCGCGCGCGGGTCGCGTGCGTTGGCGGGCGTGAGCGAGGACGACATCCCCGCCCCGCGCTGGCCGCGCCTGCGCTTCTGGGCCGGCCTCGTGCTGCTGCTGTGCGCCAGCACGGCGCTCGAATGGACGCGGCTCTATACGCACGAGGCGCGCATGCCCGGTGGCCACTCCGGCGGCATCCTGGGTTTCCTGCTCGGCCCGTTGTCGGTAGCGCACCTGGGCTTCCTCGGCTCGGGCGTGCTGTGGATCGCGGCACTGGTCCTGGGCATGTCCGGCGCGCTGCGCTTCTCATGGGTTCGCCTGGCCGACAGCATCGGCGGCTGGATCGACGGCCGGCGCGAGCATCGCGCGGTGGCGCGCGAACGCGCGGAGGACGAACGGATCGGCGAGATCGCGTTGCGCGAGCGCGAACAGCAGGCCGACGAGATCCGCATCGAGGACGTGCTTCACGCGCCGATCGTGATCGAGCCCGAGATCGTGCAGGTGGTCGAGTCCCGGCGCGTCGCGCGCGAGCGCCAGAAGCCGCTGTTCGTCGAGATCCACGACAACAAGCTGCCGCAGGTCGACCTGCTGGACGCCGCGCCCACGCGCATCGAGCAGACGGTCACCCCCGAGTCGCTGGAGATGACCAGCCGCATGATCGAGAAGAAGCTGGGCGACTTCGGCGTCGAGGTGCGCGTGGTCGCAGCCCAGCCGGGCCCGGTCATCACGCGCTACGAGATCGAGCCGGCCACGGGCGTGAAGGGCTCGCAGATCGTCAACCTCGCCAAGGACCTGGCGCGCTCGCTGAGCCTCGTCAGCATCCGCGTGGTGGAGACGATCCCGGGCAAGACGACGATGGCGCTGGAGCTGCCCAACGCGCGGCGCCAGATGATCAAGTTGTCGGAGATCCTCGGCTCCAACGTCTACAACGAAGCCGGCTCGATGCTGACCATCGCGCTTGGCAAGGACATCGTCGGCCACCCCGTCGTGGCCGACCTCGCGAAGATGCCGCACTGCCTCGTGGCCGGCACCACCGGTTCGGGCAAGTCGGTGGGTATCAACGCGATGATCCTGTCGCTGCTGTACAAGGCCGAGGGCAAGGACGTCCGCCTGATCCTGATCGACCCGAAGATGCTCGAGATGAGCGTCTACGAGGACATCCCGCACCTGCTGTGCCCGGTCGTCACCGACATGAAGCAGGCCGGCAACGCGCTGAGCTGGTGCGTCAACGAGATGGAGCGCCGCTACAAGCTCATGAGCAAGATGGGCGTGCGCAACCTGGCCGGCTACAACAAGAAGATCGACGACGCGAAGGAGCGCGGCGAACTGCTGCCCAATCCGTTCAGCCTGACGCCCGAATCGCCCGAGCCGCAGGAACGCCTGCCGTTCATCGTTGTCGTGATCGACGAACTGGCCGACCTGATGATGGTCGTCGGCAAGAAGGTGGAAGAACTGATCGCCCGCCTGGCGCAAAAAGCGCGCGCGGCCGGCATCCACTTGGTGCTGGCCACCCAGCGGCCCAGCGTCGACGTGATCACGGGCCTGATCAAGGCCAACATTCCCACGCGCCTGTCGTTCCAGGTGTCGAGCAAGATCGACAGCCGCACCATCCTCGACCAGATGGGCGCCGAGGCGCTGCTGGGCCAGGGCGACATGCTGTACCTGACGCCGGGCGGCGGCGTGCCGGTGCGCGTGCACGGCGCCTTCGTCAGCGACGACGAGGTGCACCGCGTGGTCGAGTACCTGAAGTCGCAGGCACCGGCCAACTACATCGAGGGCATCCTCGAGGGTGGCGTGCTCGACGGTGACGTGGATGGCGATGGTTCCGGCGGCGGGTCAGCCGATGCGGAGGCTGATCCGTTATATGACCAGGCGGTGGCGGTGGTGCTGCAGAACAAGCGGGCGTCCATCTCGCTGGTGCAGCGCCACCTGCGCATCGGCTACAACCGCGCGGCGCGGCTGCTCGAGCAGATGGAGCAGTCCGGCATGGTGTCCAGCATGTCTGGCTCCGGCAACCGCGAGATCCTGGTCCCCAAACGAGACGAGTGAGCCCGCTTGCTCGTCGGCGAAAGAACCCGATGACTGTTTCCCGTTCGATCCGCAACATTCTGGGCACGGCGGTGGCGCTGTCCTGCGCCTCGGCGTTCGCCACGGCCACGGACGAGTTGCGCGACTTCGTCAAGACGGTGAAATCGGGCAAGTCCGCGTTCACGCAGACCGTCACCGCGCCCAACGGCAAGCAGAAGTTGTCCAATGGCAGCTTCGAGTTCTCGCGCCCGAACCGCTTCCGCTTCATCTACGAGAAGCCTTACGCGCAGACGGTGGTTGGCGACGGCACCAAGGTCTGGATCTACGACCCCGACCTGAACCAGGCCTCGTCGCGCAAGCTGGGCGAGGCGCTCGCCAACACGCCGGCCGCGCTGATCGTGTCCAACGACATCGACAAGGTCTTCACGCTCGCCGACCAGCCCTCGAAGGATGGCCTCGACTGGGTGCTCGCCACGCCGAAGCAGGCCGAGGGCACCGTGCGCTCGCTGAAGGTGGGCTTCCGCAACCATGCCCTCGCGCAACTCGAGATCGACGACAGCTTCGGGCAGCGCTCGCTGATCGTGTTCAACGCATTCGAGCCGAATGCGAAGCTGGCTGCCGACACGTTCGTGTTCACGCCGCCGAAGGGCGCGGACGTTTCGGAGCAGTAGTGAGATCGGCGTCAGCGTGCGTGGATCCTGCGACTGCGCGCAGGATGACCCATGTGACGTCATCCTGCGCGTAGCGAAGCGGAGTCGCAGGATCCCCGAGCCGGGACGGCGTCGACACCGAGCGACATCGCACGCGCTCCAAAGAAAACGGCCGCCAAGGTTGCCCTGGGCGGCCTTCGAACCCTTCGAGGAAATCGCCCGGGATCCAGGCGCGGTGAGGTCGCGCCGTCCTTCGTCCCGGATCAACGCATCAGTGCATCAACGGTTCGTCCATCAGTCCCATGTCGGGCGCGGTCATCATCTGTTCGATGTCCATCAGGATCAGCATGCGCTCCGCGTCGCCGTTCTTGATCGTGCCCAGGCCGGTGATGTAGGCGGCCTCGATGGCGCCGTTGAATTCTGGCGCCGGCTTGATGGCGTCGCCACCGAGCTCGAGCACGTCCGACACCGAGTCCACCACCATGCCGACCGTGCGATTGGCGATGTTGAGGATGATGACGACGGTGAAGCTGTTGTACTGGACGTCGGACAGGCCGAAGCGCAGGCGCATGTCGACGATGGGGACGATGACGCCGCGCAGGTTGACGACGCCCTTGATGAAGTGCGCCGCGTTGGCGATGCGGGTCGGGTTCTCGTAGCCGCGGATCTCCTGCACCTTCAGGATGTCGATGCCGTACTCCTCGGCGCCGAGCTTGAACGACAGGTATTCGCGGGTCGCGCCGTGCAGCGCCGTCGTGGCGGCTTGCGCGCTGGTGCGGGGATCGGTGGCGGTGATGGCGCTCATGGGCGTTCTTGCTCCTTGCAACGGGACGATGCCGCGCGAGCCTGGCAGGAAGCCGGACCGCGTCGATGCCATGCAGTGTGGGCTTGCCCGGCCTGCCGAATGCCTTGAAAAGACCGCTGGTGCCCCGCCAATTCGAAAGATGCGCCGGCCGGGCGGCTCCGCGGCCGGGGAGGCCCGGCGCCGCTGTAGGATCAGCGAAAACCATGCCCGACCTCTTTTCCACGAAACCCGTCCCCCCGCTGGCCGAGCTGATGCGTCCGCAGACCCTTGACGACGTCGTCGGCCAGCGCCATCTGCTGGGGCCCGGCAAGCCGCTGCGCCTGGCGTTCGAGTCACGCAAGCTGCATTCCTTCATCCTGTGGGGGCCGCCCGGAGTCGGCAAGACGACGCTCG
>Ga0307516_10005213_pt1 | contig 15649 bp, 17 predicted proteins | sample 19_EM_MG_FD_203310 | JGI IMG/M metagenome (GOLD analysis project Ga0307516, IMG submission 203310) | Populus trichocarpa ectomycorrhiza microbial communities from riparian zone in the Pacific Northwest, United States - 19_EM | ecosystem: Host-associated > Plants > Roots > Unclassified | place...
CAACACTTTGCTACCGGTATTGGCCTACGCACGAAAATCTGAAGTTTTATTGGTTTTATTGGTTTTATTGGTTATCTTCTGTACGGACGATTGGAGTTGGTACTCTTTCCTAGCAGGTTTCTCCCACTGGGTTTACTGTGTAGGTTTTAATGAGGCCAAGGGGGAGTATTGGGCATATGTTCTCTCGTTTTTTTTATGCGCTTGCTGCTTTGTTTTCACGGAATACGGAACGCAGCAAGGGAGGAAGTGTTGTAATATCTCACTCGTTGCTTAGTCATGGTGGGCAGGCATGGACCTGCCCCTATATTCTCCTTTCTCTCGAGGCTTCAGCCTTACTTAGACAATACACACATTCATCACTTTCAACAGAGACGAGAGGTTGCTCGGAAGAGTGACAAGCAATGACTGCTTCTGGTAGCAAAAAGGCAAAACCAACACCACCGCCGTACAGGGGTGGCTTGGAAACCACAGAATTGAAAGCACCAACTAGGAATTGAACTCCTAGCCTGCAGTGAATTCCCCCATTCCAGGTTGTGACAGTGTCTGTTGGGTAGTTTTATACCACTAAGCCATGTAGGGTTTTTTGTAAAAGTTAAAGCCACATGGCCACTAAGACCCCAACAGCGATTTATTTGACCAGCCAGTACACACAGCGCCATATAGGAAGAGAAGGAAGAAGAGATGGAGACAAGCCTGTATCAGACGAAGAGGAAGATCTTACACCAGGAGAGACTGAATCTCATAACATGAGGAGCCCCACGTGGGTGAAGGTCAAGCCCTAGATCACTGAGATACTCTGGAAGAGAACCTCGACAGCTACTTCAGGATGAGGGGTCACGAGAAACATGATCCATTCCAGGAGGAGGAGCTGCTCCTCTTAAAGGAGGGGTCCTCCACTAGCGCTAGTGTGTGACTGTCTGTCTACAAAAGCCCCTAGGGCAGCCAGGTGCCAAGTTCCACAAACTCTAGAAGCCACGCTAGTGACCACGCTAGCCACTCTAGACGTAGCATCCGCAGCGCCCAGAATCATCCCCCTACAACCACTTCCCTCTCAATAAAACAAGCACCGTCCCCCCAAAAGAAAAATCAACAAACACAACTTATAACAATAGTGGCGATCACAACGTAAATACGCACCGAATGTAACAAAGTGCACTCCAACGCAACCGAAAACAGCAAAATATACCTGGCCCACCACACATCGCCTACACCTCCTGTCACTCCCGTTCCATCCACCGGTAGACTCGTAGGCCATTCGCAGCGTGGTATTCACCCAGCAGCTCGTTGCTGCTGCCTCTCAGGTTCGCCAGCGGTTCCTACGTAGGGTCAGCATAGCTGACCCATTTGACCAGATATTCGAGATCTCGAACCGTGGTGCCTCTATACTCGCAGATCGACTCCACCTCGTACTCGATGGTAGCGGTAGAGCGTAGCGGTGGCGGGGGTGGGTGTTCACGGGTTTTGTCGACCTTCAACAGTTTGAGGTGTGCGACGTTGAAGACCAGGTGTAAGCGTCAGTGCGCTGGGATGTCGAGAACAAACGCATTCTCACCCACAGACTTCAGGATCGTAAATGGACCGGCATATGGATGTTGAAACTTTTGTGAGTTGACGTTGTCGTTGGCAGTGGAATTGACGTTGGCGTAGCCGACTGGCAGCAAATGGGTGTCCAGGAATACCGAATCGCCTACCCGAAACGGGTGCGGCTGGCGATGCTCGTTTGCTTCCGACACCATTGTCAGCTGGGTTTCTTCCATTCGCTCTCGAAGCATTCGTAGGATCTTGACGAGGCGTTCTGCGTATTCCGTTCCCGGTCTCGAAATCGGCGTCCGTGGTCCTGGTGCCAACAGATCTAGTGGAAGTCTCGGAATGTATCCATCATCGGCTTCGAACGGCGAAATGCCTATAGCCTTATGCTTTGCCGCATTGTAGGTAAACACCGCCAGCGGCAACAAATGGCTCCACTGCTCGGGGGATTTGAGTTACGCTATATATGCCTTGAAAAACGTTTCCAGAGTGGCATTCGCCTTTTCCGCCTGGCCGTCCGATTGTGGATGGTATGCTGTAGACATCCGAAGCCTGATTCCGAGTTGTGAACACAACGATTGCCAGAAGCCGGAGGTAAACCGGGTATCCCGGTCGGACACAATCGATACAGGCAGCCCCCATGACCGTTCATAACCATCGATAAACGCTGTCGCAAACTTCTCTGCGGTGAGATCGGCTTCTTTAATGGGAATCCACCATGCTCGCTTCGTTAGGGGATCGATAATTGTCGCTACTACATCGTGGCTAGCTTCCGATGTTGGCAACTTGGTGACAAAATCGGTATTCACTCGTTCAGCCCATTCGAGTGGAATCGGTAGCGGCTGTAGAAGTCCATACAGCCTGGCATTCTTGTGTTTGATTCGGTGGCATACGTCACATCCGGCAATCCATTCTGCGATTGAATCTGACAGCTTTGGCCAGTAGTACTGTGAACCAACCGCTGCTGCTGTTTTTGCGATACCACTATGTCCGCCGCCCAGAATAGCATCGTGTGCTTCCCGAACCACGTCTGCTCTCATGGACTTCGGAATACACAGCTTTCCGCCTGACGGCTTATGAAACAGAAGGCCTTCTTTGAGTGTGTACGACTTTGCTCATTCCTGAATACGACGAGTCTGTTTCGAGCTTGCCTTTTTGTTTTCCTTTTTGTCGGTATTGCTCAGATATTGTAGAACGGGGCCAAAAATCGCGTCTTCTACGTAGCCATTTCGCACATCATTTAGCCACTCAGTTGAGGCTGATACACGCATCTCGATGATGTTGAGGTGCTGCAGATCGGCTTTTGGCTGCTCGACTTCTGACTGCCCTTCCTGAGTGTAGGCAATCCTGCTGAGCGCGTCTGCCACCACGTTTGCCGCTCCAGGAAAGTACTTTACCTCGTAATTGTGCTGTTGGAGCCTGTCAAGGTGACGCCACTGACGGCTTGTCAGCTTATTCTGCGCCAGAATATGTTGCAACGATGTGTGATCCGTATAAATGGTGGTACGTTTTCGACCGTGGATGTAGCAGGCCCAATGTTCCAAGTTTGCGCTGATCGCAAGAAGTTCCCGGTCATATACTGAATATCTCGTCTCAACTGCGTGAAGCTTCCTTGAGAAATATCCCAGTGGCCGCTCTACCAATCTTCCTTCAAACAGCTGTTTTTGAGCCAAAACACCTCCAATAGCCGTGTCCGAGGCATCGGTTTATAGGATGAAATCGCCTTCCGGATCCAGTGTTGCCAGGACCGGTGCAGATATCAGTGCCTGCTTGAGGTCTCCGAACTGCTCCCCGTGTCGACTGGTCCACATGTAGTCGTTCCTGGGCTTTGCGGCGAGGTCATATAGCAGATGGGCCCGGTGAGCGAATTTCGGAACGAATTTCCTGTAGTAACCTGCTAAACCGAGGAAACTGCAAAGTTCCATAGGCGTCCTGGGCGTTGGCCAATCCCGTACTGCTCTGACCTTCTTCTCCTCGGTGTGAATACCGTGTTTATTCACTCTGAAACCGACGAACGATGTTTCCAGAGTACCAAACACGCATTTGGCCTCACTCAGACGCAAACGTGCGTTCCTGAAATGATGAGCACGTTGTCAAGGTATACGATTGCGTTTTGGCGGTGTGGATGTAATATCTTGTGCATCATATGCATGAAAGCGGCTGGCGCGTTTGCAAGTCCAAACGGAATAACCTTATACTCGTAGAATCCGTCCAGTGCTATGAATGCAGTCTTGTGGCAGTCGTCAGAATGCACCCGTACCTGGTGGTATCCGCTTGCCAAGTCCAGTTTGGTGAAAACCCGTGCTCCGTAAAGCTTATCCAGCAAATCCTCAATATATGGCAAAGGGTACCGGTCTTTAGCCATTATTGCGTTCAATCCACGGTAATCGACACACATTCGGAGCGTGGCGTCCGGCTTTTTCACAAAGATTATCGGTGCTGCATAACGTGAATGTGAGTCCATCACCCACCCGTTTGCAAGCAACTTCTTAATCTGTATCTCGAATTCCTTCCTCTCGGACTGTGTCATTCGGTACGGCTGGTGGTGTGGAATTTTTGCTGCCGGATCGGTATAGATATGGAAATCATGTTCTCCTGGTGGCTGAAAGAGATCATCAAAGTCCCGACGGATATGGACTCTCCACTTCCCCAGATCCACCAAAACGGATTCATCCTTACCGAATTCCTCGCCCACCCATCGTTCACGGATGTCGATCACATATATCCTGTCGCCACTGGATTTTGTCATTGCCTATCGTGTCTCGTTTGCGGAAATCAGGTTGATGGATGCCGTTTGAGCTACTGCTTCGCAGTGGTTGTGAACTTCCCGGTAGCGGCCCTGGTGAGGTCGAAGTCCTTTTAAGGAAAGCCTGGGAACGAATGCCGGTCGACCGTCCGTCAGTCAAGACCAGTCCGTATCCAACAGGTGCAAGACGTTGTCAGAATCCACTAAATGGTGCGTTCTCGAGTGCCAATTTTTTCCAATAATAATGTTGTAGGCACCCTTAAGATCAAACACAGTGTACCAACCAGTAACATCTGCATAGTTCCCTGTGCTGCCCCGTATACGTCCGTTAAGCCAGACCTGGTATCTATCCTCGGGAGGGTGTTTGGTTCCGGCCGTGACGATTGTCATACGGCCAGCGTGTCGAAAAGGTAAGCCGAGCTGCTGTGCAAAAGTGGTGTCGATATAACAGTGGGATCCACCCGGGTCCAGTAGGGTGTAGGCTGAGCGAGTTTTGGAACGAGAGGTTTGGACTTTAGTGTAAAAACGTAACAATTCACTTTTATCATTAATGTTCTTCCATATAACATTAAGGTTTGTCAAATAAAGTCTCGCCGCCTCTCGTTCTCTAGTAGGAGGACGCTCTGTCACTCCTACTGAGCCCCTTTTCCCTCGCTCTGTGCCAACTTACTGGTCTTATCCCAATCCGATCCACCCAAATCCAACAAGTCCGTCAATCCTCCATTTTCATCTGGCGTTCCCTCCTCTGACCAACCTCCATCGAAGTACGCACTGGACCTTGCCTCCGGATCGTCGACGTTGTTGACGTGTTTCAACGGCACACGCCAATTTGGTTGGTTGGTACGGTACGGTGGCTGTTGAATAGGTGGCGGCTGGTGGGATGACTGACGGTACGGTGACTGTTGCGTAGGTGGCGGCTGGTGGGGTGGATGATGCTTCTGGAGTCCTTCACGCCCTCCCTTGCATCCTCCTCGAGGCTTGAATTGCACCGTACGGTTATCTGTGGCTGGATTGCCGCATTGGCGTACGATGTGACCGAACCCGAGGCAATGGTGACACTGTATCTTTCCGTCGACAACCGCATTCAGTTCGTCATTCCCGATATTACTCAAGTCCATCGGGTCGCTGTGCGCGGTGGGGGGCCTGGCTGGGGATTGGGCCTGCGTGATGCTACCGGATGGCATCGACATAAACGGCAGAGTCCGTGCGGCGACGATATCCATCATGCCGGACAGTGTCATCTGCTTCTGACTATCGCCACCGAGTATATCCGTAAGGCGTGCCAGCGGGGATATATCGTTTTGTGTCGCTTCCGGCAGCTTGATCAAGTATTCCTCCCACAGCAGATTTTCCCTCATAATGGTGAGCGACCCGCCCAGAATGGTGATCAGCTCCAATGCTCGCTGGTTGAACTTCAAAACCTGAGGGCGATTGAACTTCAACGCATACCATTCGCGGCGGCTTACCGAAATAGCCTGTTCCGGAATGTACTGGCACTTGAAGAGGACCTTCACGGCGTCCCATGTGGTATTGTAGTTGTAATCCTTTGGTGGGATAGTATCCACACCCCGCTTCTTCATGCAGTTCTCAAACCAGTGGAACACTTTGGCGGTGAGAAAACGCCAGAAGATGTCGATCTTCTGATTGTCTTCTGACGCTTTTTGACAGACTGCTCCGCCCTGTCGAACGTAGTGCTGCACGTCTTCGAGAAATTGAGCGACAACCTCTAAGTCCTGGGAACCATCAAACCTCTTTGGCTCATGCGGCTTGATTTTTTGAACGATCAGGTTTTGGCTCGGGGCCCTATCTTGTAGTTTTGCAGTTTCTTCGCTGATGGTAAAGAGGTGATCGCAGCGCTGCTTTCAAACTGCCGTCTCCTCCTCTGCCTTACAAAGTCGGTGCTCCAGTGCCGCCAGATCCGCAATCTTCACAGCAGCCTCCCGGTGGCTGTTGTACCACTGGGCGTAGGCATTTAGGACCCCTTCGGCTGAAACAGCTATGACTACCACGTTTTCATCGCGCGAGAGGTTCGCTTCACCAATCCACTCGAGTAGCTCGCCCGGCTCCGGCCAGAGTTTCGGGGTGTTTGACATTGCTCGCTGTTTCGGCATGTCTTGTTTGGTTCGCCACGCTTTTTTGAAAATGCTCGCAATGCTTTGGAAATACTCAGCGCTTCTGCCCGATGCATGGGTTATATAGGCAGTAGCTCAGCCAGGTGAACGGGTAGTTGAGACTGCTGAACGGCGTGTGTGTACGGCGTGTGTGTATGGCGTGTGAATACAGCGTGTGAATACGGCCTGTGAGTATCTTTTTCTTGAAGGTCAGCGCACTGTATGTGACTGGAAACAGCTTGGTGAGACGTAAGGTATGGGCCCCGAAACGCCGGCCCCCATGCTTACCACTCGCCGCGCCCTCCCGCAGCTACTTTTCACGTAAGAGTCCATTCGCTGGGCCATCCCGTGTTTCGTCGCTCGGTTTCCTCGTTTTTCTCGATTTTCTCGTTGTCCGCTCGGGATCTTGAAAATGCTCGCCGCGCTTTGGAAATGCTCAGTCCTTCTGCCCGATGAATGGGTTATATAGGCAGTAGCTCAGCCCGGTGATCGGGTAGTTGAGACTGCTGGACGGCGTGTGTGTACAGCATATGTGTCCAGCGTGTGAATATGGCGTGTGAATACGGTGTGTGAATACGGCGTGTGAATACGGCGTGTGAGTATCTTTTTCTTGAAGGTCAGCGCACTGTATGTGACTGGAAACAGCTTGGTCAGATGTAAGGTATGGGCCCCAAAATGCCGGCCCCCACGCTTACCACTCGCCACGCCCTCCCGCAGCTACTTTTCACGCGAGAGTCCATTCGCTGGGCCGTCCCGTGTCTTGTCGCTCGGTTTCCTCGGTTTCTCAATTTTCTCGTTGTCCGCTTGGGAACTTGATGTTTCTGCACCCTCCTTCTACTCACCGCTCATCACACGGTGTAATAAAGAATGCTCGCCGCTGGTCGTGCGGGGCAGGGAAAATAAAGAATGCTCGCTGCTGGTCGTACGGGGCAGAGCAAATAAAGTGTTGCTACCAGTTGAGGGGTCACGAGAAACATGATCCATTCCAGGAGGAGGAGCCACACCTCTTAAAGGAGGGGTCCTCCACTAGCGCTAGTGTGTGACTGTCTGTCTACAAAAGCCCCTAGGGCAGCCATGTGCCAAGTCCCACAAACTCTAGAAGCCACGCTAGTGACCACGCTAGCCACTCTAGGCGTAGCGTCCGCGGCGCCCGGAAGCATCCCCCTACACAGGAGGTTTGACTGTACAGTGTGTAGTGTGGTGATGCCTGAGTAACCGAACACAGATGAACGGAGGGAGCTGAGGATACAGACATGGCATGGTATCACAGGGTGATCTGGTCGGTGAAACACTGTAGTAATCAGAAGCCTTCAAGAATACCTTGAGGGAGGCCTCCCTGCAGTCGAAAGTGGTTATTCCATATGAGGGCCAGCGATGAATGAAAGCTGTAATGAGTAATGAGATTGGACCAAAGGGACTCCAGGTAGCGAAATGACTGGAGGCATGGCGATGACAAGGAGTGGCTAGATTGGTGGACTGTGGTGACTAATTGGTAGTATATAACTAGTAGGCACACAGCAGTTGACGATGACTAATGGTCACAGGTCAGGTCAAGAGAAGACATGAAAGTAGAGCTTCTATAGCTAGGGTAGGCAAGACAAAGTAGATAGAAGGGGGCAAGACAAGATCCAACGAAACAAGACAAACAAGTCACCGCGAAGAAGAAAAGGAGAAGCAGCTACTAGCCGTGCGGAAGTACCAGGGAAAAGGGAGGGAAGAGTGATGATGAGCCTGTGGAAGCTGGAGATCAGAACGAGTATAGGGCGTGCTGGCCACATCAGTCTTCATTGGATCTGCACCACCAATCCCGCTGTTTACATTGGGCCGTGGGAGTAGGCGGAGGGGTCAGTTGAACCAGAGCGATGTGGCAATAAGATGAGATCCTTGTACCTCCAAATGCGCAAGGGGAAGTGACATCTCATAACAGTACTTGCAGACAGCATACTCCAAAGATATATGGATATCAGTTGGGAGCGCTGACAGGAGGGTCCCGAAAAGAAGGAGAAGGTCCAGAAACTTTGATGACGAACCTCGGCCACACCAAACCAGATCAAAGGGTGTGGCAATGGTTGCCACAAAGTATATTTGATCTGGTACGAGGTATATATACCGAGTAGAAGATGGAGGGCTGTGCATGGCATGCATTTGGGTGAGGTTCGGTTGAACTGTAAGCGGTGGGCTCCGAATCAGTACATTGTCACTCATAGATTGAGCGGGGAAGCTGTTTCTTTACCTCCTGTTCAATTCATCCGCATGTAGCTTACCAACTGCTGCTGTACATACGGCTCCAAACGTACGGAGATTCCACTTGTTGCAATGCCATAGTCAAGAGGACGGCAGGGGCCAGTCGAAGTGGGGCCAAAAGGTAGTTGCGAAAACCTAGCTCCCACCAATGGCGGTTACGTGCCACCTCGTGTGAACACGCAGCCTCCAGAAATGAGCAATGTTGTTTGTATCACACTTACTAGTTCTTGCCATAAGGTGGTCACACTTTGTAGCCTCTCGCGCGAGTCACTATGGTGTCGTGATTTGCAGATTATGCTCTTACGGGGCGACGAGCAGAGTGGGATGGGAGGGTGGTGTGTAACATTTCCACAACACGAACGTCAGGCCGTGGTGCAACGTAGAACTTCCCTAGACAGTGATACCTCGAAGCGATGCAACATAGTGGTAGAAGCACCGATGGCTAGCAACGTTGGACATGTAATAGTTGTAGGTGATGGAAGTAGTATGTGGTGGTAAGCGGTTCCTCTCCTTTCCAGCACAGCTCGCTGCCATATATGGCTTCCAACTGCACACATGCTGTCATAACCTTGTGGCAGTTGCCTGTTGTCAGGCCCATCTGTCCTGTCAGTCTTCGTAGCCTAGCCCATTCCTTCCTTTCTTTAGCATGGCTCTCTGGTGATCTCTTAGCATGAGGGGGGGGGTCCAGCCATATTCTGAGCCACCTGGTTGTCTCTTTGTTGAATGGGACCTATCTGTCCGCCGCCCTAATTGTCGCGGTGGGGTCTTTCCTTCTTCGGCTACATAGTATTGTCTCACTTTTGTCGTGGTCGAAGGTGACCCTGTTCCTCTAGCCCCACTTGCATGTCACTTCCGCTGCTTTCGAGAGCCTTTCGGCTACCTCCCCATCTGTCTTCCCTTCAGCCCACCATGAGATGTCATGGGCAAAGCTTAGCGCTTTAACTGCCTTGCACTTCCGTTCCACCTCCTCAAATATGCCCAAAAGATATGTGATGAATAGGATCGGCGCCATGGGAGAGCCCTGCAGAATGCCTGTTTCCACCTTGCGAGGCTCTCCTTCCATCCCGTCGAGTACGAGTCTGACCCATCGATTTCTCATGAAGCTTCCCGTCCATCAGGATTCAGATTAAGAGCCAGAAGCCCGATGGTGCGTTAGCTGACAGTACCAAGAGGCTTGCCTCAAGGTTCAACCAGCTGAAGACAGGCCACGCCAGGAGCGGACAGTACCTCCACTGGGCTAAGGTTTGCCCCGATGCCCAGTGCTGGTGGTGCAAGTGTCCCTCGCAAACAAGAGACCACCTCTTCAAGGTGTGTCCGGAATGGAAGATGCAGCAAAAGTTGCTGTGGGCGGAGGTGCAGAGGGAGACGGGGAGGTGGAAGAGTTGGGGGAAGTTCCGCAATCTACTCGCCGACAGGAGATGCGAACAGGCGGCGCTGGACTTCCTCACCTCAACGGATGTCGGAATACTGGTGCTACCCCTGAGAGAGGACAACGCTGGGAGCCAGATGTTAGAGTAGAAGCTCCGGGAACACTGCGAGCGGGAAGAGGAACAGGGGGCGGAGGCAGAGGAACTGGGTGCTATGGGAGGATCGGGTGCCGAGGAGGAACGACCGCTGTTCCTCCCCATGCCCTCCTTCATGGTATCGGCAGACGAGGAGTAGGGGATGACCACTTTTCCTATGTCATTTCCCTTTGTGATTTCCTTGAGACGTATAGTATGATCTTCGGACAGGCCTGGACGGAGGGCGAAGGGGAGCTTGCAATGTGCCGCCACTGCGCGGACTGCCAACTGACATCCCCGCCCTTCCAGCAGTACACACCATCGCCGAGCACCAATCTCACAACCACCCCCAGACGAAACTCAACGCCGACAAATGCCAAGATTTTCGACCCACACACCCAAAAATCGCACAAAACGAGCTTTGGAGGCATCACGATGTCTGACGAAGAAGGCACAGGGGACTACAGAGAGGAGGAAATGGAGGATGGCAGCGGAAACGAGCTCAGTGAGTTCAAGAGCAGCAAGGTGGAGATGGAAGAGGGGGAGGAAGAGGCGGAGGGCTGGGAAGGAAAAGGGCGCGGGAGCCCCAACTTCGAGCGCGCCGCCACGGGCGCAGGAAAGCAGCAGAGCACCCAGGAATTTTTCCAGCGCGGTGCCCAACACAGCACGGGCGAACTGAACATCTTCAACACACCAGGGAAAACGCCCATGAGGGGAGCACTTGCACACTCACTCTCAGCAGCAGCCAGCAGCCCACAGCAGGTGGGACTGACAGAGGCCCTGAACTTTGTCAGCAGGCCAAAGGAGGGGGCAGGAATAGAGGGTGGCGAGGGGGGCGGATTGGAAGGAAGTGAGGGGGTGGAGGGAATGAGCATAACGGCGGATGATTCGGCCGAAGAGGTGGCCAATCAGGAGGAGAGCGAGAGGATTACAACCCCGACCCCCACCCCAGCTCGGTGGGCAACCCCTACCCTGGTGCCGGTTACCCCCTCCCGGGGAAGCAAGAGAATGGCTGTGGGGACCCCGAACCACCACAGGCCGCGCAGGGCCACGCCGCGGCCAGCAGCGCGCTCGGTCCTGGCTGGCTTTGCAGCAGCCTCAGGGTTGGAGCAGATTTTGGGCGCCATTGCGCAGGTGGAGTGGAAACTGGCAGGCGCAGTCTCCAAGTGGCAAGGGAACATGGTAGAAGGGTTGGCAGCAGTTATGGCCCACGTGGAGGAAATGGAAAAGAGGCTAGCAGTCAAGCTGTTGGCCATGGACGGCATTGAGACGAAACTGGCCCAGAAGGGGCAATGGGAGGTAAAGCAGTAGGAGGACTTGGCTGGACTGATGAGGCTGAGGCGGGAGGACACCAGGGAAGTAACGAGGGTTGTGGACGAGATAGCAGCAGCAGTGGGGGGGATCCATGTACCGGCGGCAACAGTGGAGCCAATGGAATGGGTAGTGGCAACCAGACAAGAGCCAACGAAGGGCGCAGCAGCCACCTCAGTGGAGGGGGAGAAAGAAGGAGGGGGGGACGCCATGGAGGGGGTGGAGTGGGAGGGGCTGTTCACATCGCAGTATGTGCCAGCACTGTAAGGGCCGGCACTCGTACCAGGGAGAGCCCCAGGAGCAGAGGAGAAGAAGCAGAAGAAGGGAAAAGGCAAGGCGGGGGAAATGCAGACCGCGGCTCCTGTGGCGCTGCCCCTTGCGCCCAAGGGATCAGTCCACCAGCAGCAATTCCAGGCAGCGGCTGACGCTGCCAGGGCAGGCAACGAGGTACCAGGCCCAATGCCCTGGACAATTCTAAAGCGCTCAGAGACGGCAGAGAGGGAACACAAGGAGAGGAAGAAGGCGGAGGAGAGACGGGAGGAGAGAGTGAAGAAGGTGGTGGAGAGGGTTTAGGAAGAGCGGAGGCAGACAAAGGCCAAGGCTGAGGCAAGGAAGAGATGGGAGGCAGGCAAGCTTGAGGCAGAAGAGGAGGAAATCTATGGCAGGGCAATGAAACCGATCTCGAACCTCACAGACGAGAGTGAGGATTTCGAGGAGATGGCAGCTGGGAAGTGAATCGCACACATGGCAGGAATACGGGCACTGGAAGAGGCCTGGGAAGGTAGCTAGGCCCAGCCTCAGACAGCGCTGACCGGGCTGGGACAAGCGAACCAGCAGCGACAACAGCAACAACAGCAGCACCATCAGAAGCAGGCCCAACCCCCAGCACCCCAGTGGAACCAACAGTAGGGGCAGCCTCCGCAATGGCCGCAGCAGAGGCAGGTGCCAGCAGTAGCATCTTACGCCCAGCGAGTGCAGACAGCGGCAGCCCTACCCCAGGCCAACTACACCAAGGTCGGATGAAATGGCAAGGCGGAATTGAAGAAACCCATGGGTCTCGAGATGATCAAACGCTCACTTCTGTAGGATGAGACGATGATCGTATTCGAGTGGATGGCAGGAGCACCGTAGATCACTCTGGCAACAGCGACGAGTGCAGTGGCACACGTGAACTTCGCGCTCAGCAAGGTGGCTCCTCCACATGTCCGGACGACGGTGGGAAAGCTTTACGCACGGGGCTGCCGGTCGACGATGGCCTGTGAGGGTGCATCGGTGGCAATGCTGCTCCTCTTCTGAAGAGAGATTATCGAGGCTGTCCGGAAAGCAGACAAGGGGGTTATTGACATGTTGGCCAACAAGTCATGGGTAGAACTGAAGATTCTGGTTTCATACACGCGATTCCGGCACCCTGAGGGATTAGCAGACCTCCAGGTCCAGATCACAGCCAAGAACGAGGGGGTAGTGCCAGTCGCCCTGTGGTGGATGAGGGTGAAACAGGTGATCGAGGCACACTTCCAGCATGGCAGGCTATCCCACAGAGGGGTGTCAGTGGTGTTTAAGGTACCCAACAAGACAGTGGGCCAGAAACTAATAACGGAGATGTGGGTGGTGGGTAACAAGTTCAAGGTACTCCCATTCATCCCGAACAAGGCAGACACACTGTACGGATGATGCTTGGGGTGGGGACATTCAGAGTTCCAGTGTCACCAGGAGGCGCTGGTGTGCGTAATCTGTTCGGAGAGCCACTTTACAGTGGGACACCACTGCGAGGTGGCTATGTGTGGAGCTATCGGACAGGTTTGCCCTCATGCTATGATGAACTACCTGCGCTGCGGCGGCAACCACACAGCAAACGACACCAGGTGCAGGGCAAAGCTCAACGCTATTGCTGTGGCCAGAGGCACAAGGGCTAAAGGCAGCCAGCTCAGGCCAGTGCATCGGAAGGAGCAGGAGGTTCCAATGACCACATCAGGAAAAAAATTCTGAGTCCGGACGCAGGGGCAGCGTCCGGGCGCAGCAGATGCTCAGGACGCTCAGGACGCAAACTGGCAAGGTATTCTGCGCCCGGATGACGCATGTCAGCGCACAGGTCGCTCCGAACGACACATGCCACGCCATCTGCCTTCCGGACGCGAAGTGACAGGGCATCTGACATCCGGACGCGAAGTGTCAGGGCATCTGCCATCCGGACACAGCGCGTTTCTTACAGACGGAGACTGTCAAGGCAAATTTCTTCCAGACGCAGAGTGGCAAGGCAAATGTCGTCGGGACGACGCATGCCATGGCATCTGCCTTCTGGACGCGGAGTGTCAGGGTATTTGCCATCCTGACGCAGCGTGTTACTTACAGACGGAGATTGTTAAGGCAAATTTCTTCCGGACGCAGAAGGTCAAGGCAAATGTCGTCCGGACGACGCGTGCCACGGCATCTGCCTTCTGGACGCGAAGTGTCAGGGCATTTTCCATCCGGACGCAGCGCGTTCCATACAGAGGGAGAGTGTCAAGGCAAATGTAGTACGGACGACACGTGCCACAGCATCTAGCTTCTGGACGACGAGTGTCAGGGCATTTGCCATCCAGACGCAGCGCGTTTCTTACAGACAGAGACTGTCAAGGCAAATTTCTTCTGGACGCAGATTGTCAAGGCAAATGTCGTCCGGACGACGCATGACACGGTATCTGCCTTCTGGACGCAGAGTGTCAAGGCAAATTTCTTCCGAACGCAGAGTGTCAAGGCAAAGGTCGTCTGGACGACGCGTGCCACGGCATCTGCCTTCTGGACGCGAAGTGTCAGGGCATTTGCCATCCGGACGTAGCGCATTCCTTACAGACGGAGAGTGTCAAGGCAAATTTCTTCCGGACGCAGAGTGTCAAGGCAATTGTCGTCCGGACGACACTTGCCACGGCATCTAGCTTCTGGAAGCGGAGTATCAGGGCATTAGCCATCCGGACGCAGCGCGTTTCTTACAGACGGAGACTGTCAAGGCAAATTTCTTCCGGACGCAGAGTGTCAAGGCAAATGTCGTCGGGACGACGCGTGCCACGGCATCTAGCTTCTGGACGAGGAGTGTCAGGGCGTTAGCCATCCGGACACAGTGCGTTTCTTACAGACGGAGACAGTCAAGGCAAATTTCTTCCGGACGCAGAGTGTCAAGGCAAATGTCGTCGGGACGACGCGTGCCACGGCATCTGCCTTCTGGACGCGGAGTGTCCGGGCATTTGCCATCCGGACGCAGCGCGTTTCTTACAGACCGAGACTGTCAAGGCAAATTTCTTCCTGACGCAGAGTGTCAAGGCAATTGTCGTCCGGACGGCACTTGCCACGGCATCTGCCTTCCGGACGAGGAGTGTCAGGGCATTTCGCTTCTGGACGCAGAGTGTCAAGGCAAATGTCGTCCGGACGACGCATGCCGCGGCATCTGCCTTCTGGACGCGGAGTGTCAGGGCATTAGCCATCTGGACGCAGCGCGTTTCTTACAGACGGAGACTGTCAAGGCAAATTTCTTCCGGACACAGAGTGTCAAGGCAATTTTCGTCCGGACCGCGCTTGCCACAGCATCTGCCTTCCAGACGAGGAGTGTCAGGGCATTTCGCTTCTGGACGCAGAGTGTCAAGGCAAATGTCGTCCGGACGACGCATGCCACGGCATCTGCCTTCCGGACGAGGAGTGTCAGGGCATTTCGCTTCTGGATGCAGAGTGTCAAGGCAAATGTCGTCCGGACGACGCATGCCACGGCATCTGCCTTCTGGACGCGGAGTGTCAGGGCATTTGCCATCCGGACGCAGCGCGTTCCTTACAGATGCAGATTGTCAGGGCAATTTTCTTCCGGCCGCAGAGTGTCAAGGCAATTGTCGTCCGGACGGCGCTTGCCACGGCATCTACCTTCCGGACGAGGAGTGTCAGGGCATTTGCCATCCGGACGCAGCGCGTGTCTTACAGACGCAGAGTGTCATGGCAAATGTCGTCCGGACGACGCTTGCCACGGCATCTAGCTTCTGGACGAGGAGTGTCAGGGCGTTAGCCATCCGGACGCAGCGCGTTTCTTACAGACGGAGACTGTCAAGGCAAATTTCTTCCGGACGCAGAGTGTCAAGGCAAATGTCGTCCGGACGACGCATGCCACGGCATCTGCCTTCTGGACGCGGAGTGTCAGGGCATTAGCCATCTGGACGCAGCGCGTTTCTTACAGACGGAGACTGTCAAGGCAA
>Ga0307516_10005214_pt1 | contig 15649 bp, 10 predicted proteins | sample 19_EM_MG_FD_203310 | JGI IMG/M metagenome (GOLD analysis project Ga0307516, IMG submission 203310) | Populus trichocarpa ectomycorrhiza microbial communities from riparian zone in the Pacific Northwest, United States - 19_EM | ecosystem: Host-associated > Plants > Roots > Unclassified | place...
TGTTAGCCGCCGCTGACGGTGAAGCCCTGGTTCTTGGCGTACGTGGTGAGCCGGGACTGCCACTGATCGGTGGCCGCGGCCACGTCACCCTTGTCCGCCAGGGCCTTGCCGGCGGTCTCGGTCCAGTCCTTGACCGCCTGGTCCACGAACGGCGGCCACTGCCAGCTGACATCGACGGTCTCGCCGATCTCGGAGAACGCCTGGTTGACCTGCTGGTCGCCGAAGAACGCCGACTTCTGGCTGGCGAACGCGGGGTCGGCCAGCAGCGCCTTGGTCGCCGGGAAGAAGTTCTGGACGCTGTTGAACATCTTGGCGGTCTCGGGATCGGTGTTCAGGAACTCGGCGAACTTGGCCGCCGCGATCGCGTTCGGGGTTCCGGTCATGACCGCGGTGGTGGATCCGCCCCAGTTGCCGGAGACCGGCTTGCTCGCGTCCCACTGCGGCAGCGGCGCCGCCCGCCACTTGCCGGCGGTGGACTTCGCGCTGCCGCCCAGGAACACCGGACCCCAGGCCGCGGTCAGCCAGGTGGCGTACTTGCCGTTGTTCAGGCCCTGGAACCAGGTGTCGGTGAAGTCGGGATCGGTGGCGATCACGCCCTCCTTCGACAGGCCGCCCCAGTAGTCGGCGACCTTCTTGCTGGCGGCGTCGTTGACGGCCAGGCCGACGGTGGTGCCGTTGACCGAGTACGCCTTGGATCCCGCCTGCCACATCAGGCCGTGCCACGCGCCCTGCTCGTTGGCCGCCATGTCGGTGAGGTAGACCTTCGGGTCCGCGGCGTGCAGCTTGCGGGCCGCGACGGCGAATTCGTCCCAGGTCTTGGGCACGTCGATCTTGTACTTCTCGAACAGATCGGCCCGGTAGAGCATGCCCATCGGGCCGGTGTCCTGCGGGTACGCGAGGATCTCCCCGTTCGGGCCGGTGACCTGGTTCCAGGTCCAGTCCACGAACTTGTCCTTGAGGGCCGCCGCGCCGTACGGGCGCAGGTCGACCAGGCTCTTGGTGATCGAGAACGTGGGGATGTACTGGAACTCGATCTGGGCCAGGTCCGGCGCGCCCTTGCCGGCCTTCAGCGCGGTGCGCAGCTTGGTGTACGCCTCCAGGCCCTGCCCGGCGTTGACCACGTTCACCTTGATGGCCGGGTACTTCGCCTGGAACAGGGCCACCTCCTTGGAGATGTCGGGCACCCAGGTCCAGAAGGTGAGCGTGGTGGGCGTGGTCATGGCCTTGTCGATGTCGGCCTGGCTGACCGTCGCGGCGGCGGCCGGGGCGGGGCTCGACGAATCCGAGCAGCCGGCGATGGTGAGCGCGGCCACAGCGGCCACGGCGGTGGCGATCAACTGCCGCCGGTTAAGATTCTGCATAGAAGTCGGCATATGAGTTCACTCCTCAGTGCGTATCCGGCGGTCGTTCGGGCACGCCGGTGCGACTCCCGCCGAGCGGGAGTGATGGTGGCTTCTTCGTCGGCCGCATCTCATCCGGTCCCGGGTTCGCAGCCGGCGGGTCGGTGGATGCGGCCGATCGGTCAATCGGCGAGCGCCTTCAGTTCGGCGGCGGCTGCTCCTTCCCTGGTGCTGCTGTCGAGTCACGAATCACCAGCTGGTGCTGGTGTTTCGGCGGAGGGGCCGGCGGAGTGGCGGGATCGTTGAGAAACTCCGCCAGGTAGCGCAGGCCGGTCGCGGCCAGCTCGGCGTTGTCGGAGCTGACCGTGGTCAGCGGCGGCCACACGTGCGCGGCGACCGGGATGTCGTCGAAGCCGGCCACGCTCACGTCACCCGGCACCGCCCGGCCCGCCGCGTGCAACGCGTGGATCACCCCGATGGCCGTCTCGTCGTTCGCGGCGAAGATCGCGGTGACGCCGGGGTCGCGGGCGAGGGCCCGGCCGAGCTCGTAGCCGCGTGCGGCCGTCCAGTCGCCCTCGAGCGGCTCCGGCGCGTCGGCGCCCGCCGAGACGAGGGTGTCGCGCCAGTGCTGCTGGCGCTCCCGCGCCGCCCACCACCGCTGCGGCCCGGCGATGTGGTGCACCGTGCGGTGCCCGAGACCCAGCAGGTGCCGGGTCATCTCGGCAGCGGCCTCCCCGCCCTCGGCCGCCCGCACGGACAGCAGCGTCGGGGCGTGCACGACCGGCGCCCGGCCCAGCGTCAGCACCGGCACGTCGGCGACCAGCGCCTCGTCGCCGTCCTCGACCGGCTCGGACAGGATGATCGCGTCGACTCCCTGGGCGAGCAGGCTGTCCATCGCCGCCGCCAGGCCGCTCGAGTCCTCCCCGAACGAGTTCGCGATGCTCAGCGAATAGTTGATGCTGCGCGCCTCCCGCTCCAGCGCGACCAGCAGCGACGACGGGCCGAAGTGCGCGGTGCCGAGCGACACCACCCCGATCCGGTAGGTGCGGCCGGTCAGCAGGGCCCGGGCCGCACCGTTCGGCCGATAGCCGAGCCGTTGCGCCGCGGCGAGCACCCGCTGCCGGGTTTCCTCGGTCACCTTCGCCCCGTCGGTGAACACCCGCGAGACGGTGCGCTGCGAGACCCCGGCCAGGAGCGCCACGTCGGTGCCGCCGGGACGGCGTCCCCGCCCCGCTGTCGCGTTTGCCATCGGTCCTCCGAGCTGCCTGATGTCTACGTAGCCACGCCAATGTCTACGTAGCCATCGCTATTGTCAAGGCCTGCCGTCGGGCATGTTGCCGCAATGTTGCACAACACGCCGGATGGGGTGTGGCCTGCGGCTGATCGCCATGGATCGGCCGGGCCCACCGGCGCCGCCCACCGGCTACGGCAATGTTTCAGGCTCTTGACGTTCCGGTGTGACTGAGCCAACATGACGGCGCAGTCATAGAGCTGCGACACCTCATTTCCGATGGACGGCAGCGGGAGAGCCCATGACGCGCGTGCTGGGACCGGATGGCAACTCCGCCGTGCCCCGAAGCGCGGACGTGGCCCGGCTGGCCGGGGTCTCACAGAAGACCGTGTCCCGCGTGCTCAACAACGAGCCGTACGTCTCCGCCGAGGCACGCGAGCGGGTCCTGAGGGCGGCGGAGCAACTCGGCTACCGGCTGAACCAGGCGGCGCGGGCGCTCGCCTCCGGGCGGACCCGGTCCATCGGCGTCGTCACGCTCGGCACCGCCTGGTACGGCCCCGCCTCGCTGCTCGTCGGCGTCGAACGCGCGGTCCGGGACGCCGGATACGCGTTGCGGGTCGTCAACACGGCTGAAGGCGACCCGGCCGGCGTGTCCGGTGCGGTTGAACTGCTGATCGAGCAGGGCGTGGACGGCATCGTCATCTCGGAGCCGATCGACGAGGGGGCGGGTACCGTCCGGGTCGACGTACCGGTCCTCGTGCTCGGCGCACCGCCGACGTTCGACGCGCCCCGGGTGGTGACCGTCGGGGTGGACGCCGAGGCGCTCGCCCGGGCGGCGACCGAGCACCTGCTGGACCTGGGCCACCCCACCGTCCATCACCTGGCCGGCGCGCAGCGGTGGTACGCCGCCAGGGACCGGCTGAACGGCTGGCGGACCGCCTTGCGGGCCCGCGGCCGGGCCGTGCCGAGTGTCGTCGAGGGTGACTGGACGGCCGCATCCGGATATGCGGCGGGCCACGCGCTTGCCGGCGACGCCTCGGTGACCGCGGTGTTCGCCGCGAACGACGACATGGCCATCGGACTGATCCGCGCACTACAGGAGGCCGGCCGGCGCGTGCCGGACGACATCAGCGTCGTCGGCTTCGACGACACACCCGTCGCCGCGTATGTGACTCCTCCGCTCACCACCGTGCGCCAGCCGTTCGAAGTCACCGCCCGCGAGGGCGTCAAGCTCCTCATCCAGACCATCGAAAAACCGGACGCCGACCCGTCAACCGCGGTCGACCCGCCGGTGGAACTCATCGTCCGCGCCTCGACGGCGCCCCCGCCACCCCGGACGATCCCGGAACGGTGAGGCAAGCGCTCGACGCACGCCGGCCCGACACGCACTGATCACCCCGCTCCCACCAGGCACGCCGCAAGCCCGGCTCGGCCCGATGGCCGAGGCGACCTTCGGCGTGCCCGCGGATCCACTGATAGCTCATCTCAAGGAGAAATGCTGTGTACAGACGAAGACTGGGGAGGGCGTTCGGGGTCCTCCTGGCGGCGTCCGCGACGCTGGTCGCACCCGTGGGCGCCGCGCAGGCGTACAACCCGACGGGCGGGATCATGTACCAGCTCGGCGATGAGCCCTGCCTCAAAGGACGCTTCAACTGCGCGGTCTACCCGAAGTCGGCGCAGCTGCCGAACGGGCGCCTGGTCGCATCGTTCGAGAAGGCCACCGTGGTGCCCGCCACGGGTGGAGCCGCCGGAGAGACGCTGCCGGTCTACTCCAGCGACGACTACGGCACCACGTGGAAGCCGCTGTCGGAGCTCAAGGCACCGGCGTATCTCTCCAGCGATCCCCGGTACGCGAAGTACACGAGCAACTGGACGAACCCGTACCTCTACGTCCTGCCGCAGAACGTCGGCGGCCTGAAGGCGGGCACGCTGCTGCTCGCGAGCGTGGTGTCCGGCGACGACTACTTCTACGCCGAGCACAAGGCGGCCGATCCGAGCTGGACCCCGTCCAATGACGGAGACCGCAAGGACCTGGCGATCGCCCTGTTCTCCAGCGCCGACGCCGGGGTGACGTGGAACGTCGTCAACGTCGTCGCGACCGGCGGCTGGCAGGGCGGCAGCGCGGGTGCGGTCGGCCAGAACATCGCCGCCGCGAACACGTACAAGCAGGTGGATCCCCTCTGGGAGCCGTACCTGATGGTCCACGACGGCAAGCTCGTCTGCTACTACTCCGACGAGAACGACTACCTCAGCTTCGATCCGGCCACCGGTGTTCCGAAGCTGGATCCGGACAACGACACGGCCACGGACTCACACGGCCAGATCCTCGTACACAAGACCTGGGACGGCAGCGGCACGGCCTGGAGCGATCCCGTCGTCGACGTCGCGGGAGTCACCCAGAACATGGGCGGTGGCAAGACGGAGATCGGCGGTGGCCGCCCGGGCATGACCAACGTCGTCCAGACGACGGACAAGAAGTGGTTCATCGCCTACGAGTACTGGGCCGGCGGAGCCAACGTCCGGTACAAGGTCGCCGCTGACCCGCTGACGTTCTACGCCGACGGCGATGCCGCCGGCAAGGAGATCACCGCCCTGGCGGTCGGCGCGGGCTCCCGGGCGCTGACGACCGGCGGCAGCCCCGTCACCATCCAGCTTCCCGACGGGCGGCTCGTGTACAACGCCGCCGGCAGCGGCGACGTCTGGGTCAACGAGAGCGGGCGCAGCGACGGCCCGTGGACGGAATACCAGACGAACATGGGGCCCGGCTACAGCCGCAACCTGCAGTACGTCGCGGGCACCGGCCGCGTGGTGATCCTCCGCAACCAGGGCACCTCCCAGATCGCGTACGGCGAGGTCGACCTCGGCCGTTCCGACGGCACCTACTACCGGCTGGTCAACAAGAAGACCGGCCAGTCGATCGGCACGGGTGGCAAGACCAACGACGCGAACCTCGGCAACGGCGACGTACCCGACGTCGTCCTGGAGGCCGCCGGCTCGGCGGCGAACAAGGACACCCAGTACTGGCACGTGGTGACCAAGGCCGACGGTGCCCTCACGCTGCTCAACAAGTCGGGCGGCCGGGCCGCGGCCATCTGGACCGGGAACGCCACCGTCGGCCAGCGGATCGGCCAGTGGGTCGACGACATCCCGGGCGGCAGTTGGACCCCGGTCAAGACCGACGGCGGGTACTACAAGTTCCAGGCAGTCAGGAACACGGATGTGTACCTGACCGGTGCGACGGACGGGGCGGCGGTCACCCTGCAGAGTGCGGCCAACGACGGCTCGCAGGAGTGGCAGCTCGTGCCGGAGGCGCCGGCCGCGGCCGAGCTGACCCAGGGCAGGCAGGCCGGCACGCTGATCGCGACGGACCCGATCGGGAAGGGTGCGACCGTGGCGCTCGACGCGACGGCGTCGGACCCGGCGGGCAACGCCCTGCACAAGAACGCGACCGGCCACGGCTACGTGGTGGCGGCCGACAACACGGTCACGGATCTGGGCCAGGTCTCCTTCGACGCGAACCAGCGGGGCACGGTGCGGCTGCCCGAGACGATCGCGGTCGGCTCGGCCTTCAGGATCGCCGTCACCTTCGACGGCACCCCGCTGATGTGGGACGCGGCCGTCCTGCGATCGGCTGTCACGGCGCCGTCGGCGCCGGGCCGGCCGACGATCGCCGTCTACAACGCCGACCTCAACCTCACCTGGAAGGCGCCGGCCGACGGCGGTACGGCGATCACGGGCTACCAGGTCCAGCTGTTCCGCAACGCGAAGCCGGCGGCGGCCCTGACCGTTGCCGCCCGGACCAGGACGGCGACGTTCAGGAAGGTGAAGGCAGGGGACTACACGGCGAAGATCGTCGCGATCAACGCCGTCGGCAAGTCGGCGCCGTCGGCCCTCTCGGCCAAGGCGAAGGTCTCCGGCGCCGCGCCGGTGAAGCTCACGATCACCGTGAAGTCCCAGTGCGGCGGCGGTACCGCCCGGGTCTCGGTGTCCGCGCTGAACAAGTCCGGCAGAACGGCCGACCTGACGCTCAGCACCACCTACGGCGCCAAGAAGTTCGCCGGCATCCGCAACGGCAAGAGCGCCCAGAAGGTGTTCAACTCCGGCAGGAAGCGGATCCCTGCGGGCAGGGCGTCGGTCGTCGGCTACTCCGCCGTCGGTGGGGTCGGCTACACCAGCACGTACACCGCGCCCTTCACCGCACGCCGGTGCGGCTGACGGCAGCGAAACGCGGCGCCGGGCGGGTCGGCAACCAGCCGATCCGCCCGGCGCTCTACTGCGCGACCTTGAACAGGTTGTTGAGTTGTTTGTTGACTTCGGTGAGTGAGCTGACGGGCTCGCTGCCGATGTAGACGGCGTCGAAGCGGGGTATCAGCAGCGCCGTGATGTCGGCGGCGTTGGTGGTCACCGGGAAGAGGAAGGTCGTCTTGTCGGTGACCTGGTCGGTGAAGGGTGTGACGTCGAGGTCGCGCTCGGCCTTGTTGTAGGCGATGGCCTTCTCGGTCGCCTCCGGGCGGGCGGGGAACACCACGCCGGACTCGCCGATGATGTCCTGGCACTCCGCGCCGGACATGAACTTCACCCACTTCGCCGCGTCCTCCGGCTGTTTCGACATCGTGGTGACGGAGTCGGCCAGGCCGTTGAACATCGAGGCCCGCTTGCCGGTCGGGCCGATCGGGGTGGGCGCGATGCCGATGTCGAGCTTCTTGCCGGCCGCGTCGGTGAGCTTGCTGAAGGTCGAGATCATCCACGACCCGCTGAGGCCCATGGCCGCCATGCCGGACTGGATCTGCTTGTCCGAGCCGATCGCGTTGCTGCCGCCGATCTCTTCGTAGGTGGACATGTATCCCTTCTCGGCCAGCCCGAAATACCACCGCAGGGTGTCCTGGAAGGCCGGCTGGTCGAGGTTGAACCGGGTGCCCCAGGGATTCCGGTCGGTGGCCTGCCAGCCGGCGCTGCCGGTGAACGCCGACCACTGGGTCTGTCCCCAGCCGGCGCCGCCGGAACCCTCGGCGGCCAGGCCGTGGGTCTTGACGTGGTTCTTGTCGAAGCCGGGTTCGTCGCCGCGGACACCGTTGACGTCGATGGTCAGGTGGGCGACGAGGTCCTCGAAGGTGCCACCGTCCTGCGGGTTCCACGCGAGGTCCTGCAACTGGGCCGGGTCGACACCGGCGGTCTTGAGGGCCGCCTTGTCGTAGAAGATGGCGATCGTGTCCCAGTCCTTCGGCGCGCCGTACCGCTTGCCGTCCTGGCCCTTCCAGAGCTCCGCCAGGCCCTCCTGGTAGTCGCCGTCCTGGATGTCGCTGGTGGGCGCCAGGTCGTCCAGCGGCCGCAGCACCTTGAGGTCGACGTACTGGGCGAACCTCGCCAGGTGGTCGGTGAAGACGTCCGGCGCGGCGTCCGCGATGAAGCCGGCGGTCAGCTTGGACCAGTACGTGTCCCAGCCGTACTGGGAGATGTTGATCCGCAGGCCGGGGTTCTGCCGCTGGAACGCGTCGGCGCACTTCTGGTAGCCCGGTTGCTGTCCGGAGTCCCAGAGCCAGTATTCGATGACGCCGGCGGTGCCGCCCACGCCGGCCGAACCGCACGCGGTCAGCAGGCCGAGGGTGAGCGCCGCCGCGCCGGTCTTGAGGTGACGGAACATCGCGGCCGTCCTCACTTGATTCCGCTGAAGCCGATGGAGTTGACGATGCGTTTCGCGAAGACCATGAACAGCAGCAGCATCGGCAGGGCGGCGACCAGGGTGGCCGCCATCAGACCGGACCAGTCCGGCCCGGTCTGTGGGGTCTGCGACTTGAACACGCCGAGCGCGACGGTGAGCACCCGCGACCTGTCGGTGTAGCTGACCATCAGCGCCCAGAAGTATTCGTTCCAGGTGGAGATGTAGGTGAGGATCGCCAGGGTCGCGATCGGCGCGGTGGACATCGGCAGGATGAGCCGGAAGAACACCCGGACCTTGGAGGCGCCGTCGATCAGGGCCGCCTCCTCCACCTCCTTCGAGATGCCGAGGAAGAACTGGCGGAGGAAGAACACCGCGAACGGGGTCATCAGCATGCTCGGCAGCGCGATCCCGAGCAGCGTGTCGACCAGGCCGAGCTGCTTGATCAGGACGAAGTTCGGCAGCAGCGTGAAGATGGCCGGGATCATCAGTCCGGCCAGGAAGAAGGCGAACCACCTCTCGCGGTTCTTCCATTCCAGGCGGGCGAAGGCGTAGGCGGCCATCGCGGAGAAGAACACCTGCCCGGCCGTGACCAGCGTGGACACGACCACGGAGTTGAACAGGTACCGCCAGAAGTTGATCGGCTGGCCGGCCCCGCCGGCGTCGATGGCCGCCTGGCCGGTCTGCAGGCCGAAGACGCGCTGGAAGCCGCCCCAGGACGGCTGCACCGGCAACAGGTTGTCGCTGCCGGCGTAGAGCGCATTGTTGCTGGACAGCGCGGTGCGGAGCATCCAGTAGAAGGGGAACAGGCTGGCCAGGATCACGAGGACCATGAAGACCCAGGCGAGCGCGCGGCCGAAGCTGAACTTCTTCGGCTCCGGCGGGTCGACGGTGCGCGCGGGTGGTGTCGGCCCGACCGTGGTGGCCGGGGGAGCGGTGTCGATGGCCATGACCCCTCCTCAGTTCAGGTCGGACGTGTCGGCCCGGGTGACCCGGTACTGGATGAAGGTGATGACCACGAGCACGAGCAGCAGCGCCACCGACATCGCGGAGGCGTAGCCGAACTGGAAGCGGCCGAACGCCACGTCGTAGATGTAGTACTGCAGCACCCGCGAGGAATCGACCGGGCCGCCGCGGGTGGTGATGGCCACGGTGTCGAACACCTGGAACGAGCCGACCACCGTGATGATCAGGACCAGCGCCAGGACCGGGCGCAGCAGCGGCACGGTGATGCTGCGGAACATCCGCGGCTCGCTGGCGCCGTCCATCCGGCCGGCCTCGTACATCGTCTCGGGGATGGTCTGCAGTCCCGCGAAGATCAGCAGCGCGGTGTAGCCGACGTGCCGCCACACGTTGATCAGGGCGATGGTCGGGATGACCCAGGTGTCGGAGGACAGGAACGGGATCCGGTCCAGCCCGATCGCCGCGATGAGCGTGTTCCCGATGCCGAGCTGGTAGTCGAGGATCCAGAGGAAGACCATCGCGGCCACCACGTTCGACACCAGGTACGGCGCCAGCACGATGCCGCGCAGCCACGTCCGCCGGGTGAGCCGCTGCATCATCACCGCGATGACCAGCGCGACGATCGTCTGCAGCGCGATGTTGACGATGACGTAGTAGACGGTCACCCGCATCGAGTTCCAGAACACCGGGTCCTGTGCCATCCGGATGTAGTTGTCGAGGCCGTTGAACTCGGGCGGCGTCAGCAGGTTGAACCTGGTGAAGCTGAGGTAGATCCCGCGCAGGGTCGGCCACACCATGAAGACGAGGAAGCCGATCAGCGCGGGCAGGATGAAGAGCAGGGCCAGGCGGGTGTCGTCGCGCTTGCGTTGCGGTCTCGCGGCTCGGCCGGTTCGCCCCGGCTCGGTGGTCGTGGTGGTCACCATCGGTTCTCCTTCGCCGTACCTGCTCCGGAGGTATTTACAACCAGATTGAAAATATTCCCTGGTGCTCCATGTGACAAGGGTCACTCGTAAGCTGGTGGGGTGGTGCTTCCCGGCAGGTCTGGACGCTCGGTGGCCTTGTCCCCTGGGGAGCTGGCCGTGGCCCGGCATCTGCTCATCCATGGGCCGTCGACCCGGGGAGACCTCGGGGACAGGCTCAACCTGTCGTACGCGTCGACGTCGCGCGCCGCCCGCGCCCTGATCGAGGGGGGCATGGCCTCCGAGGCCCTGGTGCCGGAATCGGTCGTCGGCCGCCCCCGCCAGGTGCTCACCGCGGTTCCCGGCGCCCGCCACGTCGTCGGTTGCAAGCTCACCGCCGACACCGCGTACGGCGTCGTCTGCGACATGTTCGGCACGGTCATGTCCACCGCCAGGGCGGCCCTGCCGGCGCCGGCGGCGGACGGCGTCGTTCCCGTCGAGGGCACCGCGAAGGTGGTCGCCCAGTTGACCACCAGGCTCGGTCGCCGGGTGCCCACCGTCGACGGCATCGGGGTGGCCCTCGGCGGCATCATCAGGAATCGCTCGATGGTGCGCGAGGGCACCTTCCTCGGCTGGCGCGACGTCGACCTCGCCACCCCGCTGAGCGAACGGACGGGTCTGCCGGTCACCGTCACCAACGACGTGACCGCGCTGGCCCGCGAACAGCTGTGGTTCGGTGCCGGCCGCACCCACTCGACCTTCGGCCTGATCACCGTCGGCGCGGGCCTCGGCTTCGGCGTCGTCCGGGAAGGCGTCGCCGTCGAGGAGCTCATCGACAACGGCCACCTGCTGGCACACACCCCCGTGGACACCCGCGGGCCACAGTGCCGGATCGGCCACACCGGTTGCGCGGCGGCCTACCTCAATCGCGACGACATCGAGCACCACGCCTCGGCCGCCGCGGGCCGGGCCGTCACCTTCGGCGAGCTGATCCGGGCGCGCGCCGCCGGGGACGCGACCGCCGCCCACTGGCTGGACGGCGCCGCCCGGGCGCTCGGCCACCTCGTCGCCACCTTCGCCGGGGCGCTCCAGACCACCTGCATCGTCCTCGCCGGCGAGGACGTCGCCACCCTCGCCGGCACCCCGGCGATGAACGACGTCATCGCGGACCGGCTGCGACCGGGCCGCGACGACACCCAGCGCTGTGCCCTGGACATCATCACCACCCCGCTGACCTTCAACGACTGGGCCCGCGGCGCCGCCGTGGTCGGCATCCAGAACGCGCTCGGCGCCACGTAGAACGGTGGGCGGGTCGTTTCTCTCGATCGTGTGCCCGTGCAAATTCGGGCGCGGGCGGAATTGGTCGAGACAATGACATTGGTCGCTCGACAATGGAGATCTTGAATGCTTGCTGACGCAGTAGTCGATCGTTGTGCGGGGTGCCCGATTCTGTAACACTGTGGTGGCCGCGGTGTTGCGAACAGTGAATATTGATCTCATGCAGATTGGGGTCGTGGGTTGACGTGCACGCGATCGATTTCGGCCGCCACATCGCCTGGTCGGGGGCGTTCTCGCCGGTCGCCGGCCTCGTGAGATGGCAGCACCTGATCGGGACCTCCGGCATGCGGCGGCGGAGGGCGACACCTGGCCAGACGTGACTATCGGGATCATCGCCGCCCTGGCCATCGAGGGGGCGGCAATGCGCACGCTGATGGCTGGTCCCCGGCCTGTTCGCAGGAACGATGACCCGAACGAGTACCGGGTCGGTCAGCTCGACAGTTCCGAGCCCGGCCGGCCGCACCGGGCGGTGTTGGTGACGCTCGCCGAGGGCGACACCCGCAATGCGGCCGCCACCTGTACCGACATGTTGCGCAGTTTCCCGCACATTCGTTGTGTGATCATGGTGGGCATCGCGGGTGGCGTGCCATCGCCCCGGCAACCACAGGAGCACGTGCGGCTGGGCGACGTGGTGGTCGCGGTTGACGGCATTGTCGATTACGGACATGTCCAGCATGGGCCGGGCGGCGCGGAGCCGCGCCGGCCGGTGAGCGGCATCTCGATGGATCTGAGGCGCGTCGCGCAACGGATACAGGCGGACCAGTTCCTGGGCAAGACCCTGGATTGGGCGCAGCTGCTCACCTCGCCCGACGATTACCCGATGGCCGTGTTCGCCCGGCCGCCCGACAGCGGGGACCAGGTGCATCGCCACCGCCGGTTGGTCCCGCATCCCGATCGGTCGGTCTCCGGGCATCCCGAGGGACTCCCCAAGGTGCATTTCGGTGCCGTCGGGTCCGCCGACGTGCTGCTCAAGAACGCCGACGTGCGTGATGAGCTGGCCGCCCGGCATCGGGTGCTGGCCTTCGAGATGGAGACCGCCGGCGTCGCGGCGGGGGTGGCGAACCGAGGGGTCAACTGGTTCGTCGTCCGCGGTGTCGTCGACTACTGCGACGAATACAAGAACGACGTCTGGCATCAGTACGGTTCGCTGGTCGCGGCTGGTGGCGTGCGGGGAATCCTGGCGCAGTGCCGGCCGTTCCCGGTGTGGCGGCTGGAGCCGGACGGGGCGCGCAGGCTGCTGCCCGATCCCGAGATGGACCGGCTGCGCGAATACCTCGACCGGGCGGGCGGCATCGACGGCACGGCCGTGTGGCAGGCCGCAGCGGGCAACCTGGTCGCCCCACCGGGGGAGCCGGCGACCCTGGCCGAAATGGCGGCCTGGCTCGCCGGCCAGAACGCCGGGCCCGACCGCATCCCGCCGCTGGTGGCCTTCGCGGAGCACGTCGCCGTCCGGGCGCCCCACCGGCTGGCCGGCCAGTTGCGCGCCTGGACCGACCGGGTGGCCCGGCAGATCCTGCACATCGGCGAGCTGATCCCGGACTATCGGCGCGCCGTCGAGAGGTCTCTCGAACTTCAGGGCGCCGAGGGCCGGCCGCCGATCCGGCCCTGCCTGCTGATCCAAATCGAGCGAGACGGCATCGAGAGCGGCAGCTGCCAGGTCCGGTACTGGATCCAGCGCCAGGCGAGCCACTGGGACCCGGAGCCTAGCGATCCGCAGCAGACCACGTTCCGCGAGCTGGAAAGGGTGCTGCAAGCGGCGATCCGGCATGCCGAGTCCGCCTGGCGCGACCTCGGAGACGAGCCGGTCGAGATCGAACTCCTGCTGCCCGCCAACCTGCTCAACACGGCGGTCGAGTGGTGGCACACCGAGCTGGGTACGGCGACGCCCGTCCCGCTCTGCCTCGACTACCGTGTCGTGGTCCGCAGCCTCGACCGCATGCGCCGCCCCCACCGCCAGCGCTTCTGGAACCAGCGGTGGCGCTCGCTGTGGCAAGACCCGTCCCAGCATCGCGTGCACTGGGGCCGCCCCGGGCAGGACGAGGACGACCTGAGCTCGTGGGCAGCCCACCTCCGGGAGGACCGCAACCTCACCACGGTCGTGCTCGGCAGCTCCCCGGAGGATGAGTCCGGCGGCAAGGAGCTCCAGGCGGCCCTGCGCGCGGGCGTACCGGTGATCCTCTGGGACCACCGGCCCGGCGCTCTCGACACCGAGATGGCCGGCCTCGTCGGCGCGCTCACCACCGGACCGCCGGAGGAACTCGCCGACGGCGTGCGCGTCCTGCGGCAGAACGCCGGCCTGCTTGCCCCGCACGAGCAGGGCCGGCACCCGGGCCGGCATCTCGCCCTGCTCTGGGACGACCCGGAACGCAACGTCTACGACACGGGAGCGCAGCCATGACAACGGCCGAGCATCCACCCGGCTGGTGGCTCTATCGCGGCGACGGCATTCCCGCCTCGGACGAGCCCCGGCTGGGCCTGCCCGATCCGCCGGCGTGGCGCAGCTTCAAGGGTGAACCGCTGCAACCGCCGCCACCGGAACTGGACGCCGACATCACCCGCAAGCTCGGCCGGTTCGACGTGCGGCCGGTGCGCCGGGCCGACCGCAACGAATGCGACATGGTCAACGCGGCCCTCTGGCTGCGCCGGCCGCTGCTGGTCACCGGCAGCCCGGGCAGCGGCAAGTCCGCCATCGCCTTCCGGATCGCCCGCGAGTTGCGGCTCGGCCGGGTGCTGGAATGGTCGATAACGAGCCGCACCACGTTGCGCTCCGGCCTGTACGAATACGACGCGATCGGGCGCGCCCAGGACAACCGGGCCGACGGCGGCGCACCGGCGCGCACCGGCGACTTCGTCCGGCTCGGGCCGCTCGGCACCGCGCTGCTGGCCTACGAGCGCCCGCGGGTCCTGCTCATCGACGAGCTGGACAAGAGCGACATCGACTTGCCCAACGACCTGCTGCACATCCTCGAGAACGGCCACTACACGGTGCCCGAGCTGGTGCGGGTGAGCAGCCGCGAGGCGGAGACCTCGGTCTATACCGATGACCCGGACCGCAAGGCCGTGGTGCACGAGGGGCGGGTGCACTGCCGGGCCTTCCCGATTGTCGTGATCACCAGCAACGGCGAGCGGGAATTCCCGCCGGCGTTCCTACGCCGCTGCCTGCTCCTCACCCTGCCGCTGCCGGGCGCCGACGACCTCGCCGCCATGGTCAAGGCCCAGCTGCCGTTCCTCGAGGAAGACCAGCGCCGGCTGATCGACGACTTCCTGGCCCGGCCGGCCGACGACTCCCTCGCCCGCGACCAGCTGCTCAACGCCGTCTATCTGACGGCCTCGGGCGTCTACTCCCAGGATCGCGAGGCCTGGCAACGCCTCGTCACCAGCATCTGGCACTCGCTGTCGCTGGAGCGCTAGTCGATGAACGGGCCAGACCTGCGGCGCAGCGCGGTCCACCCGGAGCACACGCGGCCCGACGCCTATCAGATTGTCGACGCGGTCTGGCTGGCCGCGATGACCAGGGACGAGGACGACGAGCAGGTCACGGCGGCGAGAAGCGGCACGAGCCCCGCAATCGGCGGGCCCGAGCCCGGAGTCGATCGCGACCCCGGGCCGTCCGTGACGGCCAGCGTTGCGATGCCGGCACCGATCCTCGGTGCGGCCCCGACCGGCGCGGCGGCCGGGCTGGTCCGCCACCCCACCGAGATCCCCGGCTTCGCCGGGAGCATGCTGCTCGGCGCGCTGCCCTCCGGTCGCCGTCTTGCCCGGGCGCTGAACCTGTTCAAGCGGCGGGTCCGCTCGAACACCGACACGGAGCTGGACGAAGACGCCACCGCCGAGTGGGCGGCTGACACCGGCGTGTGGCTGCCCCGCTACCTGCCGGCCCAGGAACGCTGGCTCGGGCTGACGATGATCATCGATGCGAGCGTGTCGATGGCCGTGTGGCGGCCCACGCTGACGTCCCTGCGGCTCATGCTCGAACGGCACAGCGCCTTCCGGGCCGTACGCACGTTCCTGCTCGCCGCGGACAGCGGGGGAGAGCCTCGCGTGTACGCGCCGAACGGTGGTGCCCGCAGCCCCGCCGAGCTGCTCGACCCGTCCGGCCGGCAGATCTTCCTGGTGGTCACCGACGGCCTCGACGCCCTGTGGCGGCGGCCGGCGCTCGACAAGCTGCTGCGGCTCTGGGGCAGTTGTGGGCCGCTCGCGCTGGTCAACCCCTTCCCCCAGC
>Ga0307516_10005215_pt1 | contig 15649 bp, 13 predicted proteins | sample 19_EM_MG_FD_203310 | JGI IMG/M metagenome (GOLD analysis project Ga0307516, IMG submission 203310) | Populus trichocarpa ectomycorrhiza microbial communities from riparian zone in the Pacific Northwest, United States - 19_EM | ecosystem: Host-associated > Plants > Roots > Unclassified | place...
CCTGCTTCCTGCCTGAGACGAAGATTTCACGCTTTTCCAGTATAAAACTGCGACCTCGCTTCGAGGGTGTTCGCAGGGTTAAGTTTCAAGACTTTTCGTGACCTTGTGAGACCGCATTGACCCTCGGGATTTGAAGGACTATGCGTCGGCCGCCATTTCGAAGCGCCCGCGGCCGGCCCGCTTGGCCTGGTAGAGCGCCGCATCGGCACGCTGCAGCAAGCCCTGGATCGTGTCCTGGCCGTTCATCGCCAGCGCCACACCGACGCTGCCGCCAATGTGGATCTTCTTGCCATCTACCTCGAACACCTCGCCCAGCGAGCCGACGATCTTGCGCGCCACGGCCTGGGCTGCGGTGGCGTCTTTCGCGTCGTTCAGCACCACGGCGAACTCGTCTCCGCCCAGGCGCGCCAGCACGTCGGACGGGCGCAGCACGCGCTGCAGCCGCTGCGCCACCTGCAAAAGCAGCGTGTCGCCGGCAGCGTGCCCATGCTCGTCGTTGACCGGTTTGAAGCCGTCGAGATCGAGGTACAGCAGCGCCAGCAGGTGCTGCTCGGCGTGGGCATGCGCCAGCGCCTCCTGGATGCGCTGGTCGAAGCCGGCCCGGTTGAGCACGCCGGTCAACGTGTCGGTCTGCGAGGCATCGAGCAGCTTTTGCTGCTGCAGCCGGTGCGTGGTGACGTCTTGCCCGAGGCCGACGAAGCCGGCCACGCGACCATCGGCGGCGTGGAATGGGATGTAGGTGGTCTCGAGGAAGAGCGCCCGGCCGGGCACGCCGCGCTCGCTCTCGAACATGGTTCGCCGGCCGGCCAGCGCCGCTTCGATGTGGGGCCGGCGGAGCTCGTAGGCGGCCTCGTCAAGTGCTTCCCGCATGGTCATGCCGACCAGGTTGCCCTGCGGCCGCCCGGTCAGGCGGTCAAAGGCGTCGTTGGTGAAGAGGTAGCGCTGCTGGTCGTCGAGCACGGCCACGCTGGCCGGCAGGGTCGAGGCGACGATGTTGAGGATCGCGTCGCTGCGCTGCAATTCCATGCGCGCCTGAACCTCTTGGCTGATGTCGCGCATCACGATCGAGAAGGTCTCGATCTGCTGCTGCTCGTCGCGGTGGACGATCAGCATCTCGCTCACCTGGATCTCCCGGCCGCCGTCAGCCAGCACCGAGGTTTCGCCCACCCAGATGCCCTGGGCCAGCGCCGTGGGCATGATCTCGTCGCGCACCTGCAGTTCGCGGTGGGCCGGGGTGAAGTCGTCGTAGCGCAGGGCGCCGAGGGAGTCGCTCGGGCCGATGGACAACCGGGCCCGGCCAGCCGGGTTGAGGTACAGCATGCGGCCGTCAGCGCCGACCTGGGCCACGATGTCGGTGCTCTTCTCGAAGATCGCCGTGAGCATGCGCTGGGCCGTCTGCTGCTGGATGCGCTCGGTGACGTTTTCCAGCGATCCCACCTGGCCGACCACCCGGCCGTCCAGCACCAGGGGCGCGCTGCGCACCGACATCACCGCATCCTTGCCGGTGAGGGGGTGCTGGATGTGCAACTTGTTCTTGATCGACCAGCCCGAAGCCACGGCCTTGCGCCAGGCCTTGACGACCTCTTCGCGCTGGCTCTCTTCGACGATCTCGCTCCAGCCCCAGGCCATGCGCTCGCGCGGCAGGCCGAGCTGCTCGAAATAGGCATCGTTGGCGTAGGTCGTCTCGCCCTTTTCGTCGGTGCGGAACAAGCCCAGCGGGAATGCGGCGCTGACCGCTGCGAACTCGGCCTGGCTGCGCCGGGCGGCGCGCTGGCTGCGTGCCAGCACGAGCGAGAACAGGAATGCCAGCACGGTGATGGCGCTCAGGCCGGCCAGCAGCATCTTGCGCCGGGCGTGGAAGGCGGCCATGGTTTCGTCCACCGCCTGCGAGACGAACACGGTGACGGGGTAGCGCTCGAGCCGCTCGTAGCTCACCGTGCGCTCGTGTCCTTCGGTCTCAGTGCCGCCATAGGGAAACATGCCCTGCGGCGCGCTTGCCGGCAGCACGCGCAGCGGGCCTTTCGTGCGCAAGTCGGTGCCGATCTGGTTCTCGGTCCAGGGCGTGCGCACGATCACCACCGCGTCGGACGTGGCCAGCGAGATCGCGCCGGCCGGCTTGTAGCGCAGGCTCTCGTGCAGCGCGCTCAGGCGGGCGAGGTCGATCCAGGCCACGGCACCGACGATGTCGCCCACTGCTGGGTTGATCCGGCGCGTGATGGGCCAGCGCCAGGGCTGGCCCGGTCCGGCGCGCAGCGGCACGCCGATGCGTGTCTTGCCAGCCTCGGGCCAGGGCACGGCAGGCATGGCCACCTGCCACGCCGGCGTGCCGGCCACGGCCACGCTGGCGCCGGTTTCCGAGGCGAAACCCATGCTCACCAACCCGTCGGTGCCCTGGTTCAGGCGCGCGATCAGTTCGGCCAGCGCCGCGTCTTGCCGCGGGTCGCTTTCCGGGTGGGATTGCACCCAGTGGTCGAGCACCTGCAGGTTGCTCTCGACGCCCTGCAGCAGCCCGCGGGTGTGCTGCACCACGGCGTTGTTGACCAGCCGCAGTTGCTGCTGGGCATCGCTGGAAATGCGCTCTTGCTGGATGCCCGACGAGACCAGCACGATGGCCCATAGCAGGGCCACCAGGCCGAACGTGACGATGAACGGCCCGTACGCCAGCAGGCGGCGGCGCAAGCGCCCCTCGCGTGCGCCGGGCCCGGACGTCACTTCTTCGTGGGCCGCTTGGTTGCCGACGCTGCAGACGCTTTCACTGGCAGCGTGGGCTCAGGTGGGCGGGCACCGGCCGAGACGAGGCCGGGTGTGGCAATGCACGAGAGGTTTTTCGGCGCCAGCGCATAGGTGCTCGTGCCGGCGAGGTTCTGCTTCAGCGCGACGCTGATGATTTCGGACTTGGCCGACTCGCAGGCGAGGCCGCTGCTGAAGGTCGCGATGAGATAGGGGTTCATGCCGTAGGCCGAAACGACGAAGGCAAAAAGCGATACCACGAGAGAGGCTCCTTGGCCGTGCTGGCCCTGATGTTCTGCGCACCATAACGGATGAGCAATCTGTTACACGTCGGAAGTGGCCGGTGTCTCGGTGCCAGTTGTCGTCGTCACCCGCCACCAGGCGGGCAACAGACCCCGCACCTTGCTGTGGGCGAAGCGGTCGTCCATCAGGCAGACCACCCCGCGATCGGCCGGCGTGCGGATCACCCGGCCGGCCGCCTGCACCACCTTCTGCAGGCCCGGGTAGAGGTAGGCGTAGTCGTAGCCATGCGCGCTGCCGAAGCGCTCGCCCAGCCGCTGCTTCATCTGCTCGTTGACGGGGTTGAGCTGCGGCAGCCCGAGCGTGGCGATGAAGGCCCCGATCAGCCGCCGGCCCGGCAGGTCGATGCCCTCGGCGAACGAGCCGCCCAGCACCGCGAAGCCGATGCCCTGGCTGTCGGCGGTGAAGCGCTCGAGAAACTGCTCGCGCTCGGACTCGTCCATGCGACGCGACTGTTCCCACACCGGCACGCCGGGCGCCTGTTCGCGAAACAGCGCGACGGCCTTCTGCAGGTAGTCGTAGCTGCTGAAGAAGGCGAGGTAGTTGCCGGGCTGCGCCGCGTACTGCTGCGCCATCAGGCGGGCGATGGGGGCGAGCGAAGCGTCGCGGTGCTGGTAGCGCGTCGAGATGTGGCCGGCCAGCTGCACCTGGAGCTGGTCGGCCGTGAAGGGCGTGGGCACGTCGATCCAGGCGGTGTCATCGGGCAGGCCCAGCGTGTCGGCATAGAAGCGCTGCGGGCTCAGCGTGGCGGAAAACAGCGCCACCGAGCGGGCCGCTTCGAGGCGCGGCTTCAGGAAAGGCGCCGGCACCACGTTGCGCAGGCAGAGCACGGCGCTGCGGCCCGCGAGGGTGATGTCGAACAGCGAGTTCTCGTCGAACAGCTCCAGCACGCGCGAGAAATGCAAGGCATCGAAGTAGAAGCGCTGCAGCTCGGCGTCGACGGCCGTCGGGTGCTCGGCCAGGTGGTCGGTGATGGCTGTGGCGGCCTTTTGCAGTGCGCTGCTGAACGCATCGGGCACGCCGGGGTGCACCTGGTACGGCTCGGTCTGAGCCGTGGCCAGTGCATTCCACGCGCGGTTCAGCTTGCTCAGCGGCGACTTGAGCGCGGCCGGTGCCGTCTTGCGCATGCGCTTGAATTCGGCCTGGTCGAGCTCGGCCGAATACATCTTGCGGGCACGGTCCACCAGGTTGTGCGCCTCGTCGACCAGCACGCTCACGCGCCACTGGTTCAGCTGGGTCAGGCTGTGCAGCAAGGCATTCAGGTCGAAGTAGTAGTTGTAGTCGCCGACGACCACGTCGCTCCAGCGCGCCAGCTCCTGGCTCAGGTAGTAGGGGCAGACCTGGTGTGCCAGCGCCACCTCGCGCAGTGCTGCCTTGTCGAGCGTGGCCTGTGTGAGCGCTGCCGCACGCGCGGCCGGCAGCCGGTCGTAGAAGCCGCGCGCCAGCGGGCACGACTCGCCGTGGCAGGCCTTGTCGGGGTGCTCGCAGGCCTTGTCGCGCGCCACCAGTTCCAGCACGCGCAGGGTGGGCTGGCCGGTCTCGCGCAGCGTCGGCGCGCCGGCCTGGATGCGCTCGGCCGCGTCGAGCGCCAGGCGTCGGCCGGAACCCTTGGCGGTGAGGAAGAAGATCTTGTCCAGCGACTGGCCCGGTGCCGCCTTCAGCAGCGGGAACAGCGTGCCCACGGTCTTGCCGATGCCGGTGGGCGCCTGCGCCATCAGGCGGCGGCCGCGGCTGGCCGACTTGTAGACCGCCTCGGCCAGCTCGCGCTGCCCGGTGCGAAACGACTCGTGCGGAAACTTCAGCGCCGCAAGCGCCGCATCTCGCGTGTCGCGGTGCACCAGCTCCTGCTCGGCCCACTGCAGGAAGCGTTCGCACTGCGTCTCGAAATGCTCTTGCAGCGCCTGCGCTGTGTGCGTTTCACTCAGCACCGTTTCGCGCTGGCTGGCGATGTCGAAGTAGACGAGCGCGATGCGCATCTCCGGCAACGCGAGTTTCTGGCACAGCAGCCAGCCGTAGACCTTGGCCTGCGCCCAGTGCAGCGCGCGGTGGTTGGCGGGCAGGGCGCTCAGGTCGCCGCGGAAGGTCTTCACTTCCTCCAGCAGGTTCTGCGCGCTGTCGTAGCCGTCGGCCCGGCCGCGCACGCTGAGGTGCTTGTAATCGCCGGTGAGGCTCAGTTCCGACTCGTAGTGTGTGCCGCGCCGGCGAGCGGCCACCACGGCGTGGCCGGCCTGGCCTTCCTGCGCCGAAGGCGAGGGCGTGAATCGCAGGTCGAGGTCGCCCGCCTTCGCCGTGAACTCGCACAGCGCGCGGACGGCGACGACGTAGGGCTTGCTCAAGGTGTCGGCGTCGCCCCTTGCGCGCGCAGTTTGTCGACGAGTCCTTGCGACTTCTCGAGTTCGAGGTAGACCGAGGCGAACAGGGTGCCCACGTCACTCAGCTTGGAGCGCGACACGCCGGGCGACGGGTTGGTGATGAGGGCGGCGGTGATGGTGGCGGCCGGGACCAGCAGGTCTTTGTTCATGGGGTACCTTGGGGAGTGTGGGCCATGGTACTTCGCGCAGAGGCCGACCCTTCTGCGCTGACAGACAATGCGAGGCCTCGAAAGCCACCCCCGCACTGTGTTGACCCCTGCCCTGCCCACACTTGCCGCCGTCGATCTGGCCTGCCGCCGCGGCGACCGCATTCTGTTCAAGGGTCTGCAGTTCGAGGCGAAACCCGGCCAAGTGGTCTGGCTGCGCGGCGCCAACGGCCGCGGGAAGACGAGCCTGCTGCGTCTGCTGGCCGGGCTGTCCACGCCCGAGGCCGGGCGGGTCGACTGGGCCGGTGGCGCACATCAGCTCGTCTACATCGCCCACGCCAACGCGCTGAAGGAAGACCTCACCGTGCGCGAGTCGCTGCGCTTTCTTGCGCGCCTGCATGGCCGCGATGACAGCGTCGCCCGGCTCGACGCCGCGCTGGCGTTGTTCGGCATGGCCAGCCGCCGCGATGCGCCGGTGCGCACGCTGTCGCAAGGCCAGCGCCGCCGCGTGGCACTTTCGCGGCTGGCGCTTGATGCAGCGCCGTCGCTGTGGATCCTCGACGAGCCCTTTGATTCGCTCGACGTCGAAGGCATCGCCACGCTCAATGGCCTGTTGACTCGCCACACCGCGGCGGGTGGCAGCGTGGTGCTGACGAGCCATCAGGCGCTGACATTGGTCGAGCCGCAGCCGCTGACCGTTCAACTCGACGAGGTGTCGTCATGACCGCCTTCACCGCGGTTCTTGCACGCGACCTGCGCCTCGCCGCGCGCCGTCGCATCGAGGCCTTGCTGCCGATCGCCTTCTTCAGCGTCGCGCTGAGCCTGTTCCCGCTCGGCGTCGGCCCCGAGGCGCAGACGCTGCGGCAGATCGCGCCCGGCATCGTGTGGGTCTGCGCGTTGCTCGCCGCCATGCTGTCGGTGACCCAGCTCTACGCCGCCGACCATGCCGACGGCTCGCTCGAGCAGATGCTGCTCTGCGGCGAATCGGCGGTCGTGATCGCCGCGGCCAAGGCGCTGGCGCACTGGCTGCTCACCGGCTTGCCGCTGATCCTGGTCGCGCCGTTCTTCGGGCTGCTGTTCGACATGCAGGGCGATGCCATCGCCGCGCTCACCTTGGGCCTGCTGCTGGGCACCCCCATCCTGAGCCTGCTCGGTGGCGTCGGTGCAGCCCTCACGCTCGGCCTGCGCAGTGGTGGCGTGCTGCTGATCCTGTTGATCCTGCCGCTGTGCGTTCCCGCGCTGATCTTCGGTGCCGGTGCTGTGAGCGCGGTCGTCTCGGGCATCTCGCCGCACGGGCACTATTCGTTGCTCGGCGCGCTGCTCATCGTGACGGCATTGCTGGCACCTTGGGCCACGGCGGCGGCCTTGCGCATCTCCACCGAGTGACGGCTTGACCTCGCACCGAACGTCTTGATACTGACCACCCATCCGGCGCCCACACACTGACAACCCCATGAGCTCCTCACCCACACGCCTGTTCACCTTTGCGGCACCGTCCCGCTTCTATGGGTTGGCCGGGGCGCTGACGCCCTGGTTCTGGGTCGCAGCGATCGCGCTCAGCGCCGCAGGTCTGTACATCGGCTTCTTCGTCGCGCCGACCGACGCCACGCAAGGCGAGGCCTATCGCATCATCTTCATCCACGTGCCCGCCGCCTGGGTGTCGATGGTGCTGTACATGGCCATGGCGTTCTGGGCCGGCATCGGCTGGGCCTTCAAGGCGCGGCTCGCATCGATGGTGGCGCGCGCCATTGCGCCCACCGGCGCCATGTTCACCTTCGTCGCGCTGTGGAGCGGCGCGTTCTGGGGCAAGCCGACCTGGGGCACTTGGTGGGTGTGGGATGCGCGGCTCACCTCGTACCTGATCCTGCTGTTTCTCTACCTCGGCTACATCGCGCTGGTCGAGGCCATCGACGACTCGCGCCGTGCCGACAACGCCGGCGCACTGGTCGCCCTCGTCGGCGCGATCAACGTGCCTATCATCTATTTCTCGGTGAAGTGGTGGAACACGCTGCACCAGGGCGCCACCATCAGCGCGACCGCCGCGCCCAAGATGGCGAGCACCATGCTCACCGCCATGCTGCTGATGACGCTGGCCTGCTGGGCGTATGCCTTTGCCGTCGTGCTGACACGAACGCGGGCAATCATCCTGGAGCGTGAGCGGCACACCGATTGGGTCGCCACATTGGCCCGGGGGGGGAGCAAACAATGAACTGGAACAGCGCTGCCGAGTTTTTCGCGATGGGCGGCTACGGCCTCTACGTCTGGGGTTCGTATGTGGTAGCAGCCGCGTGCATGCTGATCGAGCCCGCCCTCGTGGTGCGCCGCCGCCGCAGCGCCCTGCGCGCCGCCGTGGCGGCGGAATGACGGGCCGCCAGCGGTCGGTCAGCCTGTCACTCTGCCTCCTGCTCACCGCGGCCGCGCATGCGCAGCCCGCGGCCGAGCCGCCGCCTGCTGCAGCCAGTGCGGCCAGTGCAGCCAGCCAGGCTGAGGGCGGCGTGCTGGCACCGGTGGTTGTCACCGGGCGCCGCGAGGCCAACAAGGTCAGCCGCAGCGTGCTCACCGGCGATGAGCTGCGCACCGTGCCGGGCACCGGCGGCGACCCGATGAAAGTGCTGCACAGCCTGCCCGGTGTCACCGTGGCCGACGACAGCAGCAGTGCGCCCGCCGTGCGCGGCTCGCGCCCCGACGACAACGCCTACTACATCGACTACCTGCCCGTGGGCTACCTCTTCCACGTGGGCGGCCTGGTGAGCGTGGTGCACAGCGATCTGGTAAGCCAGTTCGAGCTATACAGCGCGGCCTTCGGCCCCGAGTACAGCGACGCCATCGGCGCCGTGCTCGACGTGACCCTGCGCAACCCGCGCACCGACCGCCTTGGCGGCACGCTCAACGTGAGCCTGCTCGGCGCCGACTTCCTGGTCGAAGGGCCGGTGAACGACAAGCAGTCGTTCTACTTCGCGGTCAAGCGCAGCTACCTCGACCTGCTGATCGACACCGTCGAAGACGAAGACTCCGGCGTGATCATCACCGTGCCCCGGTACAGCGACTACCAGGGCAAGTACCTCTGGAAGCTGAGCGACGCACATCAGCTGAGCTTTCACGCCACCGGCGCGTCCGACCACCTCGACTTCAAGATCCCGCTCACCGCCGGCCTGGCTCAGCAGGAGCCGGTGCTGGCCGGTGACAGCGCCTTCGACACCTCGTACGCCACCCAGGCCGTGGTGTGGGACGCAGACTTCGGTCATGGCATGAGCAACAAGCTCGCGCTCGGCCACACGCTCGACACCAACGACAGCGCCGTCGGCCGCGCCGCCCGCGTCGCGGCGCGTTCGCACACGGCCTTCGTGCGCGAGCAGTTCAAGTTCAAGCCAGGCGCCGACCACGAGGCCTCGGTGGGCGGCTCGCTGCAGTCCATCAAGCTCGACTACGACATCGACGTGCAGGACGCGCATTGCACCGAGTTCGACCCGCGGTGCGAATACACCAGCGCCGACCGCAAGCATGTGACAGGCGGCATCGACGCGAACGTGACCAACCTCTACGCCAAGAACCGTTGGCAGGCCACGCCCGACTGGGCCTTCACCGCCGGTGTTCACTACACGCACGACGGCTACCTCAAGCGCCACTACACCGAGCCGCGCCTCGGCGTCGAATGGAAATGGTCGGCCGACACCGTCGTCAGCGCCGGCTGGGGTCGCCACAACCAGTTTCCTGCCGGCGACCAGGTGATTGGCGGCATCGGCAACCCCAGCCTGTGGCACCTGCGCGCCACGCACAGCGTGCTCGGCGTGTCGCAGCAATTCGGTGAAGGGTGGTCGTGGCGTGTCGAGGCCTACCAGAAGAAGTTCAGCGACTTCGTGGTCGCCGACCCGGTGCTCAACTACGCCAACGGCGCGAGCGGTGAATCGCGCGGGCTCGAGCTGCTGCTGAAGAAAGAGGCCACGTCGAAGTTGTCGGGCTGGTTCTCGCTGAGCCTCTCGCGTGCCCGCCGCCAGAACGACCGCACCGGCGAAGCATTTCCGTTCGACTTCGACCAGCCGGTGATCGCGAGCCTGGTGGCGCAGTACAAGCTGTCCGACCGCTGGCTGCTCGGCAGCCGCTGGAGCTACCACACCGGCTCGCCCGACACGCCCATCGTCGACGCAGACAGCTACCCCGACGGCCGCCCGCGCCCCGTCTACGGCGGCCTCAACTCGGAGCGCCTGCCGGCCTACCACCGGCTCGACGTGCGCGGCGACTTCATCCTCTCGCCCAAGTACCGTTTCTACGGCGAGGTGATCAACGCCTATGCGCGCAAGAACGTCTCAGGCTACAGCTACAGCGCCGACTACTCGTCGCGCAAGCCGGTAACGCAGCTGCCGTTGCTCGTCTCGTTCGGGGTGATGGTTGGTTTCTGAAAGGCTGCATCCACGCTCACCCTGGCTGCGTAAGAGCGCAAATGAAAAGTCCCGTCACCGCAGCGCATCGCGCGCTGGCGCTCACCGCGTTCCTGGCCTGCGGCGCCACGTCGCTGCAGGCGCAGCAGAGCCCAACCCCCTCGGCTGACGCGCCGACCGTTGTCGCGGCCCGGCTCGACACGGTCGAGGTCACCGGCCGCCATTACGACAACGCCGTGGGTACCACCGACGCCGCGTCGCAAGGTGTGATCCGCGCCGAGGTGTTGAAGAGCCGCCCGACACTGCGCCCGGGCGAGGTGCTCGAGTTCGTGCCCGGCCTCATCGTCACGCAGCATTCGGGCGACGGCAAGGCCAACCAGTATTTCCTGCGGGGCTTCAACCTCGACCACGGCACCGACTTCGCGACCAGCGTCAACGGCTTGCCGGTCAACATGCCGACGCACGGCCACGGCCAGGGCTATTCGGACCTCAACTTCCTGATCCCCGAGCTGGTCGACCGCATCGAATACCGCAAGGGTCCGTACTTCGCGAAGAACGGCGACTTCGCTTCTGCCGGCTCGGCCGACATCGTCTACCGCAACACGCTGGCCGCACCCTTCGGCGCGCTGACGCTCGGCGGAAACGGCTTTCGCCGCGGCGTGTTCGGCGGTTCGGCCGAGGTGGCCGAAGGCACGCAACTGCTCGGTGCCGTCGAGCTGCAGCGCAACGACGGCCCGTGGACGGTGCCCGAAGGCCTGCGCAAATCGAATGCCGCCGTCACCTTGAGCGGCGGCACCGCAGCGCAAGGCTGGAGCGCGAGCGTGATGGGCTACGACGCGCACTGGACGTCGACCGACCAAGTGCCTGAGCGCCTCATCAAAGCCGGCAGCTACAACGGCCAGCCCTTCGGTCGCTTCGATTCGCTGGACCCGACTGATGGTGGCGAAACCCGCCGCAGCAGCCTGTCAGGCGAATGGCACGACCAGTCGGGCGCAGGCAGCACGCGCGTGGCCGCCTATGCGATCGACTACAGCCTCAAGCTGTTTTCCAATTTCACCTATGAGCTCGAGCGAGGCGCTCAAGGCGACCAGTTCTCGCAGCAGGACAAGCGGCGGGTCTACGGCCTCAGCGCAAGCTACGCCATCGACCACCGCATCGGCGACCTGGCGGCACGCAGCGAGTTCGGGCTGCAGCTGCGACACGACCGCATCCGCGTCGGCCTGTTCGACACGGTGGCGCGCAAGGTGGTCGGCACCACGCGTGACGACAAGGTGCGTCAAACGATGCTCGGCATCTACGGCCAGACCGCTGTGGAGTTGACGCCATGGCTGCGCAGCGTTGTCGGCCTGCGCGCAGACAACGTGCGCTTCGATGCGAACAGCCTGTCGGAGCCCGCCAACTCGGGCGAGGCCAGCGGCAACATGCTGTCGCCCAAGCTCTCGCTCATCTTCGGCCCGTGGGCGAAGACCGAGTTCTTCTTCAACGCCGGCCGTGGCTTCCACAGCAACGATGCGCGCGGTACCACGGCCACCCTCGACCCCAAGACCGGCGACCCGGTGGACAAGGTGCCCGGCCTCGTGGCCTCACGCGGGTTCGAGGTCGGCGCACGCACCGAGTGGATTCCCGGCCTGCAAAGCTCGCTCGCGCTGTGGAAGCTCGACTTCAACTCCGAGCTCGTCTATGTGGGCGATGCGGGCGCCACCGAAGCCAACCGCCCCAGCACGCGCCGCGGTGTGGAGTGGAACAACCGCTGGATTCCGTTGCGCTGGCTGCTGGTCGATGCCGACCTGGCTTGGACGCATGCGCGCTTCTCCGATGACAACGTGGCGGGCAACCGCATCCCCAACGCCGTTGACAAGGTGGGCTCGGTCGCCGTGACGGCGCGCGACCTCGGACCTTGGTCGGCCAGCCTGCAGTGGCGCTACCTCGGCTCGGGTGCGCTGATCGAAGACAACAGCGTTCGCTCGAACGCGTCGCTCACCACCAATCTGCGCGTGAGCCGCAAGCTCTGGCGCGACTCGGAATTGACGCTGGATGTGTTCAACCTGTTCGACCGCGAGGTCAACGACATCGAGTACTACTACGAGTCGCAGCTCGCCGGTGAATCCGCGCCGGTCGCCGACCGCCACGTGCACCCGGCCGAACCACGCACGGTTCGGCTCACGCTGAAGGTCGGCTTCTGAGCTTGCCGCGGGTCACGGCCGCGAAGATACTGCCCGGCGCACCGTCCACTTGTTGCCTCATCCGGAGTTCCCATGCAATTGATCGGCATGCTCGATTCGCCCTATGTCCGCCGCGTGGCGGTTTCCTTGCAACTGCTCGGCCTGCGGTTCGAGCACCAGCCGGTCTCGGTGTTCAGCACCTTCGCGCAGTTCCAGAGAATCAACCCCGTCGTCAAGGCGCCGTCTCTGGTGTGTGACGACGGCGTGGTGCTGATGGACTCGACGCTGATCCTGCAATACGCCGAAGCCATTGCAACACCGCGCGCGAGCCTCATGCCGCGCGGCATGGCGGAGCTGAAGCGCTCGCTGCGCATCACCGGTCTGGCGCTGGCCGCCTGCGAGAAGAGCGTGCAGATCGTCTACGAACATGAGCTGCGCCCTTCTGAGAAGCTGCACCAGCCCTGGCTGAGCCGCGTCACCGGGCAGCTGCTCGCTGCCTATGGCGCGCTCGAGGCAGAACTCACGCACCAGCCACTCGTGGCAAGCCGCGCCGGCATCGACCAGGCCGGTGTGAGCACCGCCATTGCCTGGCATTTCACGCAGCAGATGCTGCCGCAGGTGGTGGTCGCGGCGAACTACCCGGCCTTGCAGGCGTTCTCACGCCAGGCCGAAGCGCTGCCCGAGTTTCTGGCTGCGCCACACGGCACGGGCACGTATCGGCACGCAGGCTGATCGCGACCGGCCCACAAGAGGAGCGGCCTATCTGCCGCTGTTCTTGTGGTCGTCGGGCTTCGGGAACAGCTCGTCGAACAGATCGTCGGGAACCGTGTTGGGGTTGTCGTCGACATCGACGCCGTTCAGCAGGTCGTAGGACGAACCCACCCAGTTGCCCGGAGACCCCACCGGCAGGTCTTTCTTAGGGCGTTCAGGGGGTGCGTTCGGGTCGACCCATTCGCCCATCGGCGCACGCTCTGTCATGCGCCAGACAAGACGTTTGGGTTTGGTGTGCGTGGGCTGTCGTGCCATCGCTGCGGTGTGGTCGAGGTGGGGCTGTGCTGCTGAAGATCAGTGGTGCGATTCAATCTAGTCGGCATCGCGCCCGAGGTAAATCCCCAGCTTCCCATGACCCGTTTCAGCTCGGGGATTTGCAAATCCTTCCGATCGAAAGCAGGCACAGGACATTCGTGACGCGCACTCATCGTGTCCGCATAAACCCTTGCAAGCGGACACGTCGGTAGTCTCGGCGCCACGCTTGCCCACTGATGGGGCGCTTTTGCGGCCTGCGTGATCGTGACTTAATCGAGCAGCGCGAAGCGCTGCTGCCCTGAAGCGCTATTACGTCACGAACGCGATTTGCCTCGCTGACTATCATCGTTTGTCTGGCAGATTTGTCGCTCTCAACAACCGGCAACGCTGACAACTGGCACCCGCTTCTCCCAAGCGCCGGTGGCCTCAAGAAAAGAACAAAGGGCAACGATGGTGCTGACGGCAGCGTGCTTCATGGCGACGACCGCTCTCTACCTGGTGGCCAGTGAAATCGGCGGCCGGGCGCCGCGCGTTTCCCGCTCCTCCTTTGCCCGCCTGCTGTCGATGGCCGCGGTGCTGCTAATGGCCTATGGGCTGTGGTGGCCCGCGCAGGCGTCTCAACTCGACCCGACCTTCGGCACCAGCCTCGGCGTGCATGCGCTGCTGTCGTGGTTGGCTTGCCTCGCACTGCCGGCCTTCGGCTGGCTCGCTGCCAACCGCATCGCCAAGCGCGCCTACTTCCAGGCGCTGCAGGCCGTCGCTGCCACGCTGGTCGGCGCCTATGTGCTGGCCATGGTGCAGATGCCCGGGCTCTTTCGTGTCGCGACGATCGACGGCCAGCTGGCCATCGGCGTGTCGGTCATCCTGCTCGGCACGGCTGCCATCACGGCGCACATGAACCTGGCCAACGCCGCACGCTTGCGCGTGCTGCGGGTCTTTTCCGCCCTGACTGTTGCCGGCGTCGGGGTGTTCGCATCCCTGGCGGCCAGTTCCGGGTCCACCGCCATGCGCTGGTCGGACCTGATCGACCTGGCCATGGTCTTCGCGCTCACGTGGACGCTCATGGCCATCATGCGGGCCAAGGTGCGTGCGGCCAAGCCGGTGGCCATGGCGACCCCAGCCGCCACCATCGACAGCTTGACCAACCTGCCCACGCGGCTTTTCTTCGAAGAGCGCATGCGCGCGGAAGCCAAGCGCAGCGATGCACGCGGCGCGCCCTTCGCCGTGCTCTTCATCGACCTCGACGGCTTCAAGCCCGTCAACGACACCTTCGGCCACAACTGCGGCGACCAGGTGCTCAGGCTGGTCGGCAAGCGCCTGGCCTGGCTGACGCGCAAGACCTACCAGGCCGCGCGCGTCGGTGGCGACGAATTCCTGCTGCTGGTGCCCAACGCCTCGTCACCCGAGATGGCAGAGAAGGTCGCGCAGAGCGTGATCGACACGCTGGGCAAGCCCTACAAGGTCGAAGGTCGCGAGATCAACATCGCCTGCTCCATCGGCATCGCCCTCCACGAGGGTGGCAGCAGCCCGGTCGACAAGCTCATCGCCCGCGCCGACGTGGCCATGTACGCCGCCAAACGCGCCGGTGGTTCACGCCATTGCTTCTATGCGCCCGACATGGACATGGACGCGGAGCAGAACTTCGACCTCGTTCGCGACCTGCGTAAAGCCGTCGCGAAGAACGAACTCGAGCTGCACTTCCAACCCAAGATGGATGCCGTCACCGGCAAGGTCACTGCCGTCGAAGCGTTGCTGCGCTGGCAGCACCCCGAGCTCGGTCTGATCTTGCCCGACCGCTTCATTCCACTCGCTGAGCGCAATGGCCTCATGGGTCCGCTGGGCAACTGGGTCATCGAAGCGGCCTGCGTGCAGGCGCGCCTGTGGCGCGACAAGGGGCTGCGCATGCGCGTGGCCATCAACCTCTCTGCGCACCAGATGCGGCAGGACGACCTCTCCGACCGCATTGCCGATGCGCTCAAGCGGCACCGCATCCACCCCTCGCTGCTGACCTGCGAGATCACCGAAACCGCGACGATGGAAGACACCGGCAAGACGCAGGAGACCTTCCGTCGCCTCGGCGTGCTGGGCGCCCACCTGTCGATCGACGACTTCGGCACCGGCTACTCCAGCCTGGCGTACCTGCGCAAGCTGCCCGCCAAGGAGCTGAAGATCGACCGCAGCTTCGTGATGGACCTGGAGCACAGCGCCGATGCCCGCGCCGTGATCGACGCGGTGCTGAAGCTCGCCCACGCGCTCGGCCTCAAGGTCGTGGCCGAGGGCGTCGAAAACCAGCGCCAGCAGCAGATCCTCACGGCGCTCGGCTGCGACGAGTTGCAGGGCTTTCTGTTCGCCAAGCCGATGACGGCCCGCGCACTGTTGCTGTGGGCGATGGCCGAAGGCGACCCGACGGCATCGTTCAACGCGTCGCTCTTCGGCAGCACACGCGAGGCCAGCCGCAACACCGCGGCCACGAGTTTCCAGGCGACTCTCGAGGAGTAGCCGGCCGCCGAGCGGCCAGCGCGAGCTTATTCGCCCGG
>Ga0307516_10005216_pt1 | contig 15648 bp, 20 predicted proteins | sample 19_EM_MG_FD_203310 | JGI IMG/M metagenome (GOLD analysis project Ga0307516, IMG submission 203310) | Populus trichocarpa ectomycorrhiza microbial communities from riparian zone in the Pacific Northwest, United States - 19_EM | ecosystem: Host-associated > Plants > Roots > Unclassified | place...
TTCTTCTTCATGACGTCTAAATCACAGCCTTTTTAGAGAGTACGATTAGTATATAACGGTAGTTTAGTTGATACGTTTGGGAACTTGATAGGTTCCGGAGCGGATAAGTTGATAGTGACTGACTGGCATCGGGGAAAACTTGGCGCTCGCCATTCGACGCCCAATGATTGTGCAGTGAGTACTGGGCGCTCACCTTATGCAAACTCGGTCCAGATACTGGAGTCGACGCCTGATTGGGGGTGCTCCATGCATGCCAGGATGAAGATATCAATTCGCGTGGAGTGGTTGCGGGGAAGTCGGACTGCATGTCAAACTGACATTGATTAGTTCCATCCCGTTCGGATTGACGTACCACTGAGTAAGTCGGGTTCGTGGAATGGGTTTCGAGTTCAGCCAAGTTATACATACGATGGATGCATGGGGTGCATATAGACTGGTCTAGCCCAAAGCCAGACTCTGATAAGTTAGAGGAAGATAATCGTTCCTTACCGTGACAGCCTGTGTGTCGAGCACTGGTGTAAGATGGTGTGAGACAAGTTGGTTCCGAAAAGCCGCTGGGGAGCAAAAAGTTCGACCCCTCTCCAACTTTTTGAGTTCGTTGGGGAGACTAAATTCTTCAAGTTCTTCAAGCATGGGATAGAGACTGTCCAGTGAGTACTGATAACCTCTGACATACGAGCAACACACCTTCAAGTGAAGTCGAGAATGAGACCGTCTGGGACAAAGAAAGTCAATCGTGAAACATATTTGGTGATCAGTGAGTTGCCAATTCAGACGACCGTGCTGACACCCAAATTCAACCTCACGGCTCACCGGTGCATCCTTCCTTAGGTGTAGCGCGCACTCCATCGACGTACACTCATCTACAGCACGAGCAGTTACCAAGCGAAGGCACGACCTTCAGAGGATGAACATGAAGATCTCATTTTGTTCCTAGCAGACTAAGATGCAAGGCTGGAGGCGGTTTCAAGCTCGGAGAGGGAGGATAGATTTCGGACTATAAGCACTTCGTACGTCGCCTTCAATCTCTTTTCTCTTCCTGTGCGGTCTTGTGCTGTCCACTACTAGGCTCGTCGCTGCTAATGCTAATTTATTTAGTTCTGGACGTCCGCTCGCACGCGTGGGCGTAGGTTGACTTAGCTTCAGAGCCCATGCGACGGACGGGATAATGAGCTTGTAAGGAAGCCAACCTGTAAGTTCTTGCAGACCTGAGGCTTGAGGGATCCCAAACCCAGCATCACGCACTGCGCTTTCTGCGTTCCAGGTCGGTCGTCATGGACATCCATGTAGTACATATCCCCTTTCCTTACAGCCGATGAATCTCGCGGTCCTCGCGAGGAGGATACACGGCTTTGCAGGTCTTGCGTCACGCGACCTGGGTCGCAAATATTGTTGTTATTTCCTCCAATTTGCGCGCTTGCGTACACATCACTTCTATCAGTGCTAACACCGACGTACTAACACGCAGCATCCACATTGCGATTGCGTCTGGTCCCAGTAAGACCACAACATCATTATCATTATCATATGCGCCAGACGGCGAGCTTGCCATCCCTGAACACGTCGACCCCGACGCAGGCTATTTCGCCCACAGGAACACACCGGTGTACAATGCATTTCCTCCATTCCATGGCAGTAGTAGATCATCTCAACTGGGCACTACAGGTAGGTGAGCTTGAGGATCCGTGCATAGCTTTGGTCTACCTCCGAGTGTGGAAACGGAGGTGAGTGCGTTACAAAGCAGCGTGCAGTCGAGGAGAAACGATTTTCCTTTCGAGTCTCTGGTCTGCGTAAGGGAGACTGCTCTTGTCCCGCTGGAGAATTTTGCATGGTTGGTGTCTTCTTCCCTAATAGCCTCTAAACGTCATTCTGGTTTCTTTTGTCACATGTAGGTAACCGAAGCACGGAAACTAGTACTTGACTATCCTATTGTATACTACTGTAGCTGTTTAGAGAACACGTTCAGCAGTTTGATCGATGGTCACAAGTACTGGTGAAACTTGACGCTTGCGATTCGCCGTGCAACTTGAGCCCCGAAGACGTAGGTACTGCGCAACCTCGATTCAAGCATTGCATCATTTGCGTATGGCATCGCTTGTTCGCTTTTATGATGCCGAAGTGCTCTATGCATCATGGGCCGGGGGATATCAATTCGCGTGGATATAGAGTGGCTGAGTCTCACCAGGGCATGCGCTGCACGACATGTATGCGTGATCAAGGTGGCAGACAAGAATAAAGCCCATTTTCCGTAGTGGAGGAAGGTCGACTCTTTCATTGGATTCGAGTCTTGAGGTTGGCAAACTATTACATAGTTTCTTTCCCCCATATCTCATCCGCTGCTGACGCCAAGATGTGGATGTGATGGTAGTATGATGCATTACTGATCCGGGGCTGGCCTTGCGCCTGGGTTGGAACTTGGGCGCCCCAACGACGCAAAGAAGAAACTCCGCTTTTAGGCGATGCTGATCGTGGAACTCTGATATCCACAGAACAGGGCAGCGCACCACATGGTGTAAGTCCGGAAGAAACGTGATTCTGTCCTCCCGCCAAGAGCAGAGACCACAAGGTTGCTCGGATTGGAGCAACAACCCACATGCTGATTCCCAGGGGTCGACGAACTTTTAATTTATGACTTCCGGATGCGGCATTGACAATGAGTTCAAAGGAGAAGATCTCGATCCCATTCACCCCCTCACATGGTTGGCCCTAAAATGAACAGGCATTTCTTGTGGGGTTCTCTCCTCTTCTCCCCCATTCCTCTACCATCAAACGACCCCCATTCACGCTTGCGTCCGGGATGGCATTGGACCGCGATGTCGTCGCTGCAATGACAGTAGCAGAACGCCATGAAGTCATTTCTTACGACGCTTCTCTGGAGAAGAAGGCGGTAACCGCGCACGAATCCATCGACGACTCAGATGGCGCTCATGCGGGACTTGAATTTCCATCCGAGGAAGAGCTTGTTACGCTTCGAAGGATCTCTGATGATATTCCGTGGACCGCTTTCTGTTGGTTCTTCCGCACCTCTTCCTAGAGACGCTCCTGACCCAATCCAGTGATCGCAGTTGTAGAATTGGCCGAACGTTTTTCCGTGAGTGTTCTGTTAATCCAATCGCAGTTGAGCTATCTACTCACTATTCCTACTTCATGGATAGTTCTACGGTGTGAAAGTCGTTGACGTCGTACAGACAGATTTCTAAACCTTTGATGCTTGTTCTGCGACAGGTGCCAGCGCGGTCTTTGTACGTCACATCATACATATCCACAACCCAACCAATTTCTCATCAACCATTCTTGCAGACCAATTTCATACAGCAACCGCTCCCACCCGGTTCAACGACGGGTGCCGGCGGAGGAAGTGGCCAATCTGGTGCTCTTCACAAAGGCCAGCGGATGTCCACGGGTCTCACGACCTTCTACCAATTCTGGTACGGAACGGTAGCAATACCCACTCTATTCCATCGCATCCCTTGTGACCATTTTGCACAGGGCGTATGTGACTCCTATCGCCGGCGCCTACATTGCAGATACGTACTGGGGCCGCTATAAGACCGTCTGTGTGAGCGTGGCGATCGCCATGGTTGGTCATGTCATTATGATCATTTCCGCCATCCCTGGGGTCATAGGTAGCAATGCATCCGTTGGACTGTTTATCCTCTCCATGATCGTCACTGGCGCTGGAACTGGGGGATTCAAATCCAACATCTCCCCTCTGGTGGCTGAACAGTATCGACAGACGAAAAGGTTCATTCGTATCACAAAGTCTGGGGAACGTGTCATCGTGGACCCCAGCCTGACGACCTCCAGAATTTACATGGTGAGTTACTACCCTGTCCATATCGAGTTCAATATCTCTATATGTAACATAGTACTTCTATCTTTTCATCAACATCGGGGCGCTCGTTGGCCAGATTGGAATGGTCTACGCGGAAAAGGTTTGATTACATCCTTTGTACCTGAAAATGGCGCCACTGATGGACTCACTTTCTCGTTCGCAGTATGTCGGATTCTGGCTAGCGTTTACACTTCCCACATGTGTATTCCTTATCTCGCCCTTGGTTCTCTGGTATGGACATGGCAAGTACCGGACCTCCCCGCCAACAGGCTCGGTCCTTCCTACTGCCCTTCGCACTTGGCGCTATGCTACTCGCGGGAGATGGAGTTGGAACCCGATCAAAGTCGTCCACAACTTGACCGCGGACGACTTTTGGGAGAGTGCCAAACCAAGCAAAGTGGTGGGAGAGAAACCGAGATGGATGGGGTACGATGACAGCTGGGTGGACGAGCTTCGACGTGGTTTCAAAGCCTGCTCCGTTTTCTTGTGGTACCCTATCTACTGTGCGTCTGTCTGGTGCGTTCCTGGTGGAAGATGAACGGGATTTGACGATGCTGCGATTTCTAGGGCTGTCTTATAACCAGCTAAACAACAACCTGACATCGCAAGCTGCAACGATGAGCACGCACGGTCTTCCGAATGATGTACTTTCCAACTTGGATCCTCTTGCACTCATCATATTCATCCCTCTTTGCGACCTCGTCGTAAGTACATATTTTGATAGAGGTCTGTGGAGTTAATTCAAACCATCGTTTTGCCTCCACGTCCATAGTTCTACCCATTGCTCGCTCGACGGAGAATTAACTTTAGCCCTTTGCGGAGGATTGCCTGGGGTTTTTACTCGGGTGCTGGAGCGATGGTATGGGCAGCTGTGGTTCAGCATTATATTTACAAGGTGCGGCAACTATTTCCAGCTGATCGCGAATTACGGATCCAACGAAGATCTGAAATACCAGACTAATCCATGCGGATACCACGCTGGTACATGTGTCGACGCAAACGGAATCCCGCGCGTATCGCCCCTAAATGTTTGGATTCAGAGTGGATCGTGAGTTTCCAAAAGCTGGGTAGACACGGCAGCTAACATTTATTTATTTCTGTCGCTTTCAGCTATATTCTGATTGCATTCAGCGAAATCCTAGCCTCGATAACAGGCCTCGAATACGCCTTCACAAAGGCCCCGAGGAACATGCGTTCGCTTGTCATGTCTGTCTACCTCTTCATGACCGCTCTTGCAGCTGCCATAGGAGAGGCTTTTGTATGTAAGTCCGGTCTCCGGTCTCCTTTGGCACATTCCGCGCCTGCAACATATGTTGACCATCTCTTCCGTGTTCATATAGCCCTCTCTGCTGACCCGCTTCTCGTCTGGAACTATGGGTCCATCGCTGTTCTTTGTGCAGTTGCCGGCCTTGTATTTTGGATCCTTGTGCGGAAACTGGACGCGGAAGAAGATAAGCTGAACAACTTGGCACACGGGCGCTTTGAGAAGGAGTACTAAAAAAAACCATATGAGAATTCGGCGTTGGGATGGATTTCAAGTTGAAAACGAGGCCGCCGGGAGTCTGGGCAATTTGGATTAGTTAGGGCAGCTTTATTATTACGACAGGTTATGGCCAGCTCAGTGTAATAAGTTAGCAGTTACTGGATGTGTCTGATCATCGGTCGTGATCATGTGGGCCGTCCGAGGCAATGAAAGGCCATGGCATGATGGGAATGCATAAGGGTGTGCGCATGGGAGGAAGGTGTCAGAGGGACAGGTAATCCAGTGACCGGATTGCACGTCGTAGACAAGAACGCCCCTAATTTCGAGGATGCATGAGGTTTGACTGGTACAGCAAAACTGGCACGCAAGCCAGTATGTGGTTCGAGTTGCAAACTTTCACATTAGAGGCGATTGCAGAGCATTTGTTGCTGTGGTGAACACGTCCACATGTAACATCAAATATTCTATAAGGACCAAGCCTGGTGCGCAAATGGTGCTGGACAAAAGTAAAAATGGTACTAGGCCCATCATGATGGCCCCATCTGATTAGTACATAAATGGATAAGGTGAGACCGGTCAATGTTTGCCATATGCACTATGGGCGTAACGCTAGATATGTAACACTTGGCAATCAGTGACACTTCCTCTGCCAGCAAAAGTCTTCAAATTGTGAGTCATTTAAAGATCATTGGAACCTGGTCGACAATCAGTTCCCAAAGTTTATTGATGCTCCAGTGAGGGTGGGCATCTCGAAAAAAAGAAAACAAACAAACAAACTCCCTCGTCGGGATATTTTAGAGAAGACAATGCATATTACACCATCGCTAGCTACTAGTGCACTCCCTACGGATATGTACCTGTATGTATAATAAGTAGACAATTGATAGACATCAAAGAACAAAATTGAAAAAAATGGTACCCTTTGAAAAGGTGGATCAACATGGAGAGAAGGAGTAATCGCAGAGTGAGAAACGAAGCGTAGTGAGCTCTGGAATTAGGTAAATGTGTTGGTTGCAGTGGTTGCAATTCGCGTTTGCAATGCGCGATGGTGAACGTTGTGGTGATCGAGGTAAAGACCGGAGTAAGAATAGACCAGAGGAGGGAGGAGGGACAGACAAGGAAAGATCCAGGAGCCGCATGTGTGCACATAACGGTAATAGATGTCATCAGGGCGACGACATACGCGCGGGTCATTGTTAAAACTTGCGCGGTTTATCCACACCTTGAATCGAATAGGCGAGCTCGAATATTGATGTAAAATATGGATCGATCGGCGGCAAGAGAGAGTGAGAGAGACAGCAAGGGGTAAAAGGACAGAATCCAGCCCGTCAGATACACAAATAGAACGCTAGAGTCAGTGTAATGAGTTTTAGCAAGCTGATGGCACGGGAACGAAGACCAGAAGGGCACGCGAATACGGGAGTTGGAGGGATGGAAAACGTGTGATCATGGGTCGTGTGGTGCTTTGATGAACAAGTGAGATGAAGAAATACGCGTCCGTGTCCAGGCCACATACTATATGCGATCCAGACCATCGCCAAAAGGAAGCCATTCTAAACACCGTCCGAATCACCGCTTGCGCTTTCCACCACTTACAGTGCCCTCGGCATCATGTCCACTCTCAATGACCATCCCAAGTCCGAGCCCGAGGCTAAGTCCGAGTCCCAATGCACCCTCAGCACTCCCGCTCCCGCTTCCTTCGCCCTCGGACAGATCATCCCTCACAACTGCTGCCGCGGAGGAATTACCAGTATGACCTGGACTGAATGGATCAGCCCGGCGTACGTACACATCGTCGGCATCGTCGGCATGCAGATCCCCATCTTCGAGATCCCCGTCGATCATCTCCTCGTCCGCGTCTCGCGACTGCAGCAGATGGGGCAGTGGCAGTTGGAGTGGAAGATGTGCATTTTGATGACCGGTATCACTGAGTACAGGCGCAGAAGCGGGCATCGTAGAAGGTACGACGATATGCCCCTCCGTTCGGACCGTCACACGCGGACGACGTGGACGGTGTGTTTCGTGGGATTGAATCATGTCAGTCTCGACTTCCGTCTCGGCGCCATCTCGCGGCTGCGAAGGGTACGGCGCGGTGAGGAGGTTACGTTGGACAGGGGTGCCAGCGTTAGCGAGCTGGGCGAGAGTGTTGGTGCTATGGACAGGCGCAGAGACAGGAGCACAAGCAAAGTCTTCCCATATGCCCCCGGCGTCCTCTCGGTCTCGGTTTACACCAGCAATGCCACCAGCATCGTCATCGTCTGTCTCGCCTTCTTCGACCTCATGGTCTGCTTCTACCTCAACGTCCTCTTCGAGGTCCGCAAAGCTGCGACAGAGAGGGCAGGAGAATGCAGAAGTATGCTTCTCTAGAAGAGGTTTAATACATTTATAGTGGAATGCATGCGAACATGGTGCGATAAAGAGTGCTTGTCGGATTGACACAGCAAACAGACCTGATAAATTTGAAAATTGATAAACAATAGCAGAGATAGATAAGGATACACGGACAGATGCAACAGTCGGGTATATTTGGTTTTGGAAGGCGTTTTTTGCCTTTAGTCGTTTCGTGTAATTTGGGTTGGTCACAGCCGATGCCAAGGGATCTGAGTTGTGTGATAGCATTGGTGCTGTAGAAAGAATCAGAATTTCGATTGCACAGCAAGCCACGATTAACATACTTGAAGGCGTTGGCTGCTGCTTGCCACTCTCTGCCCACTTCCACTCTTATCTTCACCGACTTGTATATATCCTCCGAACCACCCTGATAATCTACACCGAGCTGAAGAATGTCACCGTCTCTGAGTTGAAACGATTTCGACTCGTGACCAGCGGCTGCCAATCGGAGATGATTGAGGAAAGTCCCAGAGGACGACTTGGTATCCTTGATGAAAAATTTGCCACTTTCAATCCAGATCTCTGCATGGGCACGTGAGACGACTTTGGATTTGAAGGCGAGTTTGTTGGAGTTAAGAGGATTTTGGGCTGCGAGACCAGCTCCAGCTCGGTCGGTGAAGCGCCCGATGCGAAGTGGGGGGTCGTCATCTTTGAGATCCCGAGTGATGGGTTCGAAGCGGAGCGTGCGTCGGGAGTCGAGATGTGGGACGAGACGGATACGGTGGTGCAGAGGGAGATTGCCAGATAGGTTTGAAGGTCCACGGTTGCCCACTGCCAGAGGCATCAGGTTTAGGTTTGGGTTGTTCGGGTTGATGGTATGGCCGGCCACAGTGGTAAGTATGGTGCTTGTGGTATTGGGAGGAAGGGCGGTAGAGAGAGGATTGTCAGCGAGAGGTGATGGAACGGTGGGGCTGAGGGCAGCGTTGTTGGTGCCACCACCGATTGAGCGTCTGCGTCGCAGGATATGGGAGATACCTAGGGATGGGCCAGTAGCGTTGTTGTTAGTTGGAGTTGGTTGTGGGATGATGAGGCCTTGGGGAGCGAACGAGCGTCTTCTGTGGTTTGGGGGTAGCGAGAGTGGCGGGATGGGTGATGGTGGATTGTTGTTGCTCGTTGTCGCCGTCACTGCTGCTGCAGACGGGGCTGCGGGCGGTGATTGAGAAGGGGAGATGTCGTTGGCTGGGGAGAGCTGTCGACTTGGATGTTGCTGTTGCTGGTTGGAAGTGGAGACTCCTCGCGGCCGTGCACGAAGAAAGGAACCCAAAATAGTCGTCGAGCGTACGGGTGGTCCACTGGCCTCGCTCATCAACACCGGGGATGTTGCCTCCATGTCGCTCGTCGTCGTCCGTCTCAGAGGGTATTTTTCGGGTGCTTTGGTGTCAGGCACAAACGTAACCTGTTCACCAACTTATTCGCATCGAAACTAGTATGTATCAGTTTCACCATCATCACTGCAGAGCCATATCTTGTCGAACTATTCCCCAGCAACCAGCCCCACTGACACAGCCAGAATTGGGACGAAGTACCCTCCTTGTTCGTCTCAACTCAATAACTGCACTGTCCTGCACTGCACTTGGCTCATCAGCTCCATACACGGTGCCAATACCCATTTCAGTATTCTCGCCTCGAGTCGCTTGAGCAGTGGCAAAATATCAATAAGGATCCTACCGTTTTATCCTGAGGTGAAATGACATAAATGCACAGTGTTGAAGTACTTGACTGCAAGTATAGTCGTCGAAAGGGCAATGGGTGCGTACCAACACCTCGAACTAGTTTGATCAATATCCTTCGCGGTGCGTCGGAATCGGAAGACCGAAACATTCATCAGGAATGGTACCGGTGGAACAACGTCGCCAACGCCTCGAGGATGGCAATGAGCGCGCGATATTCGTTGCTGCCCATCGGGCATAATGGCGCCATTCTATCTTCTTTAATGGCGAGTTTACTAGTAGACCCTCATCGCAAATGCCCCAGTACTTGGACAACACCCACGCACGCCCGCTTCTCGATGAACTTGTTCTGTTCATGGTGCAGTAGCTAACTCGTCACTCCTGTCCTCGAACTTGAGTATATGATCATTGTCATTCTGGAGATTAGAATTTGTATCACTCGCTATTCTATAAGGTAGTGGAGAAGTCCATTATAGTCGCTCTGCCCACCATGCGTGCAACACTGGCAGGAATCCATCCAGTAGAGAGGGTTGATCGTCGCCATCGAAAGAACTTCAACTCACAGAGACACGAGCCACACCAACCAAGAAGACCGACACGCACACGTTCTTTGCCATGACGAGTTTCAAGACATGCTTACACGCCTCGAAGCTGCCAATGTCGTCGCTTGCTATCGTTTTCTGCCCCAGGGTAAACTCATCATGTTGTATACCCCTTGATGTGCCCTTAGGGGTTAAGTACCCATGTGACCTCCTAATTATGTAGTCCGTAGCAGTCATCAACGTCGCCTCTCACATTGTTCTTAGCCCTTTCACTTATTCTTGTAAGTGATACCGGTGATATACCTTAAATCAACATTTTCATCATCTGCGTTTCAGGATGGCCAACATCATACGTTCCTCAAAGTCTGGTAGTGACTGGACCCCCCACGAGCTCGCTGCCTACAATATCAGAGTTGTTTATCAGGATTTCGCCACGTTTTTTGGCGCCCAAAATCCTCCCGATCCTCAGATCAACAATGAAGTTCTCACTGCGCAAGATGTTACCACCGTGCAAAGCGACGATGCTTATACGTTCCTCCGTACCATGGATCTCGCCATGCATATGTCTCCTGGCGAGGAATCTGCTGTTGCTGACTTCGTTGTCGACCTCTTCAGGATTCTTCGTTACACAGGTAGGGATGTGGGCCGGGTCGCAAGGACGAGGAAAGACCTGCCATTCTGGGTTTGTGGTGAAGAGAGGCACGCCAAGACAGATGTCTGCATCATGAACGACCAGGACATCTTGCTACTTGTTCAAGAAGACAAACGACACATGGAAAGCTCCAATCCAGTGCCGCAGCTCATTGCGGAGGCGATCGCTGCCTTCTATAACAACAATAACACGCGCGTGGAAATTCTCGCGGTGGATCCCGTTCAGAGCAAGGTCATACCTGGGATCACAATGAAGGGTACGATGCCCGCATTCTATAAGATCCCGGTCACTGCCGACCTTGTTCGTGCTGTCCAATTCGGCGAGTACCCTGCGCAAGAAACGATCGTCTATGCCCACGTTCCCATTGTACCTAGACCCACCCGCCGCTACAGCGAGGGTATGAGACCTTTGGACAATCGTCGCATCATTCTGGGACGTTTTGAAGCATTCAAGCAGTTCTTGTAAAGTTCCTGTTTCTCGTCCAGGTTAGTACATTCTAGTTACCTGTGATTACACCACTAAAAGTTTTATTTTGGGCTGAAGGCAGGTTCTCCTGCCAGCGGTTAGTACAAAACTCCTGGCTGAGCTTTCCGCTCATTGCTTTCAATGCACCCAAGTCTTTTACGAAATTGTATCATACCTCATTTTTGTGATCATGATTATGTAAATCCGCAAGAACGTTCCAATGAAGGGATGGCATTCCGTTGTTTAACTTGTCGTCAACGCAAGCATCAAGATCGGCGAACGTGCCCTCTTTCCGTTCAGGTGCAGTCACGTAGGATATAATCGCGTGGATCACATAGGCAAGGACGTGGAGTTGTGGCCACGCACCACATATGAAAGATACGAGGGACCCAACATAATGACAATTCGGCACATCGTCTCGCGCACCAAGTCTCTTGTATCTTGTGAGCGGCTCCGAAGTGCTTGGCTCAGCACCGTAAGCAATCTAGTAATTTGCCTTTCTTTCGGACCTGCTGGCAGGTGCATTGCAATGGTAGCAATTCCAAGGGAAATGGGGATACGGAGGCTGTCTTCGGTTTCATCCCGATTTGAAAGGTAATCGAGGAGTCCAGGGGAGGAGACATACTGACAGCGCCAGAGACCTTTTTGACGCCGCATTCGTGCTCGTGCGGATTAGACCGACGTGGTTCGTGTTCTGCCAAATCCTCCTCTGCCTCCACATCTTCCGCGGACTCTGCCTGATGCTACAAAGAATCATCTAAGGAGAAACGGAAATTCTCCAAAATTGAAACTAGAGCGCGAACATGCACCCGGACAGTGGTGGCGTCCTTATCCTTGGAGGTCCGCAGATACTTTTGCACGAGTGAATAATATGCAGACCACCGGAGTCTTTTCGCTATATGGCCAAGAGTACCGATTGCTTCCGCAACGAGCAAATGATCAAAGGTGGTCGTGGGCGCAGCATAGTATTCTACCACGAACACGTCCACTAAGTTCGACTGCTCAGGACATCCGTGTCCAAAATTCGCTTAGCCGACGAAGCGTTTGGATATGATAGATGTTCGTGAAGAAACTGGCTTCTTCGTCGCCAGCCGCTAAAAGGAGAGTAACGACGAGATACCAGTGCATTGTGAGATTGCATATGCGAGGACATCCAGTACTTCGGCGCGTACGAGCTCACTACTGGCACGCAATGTACCCTGTAGAGCAGGAAATACGACTCGCAACGTCTTGACGAAGATCTGCATACCGCCACGGAGACGGAGGACAAGGTGGAGGGTGGAATCCTTCTGGATGTTTTAATCCGAAAGGGTGCACCTGTCCTCGAGCTGTTTACCGGCGAAGGTGAGGCGCTGCCAGTCTGGGGGAATACTGTCTGGCATGTCAGTGGACATGCTCTTGAAATCGGAGCTAATTCCACTTGCCCCTCCTTGTCTTGAATCTTGGTCCTGATGTTATCGATAGTGTCGGAAGACTCCGCCTCGAGGGCGGTTGTCTTTCCAGTGAGGGTCTTGACGAAGATCTGCATGCTGTCAAATGAATTAGCTAGGTGTTACAACGCTGGGAGGAGATGCCTACGTAATGGTTGGAGTGTTTGGGTTTAGGGCTCCGTGAAAAACTCCAGGTGTGAGTTATTGACATGTTATTGACCTAGGAAGGTTTGGGAGGGTTATCGCCACGAGTTAAGAGCTAGAACAAGGCCGGCGGCGCCGGCACGCACCTTGTTTACGCCGATGGGCCACCTCCATCAATATGGTAACATGAACACCAGTGACGATGTACAAAGGAATCAGGAATCTGTAGAATCTCCGCCTTGGAAGTTGGAACTGCCGCTTGGAACTGTTACTATCTTCATTCGTATGTCCTTGCCGGCTGCTGCTGAATCTGGGTATGTAGGAAAAGGTAGAAGCTAAGTAGAAATTAGGCCTTTCACATAGTGAGCGCTATAAGTTTCACTTACGAATCATCGCAGCCTGTTTTGACACGAGGATGAAGAAACGCCGCCTGAGCGTTGCACACCATGTCGCCTAAAATCCAGTGCACATCCGAATCACTCCAAAGCGCCGAAACATGTTCACGCCGCATACACCTACCCTAGGTGCTGTCCCAAAGTCAACCCACGTGCAGCAACGGACCCTGAATGGGTGGATCTCCTTCGGAACGGCAGTTACAAAGGAAGAGCTCTTATCCATGCTACAAGGGCTCGTGCTCACAGAGGACAGTTGTGCTGCTACCGACTTGCCTTGTGTGCAAAAAATGGAAGGGTGCAGTGTTGGTTACTCCCCGTCAGGAAAAAAGCTCAGGCAGGTGTCATAGCTGCCTACTAAATTGGCACTGCGGAGGTGCTCACTGAAGGGCGTCTGAACGAGGTGTGTCGTTCTGGAACTCACAATCCGCAAAGATGGACTGTATGTATTTTAGATCTGGCCACACCTTGCGCTTGTGCGTCTCACCCGGTCTCTACTCTCTTGGCCATCATGGCATCTCACTGAATATGTTGTACACGCGGTGCGCGCCGTGCATACCGAATGCATCGGAGCCGAGCCCGCCTAAAGGTGCATTGTCGTAGTCAGCCTGACGACACGAATGGCCAACGACCATCACCATCTAGCCAGCAAAAGACGTTAATGACCACGACCACGACCACGCTTCATCTGTGCAGCCAGCGCGACGACAGCAACAGCGGCCACTACCATCAGCACTGTGCAGCTAGCACTACGATGACGACTACACCATCACCAGCCAGCACGACGATGATGACAACTGCACCATTCTGCCAACTCGTTGATGTTGACGATGGCCAACATCATCACTGCAACCAGTGGCACATCAACTATGATGACGACTACCACGATCCCCCAACGTGGCTCCCTCGTGCAGCCGAAACGTTGATGATGGCCACCACCATACTCCTCCGACGGCCTCCACTACCTCGGTGTGACCTTCCATCCCTGCGCTTCCGTCGCACGGCCCCAGGCAGGCCGGGAGGGTGCTAGGGCGCATGCTCGACGCGTACACCCACAATGACGACAACGATCCACCCATCTTGCTATCGGCTCGATGCCCTAGTTATGTACGTTATGTGTAAGCTTGCTACAAGCCTGTTTTGTAGGGTCATCGCAGAACCCTATCTTGCGTGATGCAAACGACGAGTTATCTGGGGAAAATGCGCATTTCATGTCCAGAGTATATCGAAGGTACTTGGTCTTGCCTATGCGTGGTTTATGGCAATGGACCACTTCAATTGAAGCCTGGTATTAGCGACAGTTTCAGTCTTGCTACGAATTAAAACATGAAACACACGGTTTGATGGCATCATAGAATGACAAACTGACACAAAAGTGTCGTCTCTCACGGTAGTTGTTTAGCTCCCGCTCTTCACCTTTGGGTTGATCTTGCAGCTAGAAGGCCCTCAGCAAAACACCAACAAGTGATGAAGTAAAGCACCCACCACGCCCACTCAAGAATGGTCACCACCAGTTGTATCCGGTGGAACGCAACATCTGTTGGCTCATTCCGACTTCTAGGGATCTCCACACACTTGGCAACCTGACAAGGCCACTGGATAAGTACGGCGGAAAGTGTCAAGAGATTTTTACATCCCTTGTGTTGTACAGGTATGTGGCGATGGGACGACACAGCGTCCACAATGATCCGAGGAGCTGATCGATTAGTACACGAACGCAGACAAGACAGACATGGGGCGAAGGAAAAACAAAGAACCCACGGGTCATTTATAATAATGGCCCCTGCGGCGGTCATCACGACCACCCAGCTTCCTGCAATGGAGCTCAACTTGTGTCGAGCTGCCCAATCCGCAAGCGTCTCTTTCATGGTGAGGTCCCCCACTGGAGCCGCCCCTCGTGCCCGGCGAATTCGTCCGCACCGTCCCTGAGGGATCCAGTTTATATATGCCAGAAAGGGGTTAATTTATATTCAAATGTGTGAACAATTTCAACAGAATGCCATGCACCAGCATACCCAGGCTCCTTCCCAGCCACTGCTTCGAGTGTGAGGCTACATCCTAGTACAAGTAGTAGTGGAAAATTCTGACTCGGAATTTTCCATCACTACTGAAATCTACCATACTAGGATGTAGCCTCACACTCGAAGCAGTGGCTGGGAAGGAGCCTGCAGCATACCGTGTTCTGCAAGGATGCTTATGATAGGAAATACAACAGTGATGGCACCCTTGGCAGCAGTTTTTTGGCGTTCCCACGGTCTTTAGATATATTTTTTGTGTACCTAATAATGTACCTAATAGATGCCCCCTTCAGGGGGAGGTTCCTGCCAATTCCAGAAATGGTTGGGGGCCCCTGACGGCAGTATATTGGGTCCGATCGACGTTGCGTGGAAGGTGTGCTGAGGGTATTATTACATCCCTCGCGCCAGCCCAGGTAAATTAGGTGAGATCGGCAGCATCATAGGAAGGCTCATTGAGGGTTTTACATCCCTCCTAGGTGTCAAGCACCTACAATCTCCACCTTGCTTCTGGGTGCTACTCCGACGAAAAAGGGGACAAGTCCGACGGGAGGAGGTACAACTCCGAAAGGAGGAGATGCAAGTCCGATGTAGAGGAGGACAAGTCCTACAGGGGAGGAGTTCAGCAC
>Ga0307516_10005217_pt1 | contig 15648 bp, 9 predicted proteins | sample 19_EM_MG_FD_203310 | JGI IMG/M metagenome (GOLD analysis project Ga0307516, IMG submission 203310) | Populus trichocarpa ectomycorrhiza microbial communities from riparian zone in the Pacific Northwest, United States - 19_EM | ecosystem: Host-associated > Plants > Roots > Unclassified | place...
GGCCGCGGTGCCGCCGGGCAGGAGGTGGCGATGGCCCGCCACCCAGCGGTACGCCGGCCAGGCCAGCACCCCGACCGGCTTGAGCTGCAGCGCCCGCCCCGGCACCTCCCACAGCCGGCCCGCGTCGCGCAGCAGCAGCGCGATCGCGTCCGGGCCCGAGGCGATCGTGCCGTCGGGGCCGACCCACTGCACCGCCTCCTCGACCTGTTCGAGGGTCAGGCCGAGCCGGCCCAGGTCCGCGAACTGCCACGGGATCACCGTCGCGTGCGAGGGGATGCGGCGCTCGATGAACTGCGCGCACGTGGTGCAGAACGCGCAGTCACCGTCGTACACGAAGGTCGGCTTTTCCATGGTCCTATTGTCTCAGGTCCCCTGGCTTGACCGGGCCGGGCCGGGTAAGAGCCGCTACCCGAGCGGGGCGGCGTTGTTCCAGGTGACGTCGGCGGCGTAGCTGCCCGGGTTGTCCCAGGCGTTGCCGCCGCCGTTGGTGGCGATGTATACGGCCTCCGCGTAGTGCCGCCAGTGGTAGCCCGGGTAGTTGATCGACTCCAGGGATACGTTGCCGGCGCCGCCGTTGAGGCCCGGTTGGGCGCAGAAGGTCGCGTCCTGGGCGAAGACGGCCGTGCCGTCGTTCGTGGCGATCTGCAGCCGGTAGCCGGCGTGCCGCAGGTAGCGGCCCGGGAAGTTGACCGATTCGAAGGTGGAGCAGGTGCTGTCGGCCAGGCCGGCCCGCACCGTGAAGGTGGCGTCCTGCCGGTCGGTCAGCGTGCTGCCGGCGCTGATCACGTCGGTCCGGGCCAGCGAGTCGCGATGCCGCAGGTAGCGGTTGTCGTAGCCGGCGGTGGTGACCCGGAAGGACCTGGTCTGCCCGGTGGCCAGGTCGGCGCCGCTGCGCCACCACGGGTTGACCACGGCCCACGTCGCGTCGGCGTTGAACGAACCGCCGGTGTCCCGGTCCATCCAGACCTCGGCGTTGCGGTGGCGCAGGTAGTAACCGGCCATGTTGGACGCCTCCAGCGAGGTGCCGCCGCCGGTGAGGCCGGGCCGGGCGCAGAAGGTGGCGTCGGCGTTGAAGGTGCCGCCGGTGTTCGCCTCGTTGTAGACCCGGTACGCCCGGTGCCGCAGGTACTGACCCGGGAAGTTGCGGGACTCGAACGAGTAGCAGGCGCTGTTCGACAGCCCCGGGCGGACCCAGAACGTCGCGTCCTGCTTGTCGCCTGCGGGGCTGGCCGCGTTGATCACCGAGGTGGCGGCGGTGCCGTTGGCGCGGCGCAGATACCGGTCGGTGTATCCCGGGGTGGTCACCCGCAGCGACGCGAGCTTGCCGGTCGGCAGGGTGGTGCCGGTGGCCGCGCCGAGCACCCGCAGGTTGACGGCCCGCACGCTGGCGAAGGTCATCTTCTGGATCTGCCGGTCGTAGGTGTAGAAGCCGTTCAGCTCCTCCTCGACGTCCGTCGGCTCGGTGTAGACCGAGCCGGAGAGCCCGTTGGCCGAGATCAGGTCGACGAGCTTGCCGGTGATCTGCACGTAGCGGTTGGTCAGCGCGTCGGTGTCGGGCAGCCACTCGTACGCGAACTTGCCGGCGGTCGGCCACTCGTGGTTGGGCACGCGCAGGCCGAGGCCGCCGTACTCGCCGTTGACCGCGATCCGGGTGGCCGTCGGGGGCCGGGTCATGCCCGGTCCGACGTACATGTGGTCGTCGATCACGTCGCCGTTGCCCGGGTCCGGGTCGGAGTCGCAGCAGTTGGAGCCCGAGTTGTGGTTCACCAGCCGGGTGGCGTCCCAGCTCTTGACCAGGTCGGCGATGCGGCCGGCGTCGTATTCGCCCCAGCCCTCGTTGAACGGCACCCACTGGACGATCGACGTGATGCCCTTGTGCTCGTCGACCATCTCCTTGAGTTCCTTCTCGTACCGGGCACGCCCGGCGGCCGAGGGCTCCCGGCCGCTGGCCAGCGCCGGCATGTCCTGCCACACCATCAGGCCGAGGCGGTCGGCCCAGTAGAACCAGCGGTCGTTCTCCACCTTGATGTGCTTGCGGACCATGTTGAAGCCGAGCGCCTTCTGCTGCTCCAGATCGAAGCGCAGCGCGGTGTCGGTGGGCGCGGTGTAGAGGCCGTCCGGCCAGTAGCCCTGGTCCAGGGTGCCGAGTTGGAAGACGAACTTGCCGTTGAGCGTCGGGCGCAGGGTGCCGCCGAGCATGGCCTTGCCCAGCGAGCGCATGCCGAAGTAACCGCCCACGGTGTCACCGGAGGCGAGCGTGACCCTCAGGTCGTACAGGAAGGGATCGTCCGGGGTCCACAGCCGGGCGTTGGGGATCGGGACCCGCAGGCTGGCACCGACCGTGCCGGTTGCCGTGCCGACCACCGTGCCGCCGGTGAGCACCTGCGCGGTGACCGCCTGGCCGTTCGCATTCGCCGCCTGCACCACCAGGTCGAGGCCGCCGGCGGCGACGTTCGGGGTGGTGTCCAGCCGGGTGATCCGGGCCGGGTTGGTGGGCTCCAGCCAGACGGTCTGCCAGATGCCGGACGACGGGGTGTACCAGATGCCGCCGCGGTTGGTGCGCTGCTTGCCGACCGGGATGTCCTGGCCGTTGGTGGGATCCCAGACGCCGACGATGACCTCGTTGGCGCCGGCCCGCAGCGCGCCGGTGACGTCGTAGGAGAACTTGTCGTAGCCGCCCTCGTGCGTGCCGAGCAGCGTGCCGTTGACCCAGACCCGGGACTGCCAGTCGACGGCGCCGAAGTTGAGCTGCACGTTGCGGCCGCTCCAGCCAGCCGGAACCGCGAAGGTTTTGCGGTAGAACATGTAGTTTTCATGGCGCATGATGCCGGAGAGAGCGCTCTCAATCGGGTACGGAACAAGCACCTCCTCGGCCAGCGTCGTGTTCACCGGCGGCGTGTCGATAGTGGACGCGCCGGCGAACTGCCAGATCCCGTTGAGGCTCTGCCAGTCGGGCCGGGTCAGCTGCGGCCGGGGGTATTCGGGCAGCGGGTTGGTGGTCGACACCTGGGCAGTCCAGGGCGTCGTCAGCGGGGGAGTCTTCGGCACGAACGCCGCCGCGGGGGAGGCGGTGGCGATCAGGGCGCCGGTCGAGGCGGCGAGGACGGCGGTGGTCACGGCGAGGAGGCGGGATATACCGGTCATGAGCGATTCCTTCATGAGGGCATCGACGTCTATGATTCGGAAACACATTCACGCACTATCAAACTTTTCCTGTCAAGGTCGCGGCTGCAAACGCCCAGAAACGAACGCAGAATCCGTGTTGTTTCCGCGAAAGCGCAGCTCGGCGGGGTGTCCCTATCGGACGGTGGCCCTGGGGGCCGAACCACGGGTCGGGTCGACGCCGTACTCGCTGAGCCGGAGCCGGGTGCGGCGCAGATCCCAGCGCGCGCCCAGCACGGTGTAGAGCTCGGCGGCCTCCCCGCCGGTCCGGGCCGCCTCGTGCGGCCGCCGGTTCGCCGCGAGCAGCACCGCCCCGTCCTCCAGCGCCGCGGCCAACTCGGGCACCCGGCCCACGGCCCGGTAGTGCGCGGCCGCCGCCAATGCCGGCTCCGGGTCCTCGCTCAGCAGCGCCCGGCAGCGGGCGGCCGCCGCGAAGGCCCGCGCCGGCCGTACCTCCTTGGCGGCCTCGGCCACGCAGATCGCCGCGGCCCGTTCGGCCAGGTCTCGCCGGCCGGTCCGCAGGGCCAGCCGGACCGCGTCGGGCAGCCACTGGTGGCGCAGCATCATCGGGGCGTAATCGGGGGTGAGCAGCGGCGCCAGCTCCTCCAGGGCGTCGCCGGGCCGGTCCTGCTGCTCCGCGACCAGGGCCCGGGCGACCAGCAGGAAGTCGCAGCTCTCCCGTTCCGCGTCCGTGACCGGCAGCGCGTTGGCCGCGTCCAGGTGCGCGGTGGCCAGGCCCCGGTCCTCCCGGTGGCCGGCGATCAGCGCCGCGACGCCGTGCAGGAGCATGCCCACCGCGCCCGGCTCGCGCATGCCCAGGAAGGTGATTCCGGGTGCGTCGTCGGTGACCGCGCTGACCTCGGCGGTCGCGTCGTCCCAGCGGCCCAGCCAGTAGTACTGCACCGCCGAGGCCACCTGGAGGCTGGCCGGCAGCCGGTGGCGGATCGCGAACAGCGCGGCCTCGCGCAGGGTTCGCTCGGCCTCGTCCAGGCGGTCCAGGTTTTGCAGCGTGAACATCCGGTTGTCCAGCAGGTCGAAGTACATGCCGGCGAACGCCGGGTGGTCCCGCATGATGTCCAGCGCCCGGTCGACGTACTCCAGCGCCCGCTCGTGGTCGCGGCGGATCGAGTTGGTCAGCCACGTCGTCTGCAGGGCGAACGCCGCCTCGTACGGCCGTTGCGCGGTCACCGCCTCGTCGTGCACCCGCCGGGCGTTGCGGTCCGCGCGGTCGAGGTCGTCCAGGCTGCCGCGGCGGAAGTTGGCCAGCAACACCCGGTGCCTGGTCCGCCAGATCTCCGGCGTCGCCGGGTCGTCGACCGCGCCGGCCAGCAGCTCGATCGCCTCGCCCGGCTCGCCCTGCCGGAACCGCATCGCCGCCAGCAGCTGCCGCATCTCGGCCCGGTCGGCCGGGTCGGTGGCGATGCCCAGCGCCTCGCGGGCCTCGTCGATCGGGTAGCGCCCGTCCCGGAACTCCAGCTTGACCAGGGCGATCAGCAGGGTCTCCCGCTGGGCGGCGCTCGGCAGGCCGGTGCCCAGCGCCTGCCTGATCAGCTCCCGGGCGGTCCGCGGCAAACGCTTGATCACCTCGGCGTGGTGTTCGGTGAGCCAGCCGACCACCCAGGCGTCGAGCACCGGGGTCTCGGCGGCGAGCTGCTCGGCGACCCGGGTCACCGGGCTGCCACCGCGGGCGAGGATCTCGGCCGTCTGCCGGTGCCGCATCGACCGGACCGCCCGCGGGATGCTGTTGTACAGCGCCTCGCGCAGGAACGGGTGCCGGAACGCCAGCTCGGTGCCCGCGTCCACCACGATGTTGGCGGCCAGCGCCTCCTCGAGGTTGGCCATCAGGCCGAACGGCGGCCGCCCGGTCACCGCGATCACGTCGTCGACGGCGAACTCGGCGCCCAGCAGCGCGGCCTGTCGCAGCACCTCCTGGGTGTCGTCGGTGAGGAAGTCCAGAGTGGTCCGGATCACCGCCAGCAGCGATCCCGGCGCCTCCACCGGCACCGACTCGTCGATGTCGGCCCGGCCGTTCGTGATCGTCACGACGCCGCGGCGGACCAGCGCCGCGGCCATCTCCCGGGCGCAGAGCGGATTGCCGCCGGAATGCTCGACCACCTTCCGCAGGTGCGGGCCGACCGGGGCGCCGACGACCGTGGCGATCAGCTCCTCGGTGGCCTCCGGCGGCAGCGGCCCGAGGCTCAGCACGTGGCCGTGGCGCAGCTGCACGCTGCGCCGCAACTGGGCCAGCTCGCGCCCGTTCGGCTCCGGTCGCGCCGCCGCGACCAGCAGCAGCGGCATGTGCCGGGTCGCCGCGACCAGCCTGTCCCAGAGCAGCACGCTGGCCTCGTCGGCCCACTGCATGTCGTCCACGACCAGCACGATCGGCGTGACCGCGCAGGCGGCCCGCAGGTAGGCGAGCACCCGCTCGGCCGCTATCGCCGGCCCGGCGTCGTCGCTCTCGTCGTCGCCGGAGGCCCCGTGCAGCTCGGCTGCCAGCGCCGCGCGGCGGGGATCCGCCGAGGTCGGCGCGAGACCCAGCGCGCGGGTGAGCACCTGGAGCGGCACGTGCCGGTCGAGCTCGCTCGCCACGCCCCAGAACAGCCCGCAGCCGGCCTGGTCCGCGTCGGAGAAGGCGCTGGTCAGCACCTCGGTCTTGCCGATGCCGGGCTCGCCGTCGATCCACACCGCCGCGCCTGCGCCGGCCGCCGCCGCGTGGACCAGCCCGCGCAGCGTCGCGGCCTCGTCGGCGCGGCCGAACAGCGGCCGGTCGGTCAGCCCGTCGCGGATCGCGCGGGCGACCTGGGTGGGCACGACCGCGGCCGGCACCGCCGGCGGCTCGGCCTCGGCCATCGAGCCGTCCAGCACGCGGCGCTGCAGCTCGCGCAGCGCGGGGCCGGGCTCGACCCCCAATTCGGACCTGAGGGTACGGCGAGCGGCCTGGAAGGCCTCCAGCGCCTCCGCGCTGCGCCCGGCCCGGTACAACGCCTGGATCAGCAACTCGTGCAGGGGCTCGTGCAGTGGATGGGCGCTGACCAGCCCGGCCAACTCCGCGATCAGGCTGTCGTCACCCAGGTCCATGGTGATGCGGGCGCGCCGTTCGACGGCCGCCAGCGCCCGCTCGGTCAGGCGGGTCCGCTCCAGCTCGATCCGGTCGCCGAAGATCCCGGCGTACGCGTCGCCGTGCCAGAGCCGCAACGCCTCGTCGAGCGTGGCGGCCGCGGCCGCCGGATCGCCCGCCGCCTGCTGCCCCTCGGCCCGGGTGCAGAGCTCGGCGAAGCGGTCGCTGTCGAGGTGACCCGGTGCTATCCGCAGCGCGTACCCGGTCGGTCCGGAGGTCAGCACGTCGGCCGCCGGGCGGCGGTCCGGGCCCGAGGCGAGCACCCGTCGCAGGCCGGAGATGTAGGTGTAGACGCTGCCGGGCGCCGTCGCGGGCGCGGCGGCACCCCAGACCGCCTCGATGATCTCGTCCCGGCTGACCAGACGGTTGGCGTCGGCGACCAGCACGGCGAACAGCGAGCGCTGGCGCGCCGGGCCGAGACTCAGCTCGCGGTCGCCGTACCACGCCCGCAGCGGGCCCAGGACCGAGACCCGGAGCTGCTCGTCCGGGGCGTCCGACATCTGTCCTCCGTTTCCGCGGCGAGGGCCGGGCTGAGACCACGGCCCGGTTAACGGATGACAGGAACTCTGCCACCGAGGAGCATCGACCGGCTGAGGTAGGGCGTGGTCGGCTCACCGGGCAGGTGCGGCCGGAGCCGGGCGATCAGCATCCGGAACCGGTGCAGCCACGGCTCCGGCAGCCGGCGGGCGCTCAGCACCGACCTGGCCACGTCGGACGCGGCGACGTGTTCGCCCTGCCGGTCGTGGCTGCTCGCCATGATCCACTGCATCTCGGCCTCCAGCTCCACGTCCGTGGTGCGGGCCGCGACCCAGCCGGCCTCGGCGACCGCGTTCTCCTGCTGCTTGTCGAGCAGGCGGGCCAGCCAGGCGGTCAGCTCGAGACGGGTCTCCTCGTCCAGGGCGTATTCCGTGCGTACCCGCTTGAGCATGCTCACCGCGACCTGCGGAGCCCGCGCCGAGAGCTGCTCGACGTGCTGGGCGAGCCAGCGGCTCGCGGCGCCGTCGAGCGGCACCGGGCCGGCCAGCAGCTGCCCGACGACCCGCTCCGGCGCCCCGCCGACCTCGGCGATCTTCCCGGCGAACGAGCGGTGCAGCATGATCCGCAGCGCCGCCGGGGTGCTCTCGTGCAGCACCCGGGACACGATCCGGTGCCGGAAGGCCAGGGTCTCCGGGTCGTCGGTCAGCACGCCCGCGGCCCGGGCCGGCTGGATGATGACCTCCAGCTCCGCCGTCGGCCGACCGGTGACGGCCGCTACCTCGGCCACCGTGCAGTGGTCACCGAGGAACGCGGCGGCCCGCAGCATGTGCCGGGTGTCCTCGCCGAACGTGACCAGGTGCGCGTCCACGGCGGCGACCAGCTCGGCCGGCGGCGCGCCGCGGTAGCCGGCGCCGTCCCGCGGGGTCGCGGCCAGGTGCCGCAGGTAATACGGGTTGCCGCCGGCGTCGGACAGCAGCCGGCGCAGGATCCGCGGGTCGAACGGCTCGGGCGAGACCGCGCGAACCAGCGCCGTCGCCTCCTCCGCCGTCAGCGGCGCCAGGGTGAGCAGGTCGTCGGCGGGCACGCCGTACAGCCCGGGGTTGCCGGGCCGGGCGGAGGCGACCAGCAGCAGCGGCAGCTCGCGGGTCAGCTCGTGCAGAGCGGCCCAGACGCGCAGGGTGGTGCTGTCCGCCCGTTGCAGGTCGTCGGCGACGAGGACCAGCGGGGTCTCGGTGGCGGCCTGCCGGACCAGGGCCACCGCCCGCTCCACGGTCTGCGGGCCGGGCCCGTCGAGCGCGTCGGCGGCCACGGTGAAGAGCTGCCGCACCAGGCCGCGGGTCGCGTCGCCGGACATCGCGGACTCGACGCACTCGAGCAGGACGCCCAGCGGCATCCGCTGGGCCAGCTCGTCACCGACGCCCCAGCCCGCGCGGCAGCCGGGCGGCAGCTTGGTCCGCAGGGCCACGGTGAGCAGGGCCGACTTGCCCATCCCCGGGGTGCCCTCGACCCGGATGCTGCGGCCCCGGCCGGCGGCCACGTCGAGCAGGGCGCGGCGCAGCAGGCGGGTTTCGGAATCCCGGCCGATCAGTGTCAACGGCTCGGCGGGCGCGGCCGGGACGGCGGCGTTGCGGGCCGGCGCGGACTGCTCGTTGGTGCCGGTGAGAATCCGCAGCCGCATGGCCCGCAGCGCGGCGCCCGGCTCGGTGCCGGTCTCCTCCAGCAGCACGTTGCTCAGGTGATCGTGCACCCGCAGCGCCTCGGCCCGGCGACCGCTGGCGTGCAGCGCGGTCATCAGCATCCCGTGCAGCGCCTCCTGCAGCGGATATGCCTCCACCAGCAGGCGCAGCGCGGCGATGGCCTCCTCGTTGCGGCCCATCTCCAGCAGCAGGGCGGCATGCCGCTCCGCGCTGGCCAGCCGCAACTCGGTCAGGCGCAGGCGCTGGGCCGCGGCGTACGGGCCGGGCACGCCGAGCAGGGCCTCGCCCTGCCACAGCTGCATCGCGGCCTCCAGCGCGGCCAGCTCGGCGAGCCGGTCACCGGCGCTGCGGTGGCGCCGGCTCTCCTCCCGCAGCGACTCGAACCGGAACACGTCCACGTCCTGCTTGCGGACGTGCAGGCAGTAGGTGCCGCCGCCGGAGGTGAGCAGCTGCCCGGCGGCCCAGCGGTCCCGCCCCGGCTCCAGCACCTGGCGCAGGGTGGAGACGTAGGTGTAGACGTTGCCGGTCGCGCTCGCGGGCGGCTCGTCACCCCACAGCGCGGTCACGAGCTGCTGGCGCGAGACCGCGTGGCCCGCGTGCAGGGCCAGCACGGCCAGCACCGCGGCGCGGCGCGCCGATCCCAGCGGGAGCTCGGTCTCGTCCCGCCACGCCCGCACGGGCCCTAACAGGCGAAGGTCCATGCCCTCGTGCTCTATGTTCACCGTCGGTCAATGTCCCTCGTCGGGTGTTCTGTCACGGCTACTGTCCACCATTCCTAGCCAATGCCCGCAAGCGTGTATATGAGCCGCCCGCCCGGGAAGCATATCGTTGCAAGTGATATTCGCGACTCGCCGTCTTTCTGTAACGAAATCACTACGCGCCTTTCCGTAACCGAACCGGGGCGTTCGGCGGGTATTGAGCGGACGGTGAGCGCCTTTTGGCGGCGGGGCGGCTGGGCAGGGTTGCTGGTGGGGCAGGGCACATCGGGTGGCGCGGGGTTCCGCGGGCGCGGTGACCTTGATGGACTCCCTGGTGACGTGCGGGCCGGCGCCGCACTCTGCGAGCCGGTCGGCAACCCGGGCGAGGAGGCCAGATGAGTGGGGACGTATCTCCCCTGCCCTTCGCCGGTGAGCTTTTTCTCAACCTGGCCCAGGAGGGCAGGCTGGTCGTCGACGCGGGACGCGCGGACGAGGCCATCGCCGGCCTGGAGCACACCCTCGCCCAGATCCGTGCGCGGCTGCGGGTCATCCGGATCTGGCAGCAGCAGCCCGCCCAGCGCGTGGGCGAGTTGCCGGCGGAGCTGGTGCAGGACGTCGTCGACGCGGTATTCGTCGACCAATTGGCGCCCGGTCAATTAGAGCGGGCGGCGACCGAACTGCCGAAGTACATCGAGGCCCTGCGGCGCGCCCGCACCGGCGGGTCCCCGCGCGAATAGCCGGGGTGCGCGAACCGAAAAACAGGTTAAGAGATCGGCAACGAGCTGCGTCGATCTCCTAATCTTCACGGCGATCGGTGGCCATGAAGGTTCCGTGAAGCTTTTCTGAAGGCCGCTTCCGGAGACTGGCCCAGCCATATCGATCAACCCGGAGGTAGCAGTGGACCAGGTTCGGGTCGCCCTGCAAGCGATGGACCCGCTCAGCCACGCGGGACTTGCCAGTTTTCTTCAGTCCCGTCCGGAGCTCACCCTGCTTCGCACCGCCGAGCGGGCGGACGCCAAGGTGCTCGTGCTGTCGACCGACCGGCTGAGCACCGACGTGGTGGCCACGCTGCGGCGCTCGGCGGCCGAGAGCGGCGTGCCGGTCGTGCTGATCACGAATGAGATCAACGAGACGGAGTTGCTCACCGCGGTCGAGTGCCGGGTGGTCGCGGTCCTGCCCCGGGTGGCGGTCACGGCCGAGCGCCTGGTGCACAGCGTGCTCGCGGCGGCCTCCGGCGGCGGCGTGATGCCCCCCAACCTGGTGGGCGAGTTGCTCAAGCACATCGAGCGCCTGCAGCGCGACGTGCTCACCCCGCACGGGCTGAACGCCTCGGGCCTGACCCCGCGCGAGATCGACGTGCTGCGGCTGATGGCGGACGGCTTCGACACCAGCGAGATCGCCGGTGAGCTGTGCTATTCGGAGCGCACCGTGAAGAACGTGATCTACGGACTGACGCACCGGCTGAAGCTGCGCAACCGTTCGCACGCCGTCGCGTACGCGTTGCGCACCGGAATGATCTGACCCTTACCGTGCCGACCGGTTAGGGGGTCTCACCTTGAGTCCTGGTTGTAACGTTGCGGGATGACCGCAGGGGGGATCAGGGATCGGTTCCGGGCGCAGATGCGCCAGGAGGTCAAGGATGCGGCGCTGCGCCAGCTCGCGGAGGGCGGCCCCGGCGCGCTGTCCATCAACGCGATCGCCAAGGAGCTGGGGGTCTCCGGCCCGGCGCTCTACCGCTACTTCGCCGGCCGCGACGCGCTGCTCACCGAGCTGATCCTGGACGCGTACGCCGACCTGACCGGGGCGATCTCCGCCACCGCCCGGCGGCTGCCGGACTTCGCGGCGGCCTACCGGGCCTGGGCGACGGCCCACCCGCACCGCTACCGGCTGCTGTTCGGCGCGCCCCCGCCCGGCCACGACGTCCACGACGAGCGGCTGGCCGACGCGGCGCAGCGGGCGATGGCCGTGCTGATCTCCTGCGTCGGCCCGGGCCCGGAGCCGACGCCCGCGCTGGCCGGCGACCTGCGCGGCTGGGTGCGCAGGCAGGGCGTGGAGGGCGCCGACCCGGCGGTGGCGCTGCGGGCGGTCACCGCGTGGAGCCGGCTGCACGGCTTCGTGAGCCTGGAGATCGAGGGCAAGTTCCGCGCGATGGGCCTCGACCCCGATCACTTCTTCGCGACCGAGGTCGATTCCCTCAGAAGTGCGCGATGATCCGCTGAGCCGGCCCGTCGACGGTGAGCCGGCCGCCGTAGGGCACCACCCACTGTGGATTGGTGTGCCCGAAGTCCACCCCGAAGACGACCATGGCACCCGGGTGGTAGCTCTCAACGGCCCGCAGCACGGCCGCCCGCTGCTCCTCCCGATACCGGGTTCGCTCCGCAACCGGCCGGGGGCTGGTGAACACGGTGCCCTTGGCGGTGCCTACAACGATCGCCGGGAACTGCTCCAGCAGGCCACGCTCCCCGAAGTTGCGCAACATGCTGAACACCTCCGCGGCGGACGGCATCTCCTCGGAGGTTTCCAGGAGCAGCACACACCCGGCGTAATCCTCGACCGGCCGCACCCACCGGTCGGCGGCGAGCGTCCAGTGCAGGATCTCGAGATTGCCTCCCCAGGTCGGCGCGCTGACCACCCGGTCGGCCTGATGCCACACCCGGCCCGGACTGGCGTACTCGACGGGAGACTCGGTCAGCGCGGCCGGCTCGGTCCACGGCACTTCCTCGTCGCTGAACGTCTCCACCGGAAGAAGCTCAAGCTCACCGCCGGTGAACAGCGCCGCCCGCAACGAATCGACGGTGGCCGGCTGCACCCCGCCACCCCGGCCGAGCTGCACCATCGTGGACATCCCGTGATAGGCGGCGACGCCGTGGGTCCAGAGCCAGTTCAACAGGTTGGTGTTGTCGGAATACCCGAAAAACGGCTTGGGATCGGCCTGGAACGGCCGCGGATCCAGATGCCGCAGCACGGTGATCTGATCGTCGCCACCGATCGTGGCGAAGACGGCGCGGATGTCCGGATCGGCGTAGGCGGCCATCAAGTCCTCGGCCCGAGCCGCGGCGGGCGAGTGCCGGCGGGTGGTCGGAAACTCCACCGGCTCCAGGCCGAAGGTCTCACGCAGTCGCCGCATGGCCTGCTCGTGCATGGCGGGAAAATCGGCCGGTGCGGCGTAGGCGGGCGAGACGACGGCTACCCGGTCGCCGGGGGAGAGCTTGGGCGGAAGACTGAAGTCAGGACGCATAGGACTATTCAAATACGCCGGGCAAGCGAATTGGTCGCTTCGGAGTTTCCGCCAAGATCAAGATCGAGATCCAGGTCTCGGGTGGACCGGTGGGCCCGCGATGTCGCAGTAGGTGCGGATCGGGCTGGCTGATGCCGTCGCCGCGCTGATCGTTCCTACCGGGCTGACGTCGCGGTCCTCGGCCGCCGGGGGTGTCGGGGTGGGGGCGTGGGCGCGGAGGCGGGCGGGGATCGTGATCGCCGCCACGACGGCGCCGGCGATCATGAGGGTTGCGCAGATCATCAGGGAGTTGCGGTAGGTCGGGTGGAGGTCTGCCGCGTTTGTCAGGTCGCCGGTGCCGATGCCGGCCGCCAGCGGGAGGATCGCCACCGACAGCAGGCCGGCGGCTCGGGCCACCGCGTTGTTCACGCCGCTGGCGACGCCCGCATACCTGTCGTCCAGGGCGCCCAGTGCCGTTGCGGTCAGGGGCGCCACCAGCAGGCAGATGCCCACCCCGAAGATGATCACCGGGGGCAGCACGTCCGTCCAGTATGCCGCGCCCGCATCGATGCGGCTCATCCAGAGCAGGCCCGCCGCGGCGATCACCGGGCCCACCGTCATCGGGATGCGTGGGCCGATGCGCTGGCCCAGGGCGCCCGCGCGGGCCGACAGCAGCAGCATCAGCACCGTCACCGGCATCAGCGCCAGCCCGGCCGCCAGCGGGCTGAAGCCGGCCACCACCTGCAGGTTGAGCACCACCAGGAAGAAGACGCCGCCGTTGGCCGCGTACACCAGGAAGGTCACCAGGTTGGCGCCCGTGAAGGCCCGGGCGCCGAAGATTTCAAGGGGCAGCATCGGGTGCCGTGAGCGGCGTTCGGTCAGCACGAACGCGACCAGGCCGGCCACGCCGATCAGCAGCGAGATCACCACCTGCGGGCTGCCGGGGCCGTTGGCCGGCCAGGCCGTGAAGCCGTACGTCAGGCCGCCCAGCCCGGCCGCGCCGGTCAGCACGCCGGCGACGTCCAGCTCGCGGGGCGCGGCCGGGTTGCGGGTCTCCGGCACGTGCCGGGCCGTGACCAGCATGATCAGGGCCGCGAGCGGCACGTTGATCAGGAAGATGAGCCGCCAGTTGCCCACCTCGATCAGCCAGCCGCCGAGGAACGGGCCGAGCGCACCGCCGATGCCGCCCAGCCCGGACCAGGCGCCGATCGCCTTGGCCCGGTCTTCGCGCGCGAAGGACGCCTCGAGAATCGCCAGCGCACCCGGCGTCAGCAGGGCGCCGCCGATGCCCTGCAGCGCGCGGGCCGCGATGAGCACCTCCGTGGACGGGGCCAGGCCGCACAGCAGTGACGCCAGCGCGAACCAGCCGACCCCGATCAGGAACACCCGTCTGCGACCGAAGCGGTCACCGAGCGAGCCGCCGAGCAGGATCAGGGACGCCAGGCTCAGGGCGTACCCGTTGATGGTCCATTGCAGGCCGGCTGCGCCGCCGCCGAGGTCCTCGCCGATCGCCGGGAGGGCGATGTTGACGACCGTGGAGTCGATGAACGCCAGGCTCGACCCCAGCACGGTGGCCAGCAGCACCCAACGCCCGGCGGGACTGCGATAGGTGATCGGCGAGGCCGTCACAACGCGCCGCCCAGGCCGCAGTCGATTACGAAGTCGGCGCCGGTCACGACGCCGTCCTGTCAGCCAGCCCGAGATCCATAATTCGGACCCTACGCCCGGCCGGCCGCGCTCAGCATCCGTCAGGCGACGGTAGTTCGGTGTTCTTCGCCGGCCCGGTCAGGCGGTGCGACTGACCGGCCGGGGCAGCGGCACCTGCATGCCGCGGGGCAGGGCCGCCCGGGCGGCGAACAGCGCCGCGTTGGCCGCGGTCGCCGGCTTGCTCACGGCGTTGCCACGCCGGGCCAGCAACATTTCCAGCCGGTTCTGCAGCTCGGTCCGGTGGTACGGCTTCGTCAGGTAGTCGTCGGCGCCCGCGTCTATCCCGGCGAGGATCCGGTGATTGTTGACGTCGGCACTGACCAGCATGATCGGCAGGTGTGCGGTGGCCGGCTCGGCACGCAGCCGCTGGCACAGCTCGATGCCGGATGTGCCCGGCATCCGCACGTCGAGCAGCACGGCGTCGATTCCGCCGGCGTCGACCGCCCGCTGTGCGGACTCGGCGTCGGCGGCCTGTACGACATCGTGGCCGAGCCGGGCCAGCGCGAGCGTGATCAGCTCACGATGGTCGGCGTCATCGTCGGCGATGAGCACGGTAGTCACGGCAACACCTCCAGCCATTGGTCCAGGATCTGCAGGACTGTTCGGCACACCTGTTCCGGTCACTGAGCTGTTCTCGGGTATTGGCCGTGCCGAATGCCCCAGCGGTCACCCTGGCCCCGGCCGTCGCCTCCCGTCGCCTCCCGTCGCCCTGCTGCCGCCGTCGCCGCCGATCAGGCCGGGCGATCGGCGGCCGGCTGGGCCGGCGGCTTCGGTCGCCCGGAGACGGCGGCGACGATCAGCGCCAGGAGGCAGAGCGTGCCGGCGAACAGGGCATAGTCGTGGCCCCAGGTGACCGTCGATGCCCAGAACGGCTGGTTGGCGATGCCGAGCCGGAAGGCCTCGCTCACGAAGCCGGACGCCCCGCTGAGCAGGAGCGGGAACATGACCGCCATCGCGATCACGACGGGCTCGCGGGTCAGGAAGCGCACCGGGACACCGGCGCGCTCGGTGCGGCGGCTGGCCCAGCCGAAGACCAGCCACCCCAGCAGGGCCGCGGGCAGGCTCGCGGCCAGGGCGATGGCCGCCGCGGACCGGGGCGGGAACGGGGTGATGGTGGCGTTGACCTCGAACTCCCCGCTCGGCACGTCCACCCCGGCGGCGGTGGTGTTGAGCTCCATCGTCAGGGCGCCGCGCCGGGCCTGAAGGTAGGTGCCGTCCGGTATCAGCTCGCCGGTCTCGTTGTCGGTCGTGCCGACGGCATGCACCGCGTGGGCGTCCCAGCCCCGCGCGGCGAGCCGGCCGGCCGCCTGCTCGGACCAGGCCTGCTGGTCCCCAGCGACGAACCTGTCGGCGGGGCCGATCGTCACGGTCGCGTAGTGGAAGTCCTCGCTCTGCCCGTGCAGCAGAACCGCGGTGACAGTCGGCGGGCTGAGGTCGGAGAAGACGCTGCCGTCCGGCTCGGCCCACGAGGCCAGGCCGGGAAAGAGGGTGCCCTGGACCTCGGCCAACGCCGCGCCACGCGGCAGGGCGGGAGCGTCCTCCAGCGCGATCCGGTAGGCGACCGCCGCGGCC
>Ga0307516_10005218_pt1 | contig 15647 bp, 13 predicted proteins | sample 19_EM_MG_FD_203310 | JGI IMG/M metagenome (GOLD analysis project Ga0307516, IMG submission 203310) | Populus trichocarpa ectomycorrhiza microbial communities from riparian zone in the Pacific Northwest, United States - 19_EM | ecosystem: Host-associated > Plants > Roots > Unclassified | place...
AGCAGACGCTCCAGCGCCGGCACGATGACATCGATGTTCAGCGCAATGCCCAGCCCCAGCAGCAGGCCCGAGAAGGTGCCGATCACGCCCACCATGGCGCCCTGCACCATGAACACACCCATGATGCTTTTCGGGCTGGCGCCCAGGGTGCGCAGGATGGCGATGTCGGCGCGTTTGTCGGTCACCGTCATCACCAGCGTGCTCACCAGGTTGAAGGCCGCCACCGCGACGATCAGCGTGAGGATGATGAACATCATGCGTTTTTCGAGTTGCACCGCGGCAAACCAGGTGCGGTTCTGGCGCGTCCAGTCGCGGATCAGCAAATCGCCGCTGAGGCTGCGCGAGAGTTCGGCCGCCACATCGCGCGCCTGGTGCAAATCCTTGAGCTTGATGCGGATGCCGGTCGGCCCCTCCAGCCGGAAAATCCTGGCAGCGTCGTCCTGGTGCAGCATGACCAGGGCCGAGTCGTATTCGAAGTGGCCCGAGTCGAAGGTGCCGACCACAGTCATTTGCTTGAGGCGGGGCACGACGCCGGCCGGCGTCACCTGGCCGCTGGGGGCGATCAGGGTCACGCTGTCGCCCTCGCGCACGCCCAGCGACCGCGCCAGCTCCTCGCCCAGCACCACCCCAAACTGGCCGGCCACCAGCCTGGGCAACGCGGTCTCCTTCAGGTCCACCGCCAGGTCGGTGACCTCGCCTTCATGCGCCGGGTCAATGCCGCGCACCACCGTGCCCTTCATGTCCTCGCCGCGGGCCAGCAGGGCCTGTGCGGCAATAAAGCTGGCCGCGCCGACCACGTTCGGGTTCTGCCGGACCTCGACCAGGGTTTTGGCGAGGTCGGGCAAGGCCGCGCCGTTGGGTGCAAAAACCTCGATGTGGGAGATCACGCCCAGCATGCGATCGCGCACTTCCTTCTGGAAGCCGTTCATCACGCTGAGCACAATGATCAGCGCAGCCACGCCCAGCGCGATGCCCAGCATGGAGACGCCGGAGATGAAGGAGATAAAACCATTGCGCCGTGTGGCGCGGCCGGCACGGGTGTAGCGCCAGCCCAGAATCAGCTCGTAGGGGATTTGCATGGCTCCAATTGTGGCATCAGGCCCTGACGGCCCCGGACATCCCGGACAATAGGCCCATGCCGGACAAACTCCATTTGATGATCCCCGGGGCCGTGCTGCCCGGAAGCGACGGCGAACCGCCTCCGCAGCACGCGCCGCTGCCCCCAAAGCTGCGCACCCTGCTGGGCGCCATGGTCCCGGACGGGCGCATCGATTGCGGCGAGGACAGCCCCTCGACCCCGTTTGAACTGGCGCTGGCGCAGGCCCACGGCCTGCCCGGCGGCCCCGGCCACCTGCCTTGGGCGGCCTTCGAGACCGGCACCATCGGCCTGCCCTGCGCCTTTATCAAGCTGTGCCACTGGCAGGTGGGCGCCGACCATGTCCGGCTATCGCCGCCGGAAGAACTGGCCGTCGATGAAGAGACCGCGCGCGTGTTGCTGGCCGCCATGGCGCCCTACTTTCTGGAAGACGGCATCACGCTGGCGCCTGTTGGCGCCTTATCCGGCACCTGGCTGGCCACCGGCGAAGTCTTTCGCGGCCTGCGCAGTGTGTCCACCGACACCTTGACGGGGCGGCACCTGACCCGTTCCCTGCTGGAGGGCGCTGGCACGCCGGCGGCCACCCTGCGCCGCCTGCAGAACGAAATGCAGATGCTGCTTTACACCCACCCCGCCAACGAGGCCCGGCAGCAGCGGAGCCTGGCGCCCGTCAACTCCTTCTGGGTCACCGGCGCCGGGGTGCTGGAACAGGCGCTGCCGGTGGCGCAGGACCTGCGCGTCGAAACCCGGCTGCAGGCGCCCGCGCGGCGCCATGACGCCCAGGCCCATGCGCATGCCTGGCAGCTTGTGGATACCGACGCCTGCGCCGCCTTGCTGGCCGTGCTGCGTACCGGCGGCCAGGCGCGCCTGACATTGTGCGGTGACCGGGCGGCGCAGGGCTTTGCGCCCGCCCCGTCCGGTTTCTGGCCCAGGTTCAAGCGTGTTGCAGGGCTGCAGCCCCCGTGGGATGGACGTGGGCAGCTATGAAAATAATAGTGCGTGAGATCCCCCCCCGCAGCGCCTGGGCACTCCAGCAAGCCGGCATTCACCCGCTGCTGGCCCAGCTTTATGCGGCCCGCGGCGTGCTGAGCGCCGACGAACTGGAAGACGGCCTGGCCCGCCTGTTGCCGCCCGCCGCGATGAAGGGCACCCAGGAAGCGGCGCTGCTGCTGGCCGACGCCATCGCGGCCGGCAAAAAAATCTGCGTGGTGGCCGACTACGATTGCGACGGCGCGACCGCCTGCGCCGTTGCCCTGCGCGGCCTGCGCCTGCTGGGCGCGGCGCAGGTCGGCTACATCGTCCCGGACCGCGTGGTCGACGGCTACGGCCTGACCGCGCCGATTGCCGAGCGGGTCAAGGCCAGTGGCGCCGACGTGCTGGTCACGGTGGACAACGGCATTGCCAGCATGGAGGGCGTGGCCCACGCCGTCGCGCTGGGCATGCAGGTGCTGGTGACCGACCACCACCTTCCCGCCGTCAAGGACGGCCAGCCCGTGCTGCCTGCGGCCGACGTGATCGTGAACCCGAACCAGCCTGGCTGCACCTTCGAGAGCAAGTCGATGGCCGGCGTGGGCGTGATGTTTTACGTGCTGCTGGCCCTTCGCGCCGAATTGCGCAAGCGCGGCGTGTTTGACGAAGGAACACAGCCCAAGCTGGATGTCCTGTTGCCCCTGGTTGCCCTCGGCACCGTGGCCGATGTCGTGAAGCTCGACGCCAACAACCGCCGCCTGGTGGCGCAAGGCCTCAAGCGCATACGCGCCGGGGCCCTGCCGGCCGGCGTGGCAGCGCTGTTCACTGCCGCGGGCCGGGTGGCGGCGGTGGCCACCAGCTTCGATTTTGGTTTTGCGCTGGGCCCGCGCATCAACGCTGCCGGCCGGCTCAGCGACATGACCCTGGGCATCGAATGCCTGCTGACCGACGACACCGGCCGCGCCGCCGAGCTGGCTAAAACGCTGGACGGCATCAACCGCGAACGGCGCGACATCGAAGCCGGCATGCGCGAACAGGCGCAACACGCCGCCGACGCGATGATCGACGAGGACGAGGTCCCGCCACCGGCGATTGCCATTTTCGACCCCGACTTTCACGAAGGTGTGGTCGGCATCGTGGCCTCGCGCATCAAGGACAAGCTGCACCGCCCGACCTTTGTGTTTGCGGCCAGCCAGGCGCCGGGCCGTGAGCACGAGCTCAAGGGCTCGGGCCGGTCGATTGCCGGATTTCACCTGCGCGACGCGCTGGACCTGGTGGCCAAGCGCCACCCGGGCGTGCTGTTGCGTTTTGGCGGCCACGCCATGGCCGCCGGCTGCACGATTGCCGAGGAGCACTTCGAGGTGTTCGAGCAGGCGTTGCAACAGGTGGCGCACGAGTGGCTGGACGCGGCCACCCTGATGCGCCGCCTCGATACCGACGGGCCGCTGGCCCCCGAGTACCGCCGCGCCGACCTGGTGGACACGCTGCACAGGGAGGTCTGGGGCCAGGGATTTGCCGCGCCTACCTTCAGCGAAGAGGTGGAAGTCGTGTCGCAGCGCCTGGTCGGCGAAAAACACCTGGCGCTCAAACTCAAGCACCGCGGCCAACCGGTCGATGGCATCTGGTTCGGCCATACCGAGTCACTTCCGGCGCGGGTCAAGCTGGCCTTCCGGCTCGACGCCGACGAATGGCAGGGCGTGAGGCGGGTGCGCTTTCTGGTGGAAGCGGCGGAGTTGTAGCGCTTGTCCGACGGGGCCTGGGCGGCGCTGCCTACAGCCCCGGACCGGGAAGGTGTCCATGATCTGGCATCAGAAGGTTCGCCAGGTCGGCGCGCCAGCAAAACACAGAGGACAACCATGAACACCATCATCTACATCGTCGGCCTTGTCGTCATCATCGGCTTCATCCTGTCGTATTTCGGCTTCCGCTGAGATTGGCCTGCGAATTCAGGAGCAATTCGGGCTCCAGCCCCGATACAACCTGCCTCGACAGCTATTGATTTTATAGCGGACAGGCAACCCGTTCAGTTGAGCACCGAGTACTCGCCGCCACGCTCGATGGCGCGCTGGTAGGCTGGCCGGGCGTGAATACGCTGCAGGAAATTCATCAGGCGCGGACGGCTCTTATCGAGCCCGCCACGCGCTGCTGCGGCTTCCAGCGGAAAACTCAATTGAATGTCTGCGCCGGTGAATTCGTTGCCGGCAAACCATGCGCTTTTGCCAAGTTCGCCTTCAAGATAGTCCAGGTGCTGGGTGATCTGCGGGTCGATGAAACCGGCCTTGGCTTTGGCGCTGATGGCCCTGGCGATGGGTTTGGCAAAAAACGGCATCGGGGCCTTTTCGATCTTGTCGAACACCAGCTTGAGCAGCAGCGGCGACATGGCCGAGCCCTCGGCATAGTGCAGCCAGTAGGTGTAGCGCAGACGCTCCGGCGTGCCCGCCGCAGGCGCCAGGCGCCCTGCGCCATAACGCTCGATCAGGTAGTCCACAATCGCGCCCGACTCGGCAATCGTCAACTCGCCATCCGTGATCACCGGTGACTTGCCCAGCGGATGCACCGCACGCAGCGACGCCGGCGCCAGCATGGTCTTGCGGTCGCGCTCGTAACGCTGGATGTCGTAGTTCAAGCCCAGCTCTTCGAGCAGCCAGAGGATGCGCTGCGAGCGGGAGTGGTTGAGGTGGTGGACAGTGATCATGATGAAAGCTCCCGGTCGGTGGATGGCAAGGAGACGCCATGGTAGGGCATGGCCCGGTGCGGCCCAGGTGTTTGCGCATCCCCGCTTCCTGCAGCCAGCACGCATAAAGCCTAAAATGGGTCAGTGATTGCCAAAAACATACTGAACGCCGACCTGCATTGCCACTCTGTGGTGTCGGACGGCACGATGACCCCCGAGGCATTGGCCGAGCGGGCCAAAACCAACGGGGTCGAACTCTGGGCACTGACCGACCATGACGAGGTCGGGGGCCAGCACCGGGCAGCGGCTGCCGCCAGGGCCCAGGGCCTGAAATACCTCACCGGCACCGAAATCTCGGTTACGTTTGCCAACGAAACCGTGCACATCGTCGGCCTGGGTTTCGATCCCGACGACGCCGCCATGAAACAGGGCCTGTACGACACCCGCGGCGGACGCAGCCAGCGCGCCATGGAGATGTCTGATGGCCTGGCCAGGGTAGGCATCCGGGGCGCTTATGAAGGCGCACTGAAATTTGTCGGCAATCCGGAACTCATCTCGCGCACCCACTTTGCCCGCTTCCTGGTGGAGTCCGGGGTCTGCAAGGAAACCTCCGAGGTGTTCCGCAAATACCTGACTGAAGGCAAACCCGGCTACGTCCCTCACCGCTGGGCCAGCCTGCGCGACGCCGTGGCCTGGATCACCAGCGCGCAGGGCGTGGCGGTGATCGCCCACCCGGGGCGCTACAAGTTCACGCCCAATGAAGAATACGCGCTGTTCACCGAGTTCAAGGCCCATGGCGGCCAGGGCGTCGAGGTGGTGACGGGCAGCCACACCCCGCAGGAGTATGTGAAATACGCTGAGACTGCGAAAGAGTTCGGTCTGGCTGCATCCCGCGGCAGCGACTTCCACAGTCCCGATGAAAGCCACACCGACCTGGGCACCTTGCCTTTCCTGCCCGGCGACCTGACGCCTGTCTGGGAGCTTCTGGAAGCCCGCATCCAGTGAGCCGGGCGCCCTCGGCCCTGGCCGGCATCGCACTGGTTATCGCAGCTGTCGCCTGCTTTGCGACGCTGGACACCACCACCAAGTTTGTCAGCGCCAGCGTGCCCCTGCTGATGGCGCTGTGGTTCCGTTATTTTTTCCAGGCCATCGCCACCACGGCCGTGGTGTTGCCCCTGCGCGGCAGGGGGGTGCTGCGCACGGCGCATCCGAAGTTCCAGTGCCTGCGCGGCGTGCTGCTGCTGTTGAGCAGCCTGTTCGCCTTCCTCAGCCTCAAGTACATGCCGGTGGCCGAGTTCACCGCCATTGGCGCCATCGTGCCGCTGCTCATCACCCTGCTGGCCGCCACCGCACTCGGCGAAAAAGTCTCGGCTCTGCGCTGGGCGCTTGTCATCGGCGGTTTTGTCGGCACGCTGACCATCATCCGTCCCGGCGGTGAGGATTTCACCTGGGCGCTGCTGCTGCCGCTGGGCATGGTGGCGACCAACACCGGCTTCCAGGTTCTGACCAGCAAGCTGGCCAAAACCGAGGACCCGATCACCATGCACCTGTACACCGGCTGGGTGGGCACGCTGCTGGCCTCGGTGGCCCTGCCCTTTGTGTGGGTCTCGCTGCCCTCCTGGTCCTTGTGGGGCTGGTTGCTGCTGATGGGTGTTGCCGCCACCGTCGGGCATTTCCTGCTGATTCTCGGCTACATGCGCGCGCCCACCGCCACCCTCACGCCCTATCTGTACGCACAGATTGCTTTTGCCATGGTGGGGGGCTGGATTGCCTTTTCGCATGTGCCGGACGCCTGGTCCCTGATCGGCATGTTGCTGATTGCCGTTTGCGGGGCGCTGGGGGCCTGGCTGACGGCGCGTGAGAGCCGCGCGCTGAAAGAGTTCAGTGTGCTGCCTGCCGAGTCCTGAGTCCGCACAACCCACCCCATGGCCCAGTTTTTCGACATTCATCCAGAAAACCCGCAAATGCGGCTGCTGAAACAGGCGGTGGCTCTGCTGGCACGCGGCGCGGTGGTGGCCGTGCCCACGGATTCGAGTTATGCGCTGGCCTGCCACCTCGACGACAAGGCCGCCGCCGACAGCCTGCGCCGCATCCGCGGCGTGGACGACAAGCATCACCTGACGCTGCTGTGCCGCGACCTGAGCGAGTTGTCCGCCTATGCGCGCGTGGACAACAAGCAGTTCCGCCTGATCAAGGCCGCCACACCGGGGCCCTACACCTTCATCCTGGAGGCCAGCAAGGAAGTGCCGCGGCGCCTGAGCCATCCATCGCGCAAAACCATAGGCCTGCGCGTACCCGACCACAGGACCCTGCAGTGCCTGCTGGAGATCCACGGCGCCCCCTTGCTGGCGACCACGCTGATTCCGCGTGGACAGACCGAACCACTGAACGACGCGCAGGACATCCGGGCCCAGCTCGAGCATGAGCTGGCTGCGGTGATCGACGCCGGTGCCTGCCCGCTGGAGCCAACCACGGTGATCGACCTGACCGAGATGGGCCAGGGCGGCGAACCGGTGGTGGTCCGACAGGGCCGCGGCGATCTCGAGGCACTGGGCATTTAATAGGGATGAGGCGCAGCGCAGACACGTCTTTGCCAGCCGGGGCCGCGGATCTGGCTTTGCCAGTCCGCAGGCGCAGCGCCCCCTCGGGTGGCAGCGACCCGCACAGCGGCGGAGCGTGGGGGCGATAATTGGTCATGGACTTTGCCAAGCTGATTCAAACCGTCGCGATCTACGCACTTCCCGTGCTGTTTGCCATCACCGTGCATGAGGCGGCGCACGGCTATGTGGCCCGGCACTTCGGTGACAACACCGCCTGGATGCTGGGCCGCGTCACCCTCAACCCGATCAAACACATCGACCCGCTGGGCACGATCGCGATGCCGCTGCTGCTGTATCTCGCCACCTCGGGCGCTTTCCTGTTCGGTTACGCCAAGCCGGTGCCTGTTCATTTCGGCAACCTGCGCAACCCCAAGCGCGACATGATCTGGGTGGCCCTGGCCGGGCCGGGCGCCAATCTGGCGCAGGCCTTGCTGTGGGGCATCGCGCTGTATCTGCTGCAAGGCGCGGCGGTGACCGAACCGTTTTTTATCAAGATGTGCCAGGCCGGCGTGCTGGTCAATGTGGTGATGATGGTCTTCAATCTTTTCCCGTTGCCGCCGCTGGACGGCGGCCGCGTGCTGGTGGGCCTCTTGCCTTATCGCCAGGCCGAGCTGGTCTCGCGCATCGAGCCCTGGGGGTTTTTCCTGGTGATGGCATTGGTGATCGCAGGCGTGCTGACCGACTGGTGGATGCGACCACTGATGACGCTGTCCTATTCACTTCTTGAAATTGTGTTGACGCCGCTGGCGATGCTGGTTCGATGATGATCATGACAAACAAACCCACCACGGCGCCGCAGCGCTTCCTCACCGGCATTACCACCACCGGGACACCCCACCTGGGCAACTACGTCGGTTCGATCCGGCCCTCGGTCGCCGCGAGCACGGGCGCCGGCGCGGAGAGCTTTTACTTCCTGGCCGACTACCACGCGCTGATCAAGTGCGACGAGCCGGCCCGCATCCAGCAGTCCACGCTGGAAATCGCGGCGAGCTGGCTGGCCGCCGGGCTGGACCCGGAGCGCGTGACCTTTTACCGGCAATCCGATATTCCGGAGATTCCCGAGCTGACCTGGCTGCTGACCTGCGTCACAGCCAAGGGGGTGCTCAACCGCGCCCATGCCTACAAGGCCTCGGTCGACAAAAACACCGCGGCCGGCAATGACCCGGACGCCGACGTCAGTGCCGGCCTGTTCATGTACCCGGTGCTGATGGGCGCGGACATCCTGATGTTCAAGGCGCACCAGGTGCCGGTGGGACGTGACCAGATCCAGCACATCGAGATGGCGCGCGACATGGCGCAGCGCTTCAACCACCTGTACGGCGATCACTTTGTGCTGCCGCAGGCGCTGATCGAGGAATCCGTGGCCCTGCTGCCCGGCCTGGACGGCCGCAAGATGAGCAAGAGCTACGACAACACCATCCCGCTGTTTGCGCCGCGCGAGCAGCTGAAAAAACTGATCGCCGGCATCGTGACCGACTCGCGCGCGCCCGGTGAGGCCAAGCAGACCGAAGGCTCGGCCCTGTTCCAGATCTACCAGGCTTTTGCCAGCGCGCAGGAGACGGCCGCGCTGCGCACGGCCTTCGACGAAGGCATAAGCTGGGGCGATGCCAAGCAGATCCTGTTCGAGCGCATTGACCAGGAAGTCGCCCCCATGCGCGCCCGCTACCAGGCGCTGATGCAGGACCCTGCAAGGATTGAAGCCATCCTGCTGGCCGGTGCGGACAAGGCGCGCAGGCTCGCAACACCCTTCATGCAGGAACTGCGGTACGCCGTAGGGCTGCGCAAGCTCGGCGCCCAGGCTGCGGTCCACAACAAGGCCAAATCCGCCAAAACCGGCCTGCCGGTGTTCAAGCAGTACCGCGAAGCGGACGGCAAATTCCACTTCAAGCTGCTCGATGCCCAGGGGCAGCTCCTGCTTCAAAGCCATGGCTTCGAGTCTCCCCGGGAAGCCGGCCAGGCCATTGCCCGGCTGCAGGCCGAAGGCGCGTCGGCGCTGACTGACCTGATGCCAAACCTGGAGGCGCAGCCGGGCGTGACGCCTGAGGCGGTTTTGTCGGCACTGGCCTTATTGCATTCCGCAGTGCAGTAAAACGCCGGCACGCAGAACGTTAAGTACTACAGATTTTTTTACGTAAGCAGAATGTGGAATTATTCCGAACTTAATATTTATAGTGAGCGCAACAACTTGACATTCTGCGGGTATGCTTACTTTTTTTGCAAGAACTCACATTCGCTCACACTCCACTGCCATGACCATGCGCATTTTTGTCATTGACGACCACCCGCTGATGCGTGAAGCCGTGGTCATGTTGATCCGGCGCCTGCAGAACAAGGCCAGTGTGATTGAACTGGACCGGCTCGCTGCGATCAGCCCGGCGGTGGAGCAGCACGGCGCGCCGGACTTCATTTGCCTGGACCTGAAATTGCCCGACACCCACGGCGTGTCGGGCGTGCGCGAGTTGCGTCATCAGTTCCCCGAAGTGCCCATTGTGGTGTTGTCCGCCGCGCCCGCCCAGGACTACCAGGAACTGTCGCTCGAAGCAGGCGCCGACACCTACATCGAGAAGTCAGCGGGCGCGACCGAAATCTCCAAGGTGCTGAAAACCTTTCTGGACGACAGTTCGGACCCGGAAAGCAGCGCAGAACCCGAAAAGCTGTCCAAGCGGCAGAAACAGCTGCTGGTCATGCTGGACAAGGGCATGAGCAACCGAGACATCGCCGCCGAACTGCAAATCAGCGAACACACGGTCAAGGTGCATTTGTGGCGCCTGTTTCGCAGGCTCAATGTCAAAAGCCGTTCCCAGGCGAGCCATTTGGCCCGCACCCAGGGCCTGCTCTAGGCGCTTGCGGCGACCTGGCCCGCCGACGGCGCCGGGGCATAACTGCTGGCATTGTCCAGTGGCTCCAGGTCCAGCCTGAATACCGTCCCCCTTCCAGGACGGGACGCCATGCTCAGGCGGTGCTTCAGGGTCTCGCACAGGCGCGAAACAATCGACAGGCCCAGGCCAAAACCCTCTTCGGTGCCGTTGTGCGCGGCGACGCGGTAAAACTCCTGGAAGATGGCGTGCTGGTGCTCCGGCGCCACGCCCACCCCGGTGTCCCAGATTTCAATGCGCGGCCCGCTGCGGCCCATCCGCACTGCCAGCAACACACCGCCTTGCGCGGTATGCCGCACCGCATTGGACAGCAGGTTGCCGAGCAGGCGCTTGAGCAGGACGGCGTCTGACAGCGTTGTGCCCCGCACCACATGGGTACGCAGCGTCAGGCCTTTTTCCCGGGCCAGCGGCGCGTACTGCAGCTCCAGCTCGGCCACCAGGGCCGGCAGGTCCACCTGCTGGTAGTTGACGTCCACCGCGCCGGAATCCAGCTTGGCCAGGTCGAACAGCGAATTGAACAATTCGTTGACCGCCTGCGTGGACTGGATGATTTTGGGGGTGATCTGCGCCACCAGCTCCGGCTCGGACCGCAGCCAGTCGGCGTACAGGCTCAGCGCGTGAACGGGCTGGCGCAAGTCATGTGCGGCGCTGGCGATAAACCGGTCTTTGGCTTGCACCGCCTCCAGCGCCACGCGTGTTTTTTCAGTCAAAGACGCAATCAGTGTCGCGTTGGCAAACTGGAGCTCCAGGGTTTTGCGCTGCCCGTGGTGGAAACGCTTGCCCGCCGAGCGTATGGCCATCCAGTAAATCAACACCACCAGCACCAGGCTGTAGGTCTGCACCGTCCCCATGAAGGGCCGCTCCAGCCCCACGCTGTAAATCACCGAAGCCAGCGTGCTGTAGGCCAGCCCGTTGGTGTAACCCACAAAGCAGCGCAGCGACGCCGAAAACGCGCCGACGGCAAAGCCGGCCATGCCCGCCACCACCACCAGGCAGATGAACTGGTCGTACACCGGCGCCTTGCGGAAATGCAGAAGCATCGAGGCCCCCCATATCGCCGCACTCATGGTCCAGGTCCAGCTGTAGCGCGCCATGAACTCACGCAGTTGCGCCGCGCCCGCGTCGGCATAACGCCGGTGATAAATATTGAGCACCCGGTAACGCACCAGCGTCATGACCACGGCCGCCATCGCCCAGCACAGCAAGGCGATGTTGTTGACATCGTTGTACAGGATCGCCACGAAGACCGGAATCACCAGCGTGGCCGAGTGCAGCGCCGGCCGGCTTTGGCGCATGAAACTGCGCGTCAGCCTGGCCTCCACCCAGTCGTCCCGCGCCACGATGTCCGGCTCGGCATGCGGGCTGACGGAAGGGGGGAACGACGCAGCGGAACTCATGGCGGGAGTTTACCGTCCACCCCTGTGCGCTCCGGCAGCGGTCCTGCGCAGGTGGCTGCAGACGCAAAAAAGCCCCGGCTTGCGGGGCTTTCAGGGGCTTGGCCATGCACGGTGACGTGATGTGAAGCCGGTTTTGGCGGAGAGGGTGGGATTCGAACCCACGGTACCTTGCGGTACGCCTGATTTCGAGTCAGGTACATTCGGCCACTCTGCCACCTCTCCAGTGTGGAGCCGATATTCTATCAGCCCCGTCCAATCACTTCGTCCCTGCAGGACTGAGCACGGTGACGCCGCCCATGTAGGCGCGCAACATCTCCGGGATGATCACCGAGCCGTCGGCCTGCTGGTAGTTCTCCAAAACAGCCACCAGCGTGCGTCCCACCGCCAGGCCGGAACCGTTGAGGGTGTGCACAAACTCGTTTTTGCCCTGGGCGTTTTTGAAACGCGCCTGCATGCGGCGCGCCTGGAAGGCTTCGCAGTTGGAGACCGAGCTGATTTCGCGGTAGGTGTTTTGCGCGGGCAGCCAGACCTCCAGGTCGTAGGTCTTGGTGGCGCCGAAACCCATGTCGCCGGTGCACAACAACATCACCCGGTAGGGCAGGCCCAACTTTTGGAGGATCGCCTCGGCGTGGCCGGTCATGGCCTCGAGGGCCTCGTAGCTGTGGTCGGGATGCACAATCTGCACCATCTCGACCTTGTCGAACTGGTGCTGGCGGATCATGCCGCGGGTGTCGCGGCCGTAGCTGCCGGCCTCGGAGCGGAAACACGGCGTGTGGGCGGTGTACTTCAGCGGCAGGCTCGCCTCGGGCACGATCTCGTCGCGCATGAAGTTGGTCAGCGGCACTTCGGACGTCGGGATCAGGTACAGCGCCGCGTTTTCGGCCTCGCCTTCCTGGCCGCCTTTTTTGGCGGCAAACAGGTCTTCCTCGAACTTGGGCAGCTGGCCGGTGCCGCGCAGGGAGTCGCCGTTGACGATGTAGGGTACATAACACTCGGTGTAGCCGTGTTCTGCCGTCTGCACATCCAGCATGAAGGCCGCCAGCGCGCGGTGCAGCCGCGCCAGCGGGCCCTGCATCACGGTAAAGCGCGAGCCTGTGAGTTTGGTGCCGAGTTCGAAGTCCAGCCCCAGCGGCTGGCCCACATCCACGTGGTCCTTGACTTCGAAGGCAAATGCCGGCGGCTCGCCGCCGGGGCCTTCGATGGGGCTCCATTTGCGCACTTCGACATTGCCGGTCTCGCCTGCGCCTTGCGGCACGCTGTCATGCGGCAGGTTGGGCACGGCCTGCAGCAAGGCCTGCATCTCGCTCTGGATCACTTCCAGCCGGACGGCGCAGCTGTCGAGTTCAGCCTTGAAGGCGGTGACCTGCGCCATCACCGGCGCGGCGTCTTCACCTTTGGCCTTGAGCTGGCCGATCTGCTTGGACAGGGTGTTGCGCTGGTTCTGCAGCTCCTCGGTGCGAATCTGCTGGGTCTTGCGTTCCGCCTCCAGCGCCTGGAAAGCCTCCACGTTCAGGAAGGTTTGCGGGTTCTTGCGCGCCTGCAGGCGCGTGACGACCGAGGGCAGGTCTTTTCGGAGCAGGTTGATGTCTAACATGGCTTCATTGTATTTTGTGCGGCAACGCGGCTGGCCGGTGCCGCCCTCCACCGGGCTTTACGAACAAAAAAAGCCCGCAGCCCCCACCGGATGGTCACGGGTCGCTATGGTTTCAGTAGCAATTCTGCGCCCTCAGGCGTCCGCATGCAGGTCGCTGTCCAGCGCGTCCAGGGCCGTGCCATTCACACGCAGCCCCTTGGGCAGCGGGAACTTGATGGTTTCCTCGATGCCGGCCATCTTGCGCACCGACACGGCGCCCAGGGCCTTGATGCGGTCGATGACCTGCCTGACCAGGATTTCCGGCGCGGAAGCGCCTGCGGTCAGGCCCACGCGACTTTTGCCTTCGAACCAGCCCGGCTGCAACTCGCTGGCGTCGTCCACCATGTAGGCCTCGGTGCCCAGTTTGACGGCCAGCTCGCGCAGGCGGTTGCTGTTGGAGCTGGTCGGGCTGCCCACCACAATCACGATGTCGACCTGCGGGCTCATCACCTTGATCGCGTCCTGCCGGTTCTGCGTGGCATAACAAATGTCCTGCTGCTTGGGCTCACGCACGTTCGGGAAACGCGTCTTGACGGCGGCGCTGATCTCGGCGGCGTCGTCCACGCTCAGCGTGGTCTGCGTGACCACCGCCAGCCTGTCCGTCTGCGTGGGCTGGATGCGCGCCACATCGGCCACGTCCTCGACCAGGTGGATGCCACTGTCGAGCTGGCCCATGGTGCCCTCGACCTCAGGGTGGCCCTTGTGGCCGATCATGATGAACTCGTAGCCTTCCTTGTTGAGTTTGGCGACTTCCACATGCACCTTGGTCACCAGCGGGCAGGTGGCGTCAAAAATGCGAAAACCGCGACGCTCGGCCTCGCGCTCGGTGGCCTTGCTGACGCCGTGCGCGCTGAACACCAGGGTGGCGCCCGGGGGCACGTCGTCCAGGTCCTCAATGAAGATCGCGCCCTTGTCTTTCAGTTCGTTAACGACGTAGGTGTTGTGCACGATCTCGTGGCGCACATAGATGGGCGCGCCAAACTTGGCCAGCGCACGCTCGACGATTTCGATGGCACGGTCCACGCCGGCGCAAAACCCGCGCGGCTCGGCCAGGATGATTTCCTGAGGGGAGGTTTTATCCATCAAAGAACTCCGATCAGCTGGACTTCGAACACCACCGGCTGGCCCGCCAGCGGGTGGTTGAAGTCGAACTGCACGGCGTCGCCATCGGCCTTGAGCTGTTGCACCGCGCCGGCGTACTGGCCCCTGCCGTCCGGCGTCGGGAACTGCACCACGTCGCCGATGTTGTATTTTTCATGTGGATCGCCCAGCTCGTTGAGCAGCTTGCGGGCCACCCACTGCAACAGCTCCGGGTTGCGCTCGCCAAAAGCCTCGCCGGCCGGCAATTCGAAGGAAGTGCGCGTGCCCTCAGCCAGTCCGAGCAGTCGTTGCTCGATGGCCGGCGACAACTCGCCCGTGCCCAAGCTCAGGGTGGCGGGTTTGCCATCAAAGGTATTGATGATGTCAGCCCCATCCGGGCCGGCCATGCGGTAATGCAGGGTCAAAAACGAGCCAGGCTGGACCAGGGCGGGGGCGGATGTTTCCACAGTGGGCATAAAACTTTCGGGCAACAACTGTTTTGTAAACTGGCCCTATTGTAGAAAGTGCTGCCCCGATACGGGAATCCGGCCCGGTTTACCCCTTAAGCGGACCCCGGGAGCGTCTGCCGATCGCGACACTGCCGTCTTTGCGGGCTACCGTGTTTTCACCAGAAACGGGTTGGCCCGGCCGTGAGTGCTCACCGCTGCGTCAATCTCGGGCTTTTTGAATGAAGAAAGCCGCTCCGACCCCCGGTCCAGGTAATGCGCCATCGCCAGCGCGCGCTGGCGCCCCGCCGAATCGTTGCTCAGCCTGGCTTCCACCGCATAGGGCCAGGAGTGCCACGGCTCGAATTTCTGGTTGGTTCGGGCCCAGTCCAGTGCCATGGCCCTGGCCTTGGGACTGCCGGTCAGCTCCGCCACCACCTCGGCGATTTCCCCGAAGGTGTATTGCGTCAGCAAGGCCCGTCTTTCCGTATGCGGGCGCCGGTAGAGAGCCAGCTCGAGTGCGCGCAATGCCTCGTCGGTTTTGCCGGAGGCGCCGGCCAGGACGGCCCGCGCCAGGTGGTAGTCAAAGCGCTGGTCCTCAAGCTCAATCTTTTCCAGGATTTTTTCGATGCCCGCGGTCGCTCCGCCTTTGGCAGCCGCAAGTGCGTAGTAGGGCAAATAGAAAGTCGCAGGCGCAGACTTGCGCGTCTCTGCCAGGTCATAAAAACCCGCGGCTTCGTCAAAGATCGATTTGGCGGCCGGATAGTCCTTGAGCTTGAGCGCGCGGTAGCCCTCGGCAAAGTAGGCCAGGGAGGATTTCACCCGCTGTCTCTTTGCTTCGGCCCGCATATGTTTCAGCATGTTCACGTGCACAAG
>Ga0307516_10005219_pt1 | contig 15646 bp, 19 predicted proteins | sample 19_EM_MG_FD_203310 | JGI IMG/M metagenome (GOLD analysis project Ga0307516, IMG submission 203310) | Populus trichocarpa ectomycorrhiza microbial communities from riparian zone in the Pacific Northwest, United States - 19_EM | ecosystem: Host-associated > Plants > Roots > Unclassified | place...
CCCACCCATTTTTTTTTTTTTTCAAATAATAAAATAATAAAAAAAAAAAACCCACAAACACAACCAAACAACACATTCTCCACCAACCCCCCCCCCCCCCCCCCCCCGAGTCCCAATTCTAGGCCAGGACAACCATGACGCCCCGGAAATCATATAACGAATGAGGAGAAAAGAACATGTACATGCGTCTGAAGTAAAGGGTAGGAAACACGAACTGGGGAGGTGAGAGGAAACAAGATAGGCAGACATGTGATCAAGAGATGGGAACCAAAAAAAAAAAAAACTAACTAGGAGAAAGAGATGAGATGAATTGTACAGGACAAAATGACTTATATGCACAGTTGGGATACCAGCGCGGGCATCCTCAACGCCGTGGGAGAATCCTACGGCCTAGGTAGTGTAGCGCTTGGAGATGGCCATCCACCTGGCCATGCCGTTGGCAAAGCCGAGGATTAGCTGCACATAAGCACGGACGCTCTCCTTGGGGACGGTCGACTTGTTGAGATGCAAGTCGCGAGGATTTCCGAACACACTAAAGACGTGGGGGCGGGGATTCTTGCGGGTTGCATGTATGGTGCCGTCGCGGTCCAGTTGGCCGACGAGCTCAGCGGGGTCGTCGTAGACCAAGCTCGCATGCTGAACGCAGCGGCGCACGAGCTCGTTGTGAGTGTCGATGACGCGAGCCATAGCGGTGTGCGGCTTGGCTCCACGCTTGATGAGAATCTGCACAGCGGACAGCGGGTTCTCGGTCTTGTGGTCCTTCTCCCAGCCTATCAATCGCCCAGCAGCGAGTTAGCCTCACGCATCAGTTATGATTCGGAGTCGCACGGAAAAGGAGCGTGGCTCACCCAGGATGTCGTTCTGCAAACCCATGATCAACTGTAGCATGCACTCCACCTTACGGAGATTAGATATGTTGGTCTTGTCACTCGCAGCCAAAACGACCTGGTAGTCAGAGCCCAAAGGATTGCCGAGGGGAGAGACCACCGGCGGAAGTCCCAGATCAGCACGGGCCAGGATCAGGAAGGGACGAACTGGTAAACGTCAGTGTGTTTGGCCTCGAACTCAGCATGGAAGAGGCACAACCAGAGATGGTGATGGCTCGGACCCTCATCCAATCGTACATGGCGATCTTCTTTGCCTCCAGGCAAGGGCGTTCTTCCTTGAAACCCATAAGGACTTCACAAACTGCCTCCATGAACGACTGCCTCCAAGGGGCCTCCTTGAAACTATCGACCACTCCAGTGCAGATATTGGTGGAGTGGATGACGTTCCTGAGGGCCAGGGAGACACGAACCGCCTGGTTGTCCTTGTCATGGAACAGGGATTCGTCGACGTTCTTCGAGAAGGCGAGGAACAAGTCGGATTCTATAATTTGGTTATTAGAAGGCAAGATGCGAGAGCCAGCTAGCAGAGAAAGCTACCGGTATCTTCCCATTCCTTTCCAAGAAGATTCTCGGTCAGATCTAGGTGGATGTTAGTATCCTGCTGGAAAATATCCGATAAATGGGGCCTACCATCGACGATACAAAGCCAGATCCAGAAGCACGATCCGACATACCTCGCTGCCTTAGAGATCAGGCCGTGAGGGAGAAGCTTGGGGACCAGTCCGAGAGGGCTAGCCTTTTCGGAGACCTTCCTGCAGGATTCCGGGAGAGAACCGATGAACTGGTCACAGGTACCGCCGATTCCCTGTTCCTCGAGTTCACCAAGACCAGCGACCTCCACGTAAGGAGGGAGGACAATCCTGAAGCTCTTGGCCAACAAACTGATCTGGATGTGGAGATCCTCGAGCTCAAACATCAGGGCGGTGTCCTCGGAGCCGGCCTCGCTATGATCGGCACAAGCGAGCTCGAAGCAAATCTTTTCAAAGGACTTCTCGTACGAGCGCAGGCACCTTCTATCACCACCCAACTTGGCCCTGAGGATGTCCAAGAAACTCTGCCTCGGCTTGGCGCTGTACTGGCCACTATCGTTTCCAGATTGCGAGCGATAACGGACGGTACGAAGCCCGAAGTACTTGTTGTCCGGACGGACGTCCTCAACCTGTTCCTCCCCGAGAATGGCTTCCGGAGGCTTAGCACTCTCGCGGATGAACGGGAGGCCATTATTGGCCGTGTTGACAACCTCAGCTGTCGCAACTACTGAGAGGCCACCCGAGTTCTTAGGTCGGACGGTCGAGCTCACAGTCGAGACACGGGACGAAGAGCGCTGAAGCCCGGGGAAGACGTCCAGCGGATCTCCAGACTGACGCTCTGTTGAAATTGAAACTTGCTTGTGGCTGTCGTGTCCACCAGACCTCTGGTTCCCGTAAGAGGTGTGTCTTCCACGGGGAGACTGCTGGTGTTTTCCTTCGTCCCTGGTGGACGTTGCTGCGCATTTGGTTAGAGGTCTGGTGAGGAACGAGAATGGATTGTGTATGTGACTGCTTACTCTCACCGACCGTGCCAAAGGGTGGGCTTGACATTGTGATTGATTGGGAAAGGGTTTGCCAAACTAGTGGGTCGTTGTTGACAACCAAAAAAAGAGTGTAGCCGTGGCAAAGCGTATGGAAAAGAAAGTGAAAGAGATCCTGTCTGAGACGACTGGGCCAGGAATTAAAGAGTGGATTTGAAGATGATCCAAGATCGGGAGAGAGGAGAGATGGATTGGAGGATCGGAGGACAAGAGTGGGAGGAAGTGGAGTGAGGGAAAGGAAGGAGGCCGGGTGGCGGATGGAGTAATAGGAGGGTGAGATGGTGGAATGTGGTTGTGAAGGGGGGGTTTTGGATGTGGTTGAGTAGATATGGGGGAGTTTTTGTTTCGATTGAGAAATCTTGGATAGGATACCCTATAAACTGTGATGGCGGCCCTAACAGCATATACCACTGTAGGAGTTGACGGTTGCCGTACGGCACAAAGGAAAGTCTGCTCCTGGAATGCTTTAAAACACCTGGGCGTCATCATCGACTCGTTATCAGCAAATAGTGGTCTGTAACAGGAAATGCTGCACATCAAATGTTCTAAGCGTCGCCTACCTAAGTATATCTCCACAAAGAGGAGGTTGCTAGTTGCAACCGCAAATTGTAAGAGTGAGGAATGATGACAGGACGTAAGGATACGGAATGGGCGGTTTGATGTCTCGGGGTAAAGTTGATGCTTTTCGCTGAAATACACCTGCTCCGGTATGGGACTCGATTTAACAATGCCGTAGGTAGTACGCGGGTGGTCGGTCTGCGAGGGCCTAAATGAATTAATATTAAATGGCTTCACCTTGAAGACATAGAAACTCACCAGAAGATCGACCAAACCAAAGTCTGTTCCTAGAACCGTCGATGATAATGGTGTCAATGCTGAACTCGTTGAATAGTCGTACTGTCTCACAGTGTAAGAACTAAGAAGGCAAGGGATGGTTGGTGAGATGTTTCCTTCTCCGGATGTCCCTACAGATGCTGAATCACCCTCTCCAGCGAGCTGGAGACTCTTATATGCGCCACTCGGGGGACCTATCGTCTCACCGCCATCCGTCGCACCCTCCCGCCCCCCCTACGGCTTCGAAACGCAAATACAGTAGAACCTTTTGGACATCCTCTACCCACCAGGGTGGCTCCGTCAAGATGAACCATTCCAGAGGCACTGTGCATGAACCGTGTTGGTTGAGGTATGTCCGTCTGCCAATAACCAACCCGCCACTAGTTAAAGTTTCTCAAAGCCCGGCTTGAAGTACATACTGACGGGCGCCTGCATATCTCCTACCCTCTGTCTTCCACGGGTTCCCTCATATCAGTAAACTGAGTTTGGGATGATGGTGGTGGCGCGGCAGAAGTGCCACTAGGTCTGCTCGCATATCGGTATCGTTCAAGATCAGCATAATTGTGCTGGAATTCCGGCGGGCGGCCGCTTTTCAAGTTCCGATCATTATCCCGGAGGGAAAAAGTGATTCCCTATCCTTTCTTTCAACCTCCCTCCCCCCCCCCTAACACAAACACACACACACACGCACACACAAGTGCAGTGAATCCGTCTAGATCTCACTGCTCACTGGAGCGGAAGTGGATTACATAGGAAAATCTCACCGCCTCACATCTCGCAAAACGCCACCGCATTCACGCTAGCGTTGGAAAGCGAATCGAGTGTGGAGGTCGGTGTCGAAAGTTTTCAGTATGATACACACGCCTATTTTGGCGTACCAACTTGAGAGGGAGCAACGACGCCATGCCGTGGTCTTCCGAGTCAGTTTTAGGGCGCAATTGGATATGCGCCCATGGAGGAGCCCCTTGGAGTGTTTACACGCCGTCCGTGTATTCGTGTTGATGCTCTGGGTGCGTTGACGCGGCAGAAGCGGCGTGTACGTGCACGATTGCCACGGGGCGTGACTAAATGCTGGTATTCGCGATCATCAATCCATGCCATCCAACGAGGGGAGCGAGACATGCCCCGAGCCACGGCCGCGGGTGCTTCCGGATTGATCGCCCACTTTTGATGGCCATGGCTGGAGATTGCAACATAGCTCGTCCCCGGAGTCGGCCGGCTATCCAGAATGCTCTTGCACGGGCTCGAACCACACAAGCAGCAGCACACATATCTCTGTCCTGATCGGTCGTGTCTTGCACTTGCACAGGGTGCGCCGACCTCGAGCTCGACCCCCGCGCGCAGCTAGCTCGCCCGCGCCGAACATCACAACTGGCCGTGGCTCATCGATGCAGTGCTGTCTGAGCGACGTTGGCGAGGAATGCTGTCGACACGCACAACATGCCCATCTCGTGCGCCTCAATGCCGAAACCGTTGGTTCTTTGTTGTTGTCCGGAGCTTGGAGCTGAGGCTGTTGACGGCTAGCTGTTCTCGGAGGACGACTGAGCTGACTGTGCGCGCCAATGCGACAGCCCCCGCCCCGCGCTACTGCCGCATGTGATGTCGCCATATGTATGCAGAGGAGCTCCTTGCCTGCCTGCATGGAACCCGCGGCGAGGGGCGTCTCCCCCCCGCAAAGCTAACGAGAGCAACTTCCTTCACAGCTTCCGAGCAACGCGGTTGTGTCTCGCACAATCCATGGACGGGCAGTCTTGGCTCGAGTCTCGGGTTGCACGCACACCGCCGCCCTGCATACCTGCTTTCCTCCCCTTGCAGCGGCCAATGGTAGTGGGACGGCTCCGACGGGCCTGGGCACGACCGTCCGGGAACACCGTGGGACACACGCACGAGGCACGATAGATAGCTGCCAGTGCTATCGGAGGACGCCTCCATGCTGTCTGCTCGCTTTCTCGCTTAGGCAGACCGTCCGCCGTTCCGACGGATGGCAGGCGCTGTGGCAGCTGCCGCCTGCTGGCGTGCTGCTCTGCCTTCTCAAGGCTTCTTTGTTCCGCGGACAGCACCCAGCAGAAAACCCAGCCAACGCTCGCTCCTGGGCCCGCCAGCACGCAGGCCCACGGCTGCGTGCACGGAGAGCCATGTCTTGGCAGCTTCGCACCTGCATGCCTATTCGGGGCTGTGTCTGTCAAGCAAGGGCGCCGGTCTCCGCGCCATCCAAACGCTGCAGGCCTGCCGTGGCACGAGTGCCTGGAAGTCGAGCCGTTTCGAAGCGCGGGCAGAAGCTGCACGGCAGTGGTCGCTGCCGTGGAATCCGGCGAGCCTCCGCCGCCCAGATCCGCAGGAGGGACGAACGTGTGCCCAGACGCTCTGCAGGTGGTGAGCCGTGGACGTCCTGCCTGGCGTCGTGCGCGGGAAAGTGCACTTGTGCGAAGTCCTCGGGACGAACGCTCGACCTCGCCGGTCCGGCGTCGCACCGGCCGCATTTCACGCCTACGTCCGGGCGTTCCGGGCAGCCGTCGTGCGGTCCCCAATTGAGTCGTATTCCAAAGCACTGAGCCTGCGGACGGGAAGGCGAGAGGTTCGCTGCTGGGAGGAGCGGGTCCAGGCCGCACCGGAGGGCCCTGATGTCGCCGGGCTGCGTCACTGCTCCAGCGCACATCAGCTCTGCGCCTTCGCCCGCATGTATTCGACCGAGGGATGCGGATATGTGGGTATGCTTGCGGATATGTGGATACGTATGCTTGCGGATCGTCGTCGCCGACGCTTGGACGCTCTTCCCTGCTGTTGCGGAATGGAATCGTGGCCACCGCGCCCCCGCCACAGTCATTTGCGCTGGTCGAGCTCCTTGCTAGGTAGGAGAGCGTCCGGCCTTCCGGCAGTTGCTGGCCATTCCACACGATATGTCGTTGCTTGCTTTGCACGCTCCGTCCACGTGAATCGCGCGCAGTGGAGGCGGCCAGCACTGTGCGCAAACTGCTCTCTCTCTCGCAGTGTTCCGGGTGTAAGCCGCTTCTCGCTGCGACTCCTTGATATGCACCAAGCCTGCCAATTTTGAGGGCATCGGCACTCAGCCCCGAAACTCCCCTTGACTGCCTTTCGCCGACCGTCAGGTTCTCGCGGAGGCGATTCCTGCCGCCAGGCGTGGGAGCCTCCTCAGAACAGGAGCCAAAAGCAAATCGGCAGAGACGCAAACCACGAAACACCGCTACGACTCGTGCCAGAAGCGTCCAGAACTCCGTATTTCTCCCTTTCCGGCGGGGGCGGCACAGACGGAGCTCTTCCAGAGTCTGCTCCAACCGCAATCGACCGGCTTCATCTGGACCTGCGATACGCCACGCAGCACTCTCCGGGTGATATTCAGTCGCCAAGAACAATGCATCGGCGGCGGCGGACAGCTTAGTGGCGTCTTCAGCGCACTCGAGCACCTCATACCTTCGAAGCCCCTCGCTCGCAGCCCTCTCGTCCGCAGCCCAAACTGTCGCCCAAAGCACCGCCTGCGACTCCACGCTCAAGCAACCGGACGCGCACCGGAAAAATCTTCAGAGAGGCAGGCTGCGGTGTGGCTGCAGGGGGAGGGAAGACGCATCGCAGGTGGTCGTGTTAACATAGCAGAATGCCATACGCTTATGTAGTTAGACGGACAACCACCGGCGGGCCTTTCAACGGCGATCTGTCCCGGCTCGGTCGGCTTGTTGCACCTTCCGTTGGATTATGCGATGACCCGGTTTCCGCCACGGGTGTGGGCTGCACATCACAGTACATAGTTACATGGTTGTCAGCATATTCTCCATCCCCCCCAGAAGAAACGAGTTGCGAGGGTTCCGTTACCGTTGACGATTTTTTAGTCGTGCACCCACTCCGTCTTCCCAGCCCGTGCCTGAGCCCCGAGACGGCGCCACGTAAGCCACACGCCTGTGGCTGAACTGGCAGATTGCAGGTGATAGCTTGTGCTTCTCGGATATGCAGCGGTTGATTGTTACTACATATCGAAAGGAAAAACATATGCCAGAAGTAGGTACGAGAACAACAGACAAATCGGAAAAACGATTCGAGGTACAGAAAATAATAAAACACCCACCCCCCCCAGTCTAATCGCACCGAATCCTCATATCCTCAAACATAACCGTATCCTTTTCATTCCTCTCCCCCCCCGTGACCCCTTTTACCCCTCCATTCCCTTCGCTCGTTTCCTGTTCACCGACCCTGTTATCATCAAAACGCTCATCGATCTCGTCATCTCCCTCGCTTACCTCGTATCCACAGTCGTGCCCGCAACTCTGACAGCCAATTTCGCGGGGTTTGGGAAGCTCGACGAGATCTGCGTCGTCCAGCTCCTGGCGGCGCTTAACCGCAGCGATCTTGGCCTCGAGCTTCAGCAGCGATCCCCGGAAGAGCGAACTGTGGCGTCTAAGCTCGTCGTTCTCTTTGAGGAGCTCGGAGTTCATGCGGTGTCCCTCCGTGAGATGGTTCCGGAGGTAGATGTTCACCACACGGAGAACTTGGTTCGCTTCCTCCGCCAGGTGCATCTCCTTCCGCAACTCCTCGCTCTTGTCCAAAGCAAGGCGCACTTCGTTCCGCAGCCGCGTCTCTCCGTCGCTCGGGCCGGAGGCGGTTTCCTGAGGCGCTTCGGTGGTCGGCACCGTCTCGGACGCGGGGGCGGCACCGGCACCAGTCGGCTCTCGGTCGGCGTCGGTCTTCCGCGTAAGGCGCTCGTGGGCCGAACAGTTGGAGGCTTCGGGATTCGCGACGGCTCTCTCGAGTACCAACGCTCTGTTGAGTGCATTAGCAGTCTTTTTGTCGCATTCCGCTTCGAGATCGCTCATCCGCTTGCTGATCTCGGCGGTGAAGGCTTGCTTCTCGTCTCTCACGGAGGCCAGCAGTTTGTGCTGCTGCGCCAGATCCGCCGTGAGATCCGCCAGCGCGGAGTTCTTCCATTTCAATTGCTCCTTCAAACTCTCCAGCCCCTTCTGCAGCGCTTGGTTCTCGTCGTGCAGCCTGTAGTTCTTCTCCTGCAACACCCTCTTCTCGCTCAGCAACACGTTCCTCTCGCTCCCGACCTCCTCCAGCGCCTGGTCCAGCTCCTCGTTCTCTACACCCAACCACTCGTCGGAATCTCTCAGGTTCTTCATCAAGTTGGCTAGCTGCTGTTTCCCGGCGGTGTCTTCCCGCTGAGCGTTCGTGATGCGCATTACCAGGTGGTCGTTGGCGGCAAGGCTAGTTTCGACGTAGCCATGGATGGCAGTGATATATCTCCGGAGACGCTCGCACGTTATCGGCGGGAGCTCTGACTGGGGGCGGTACGGAACCATGTGGCACTGCAAGCCCTTCAGCGCTTCGAGCGCTACCACCAGCATGTCCGAGCTTCTGGACGCCGTCACTTGGAGATCGCCCAGCGCCCCATTGCTGCTGGAGACCGGCGCCCCGTCCGAGATGCCAGTGCCGAATATCGCGTCGATCTGTCGGATCGTCGCCAACACCGGTGACTCGTCCGACCTACCGGAGGGATTACTCTTGGCCGGAGCCACACCGTCTGCGAGAGTGGGGGGCGGCACACTGGGCGTCATGGTAGCCAGGTTCGATGGGGTAGACATAGGTAGAGTCTTGAGATATAGAGGATACGTGCTTCGAATAGGTGCTTCGTTTCTTTTCGCAGGACTTTTCGGAGTATTGAGTACGAAGGGATGAAGGGACGAAGGGAGCAATCAGCGTCCGTAAGCTTCCTTTTATTTCCAGCCAGCGAACCTAATTCAATGGTCCCCTCCGCTGACGCTCTTCAAAGTTTGGAAACAAGATGGTTCTCGACAACCTTCAATGTCTGACCCGCACGCCGGCACCAAGGAACCGACAGCCCACGGGCTCCACTGGCCCTCTGCCGACACCGCATTGCCAGCCGGTATTTCCACCGGTGTTGCCGGCCACTGGCTGGGGAGAATCTGACACTCTTCCCTGCAGCCGCGCACCAAAGACAACGGCGGAAGAAGTGGGAAGTGGTGGATACTGCTATATCCTCGGTCCAGCCGGACAGTCGAAACACGAGCCAAAACCCGAACCGAGCCAACTGTTGTCTTCGGCGGGCTGGGCAACCGAACGGACCGGTAGATGCGGAAATTTTACCCTGGTAGTCCGCCGCAAGAAGCGCCACAAACACCAAAAAAAAAATCCTCTGTGCAACGCACACACACACACGCCGTCTCTGGCAAATCCAACCTTATCGGAAGGCGGAGATCCGCCGGCCCCATACTCGACGGCGCCCCCCCCCCCGGCCGTCGGGGGGAATATCTTCACGACTGTGTACCCGAGGGGATCCCCCAGCGGCAACGAGGAGCTCCCAACACAAAATAGCTCAAGTAGGGCCCCATGTTGCGCGTGTCCGCGGCCAGGGGCCGAGCACCGTTGCCGCACGATGGCTGACGTCTGCATTTCAAACCGCCAGCGGATGCGGTCTGACTGCTTGGATACTGTAAACTGTACATATTACGGATGAGGGGTCTGCTAGCACACGCGGTCCTGGGGCCTGGATCGCGCGCGCAGAAGAGGGTGCCAGACTCGGAATACGCTTCCGGAGCGGTGTGCGCTCCAGTACACGTCTTCGCGGCGAGGGTTGGGCTTGCCCGGTCGGCTGCAAAGTCTAGGGGATTGGTAGGAAGTACAACAGTGCTCGTCAGGAACTCCAGGTAGTGTATAGAGGTTTGGCGGAGTCGAAGCGATGTGCCGAGCTGCCTCTTCTTCGCCCCTTCGAGGACAGGTTCGGGCGGTCCGTATCGAGCGGCTGGCTTCTATTTAACTAATTCCCATCGGAGCTGTGGCTAGGTGGAAGCTGCCAGCCCTTTCACATGCGCCGTGTATGCACACGAGCTGGCAGGGCCGCGGGGAACTATACCGCCCAAATCTGTTGTAAGGAATCTCTCGGCGAAAGCTTAGTCACAGGACGAAGGCGCAATGCTACAGAGTTCTATGTATCGTGCGGCTTCAGCCTTCGTCCGCACCGCAGACTCGACACACTCCCCACCCGATCTCTGTCCCCACTCTTGCTCATCCATTAATCGCGTGCACTCCCTTCTCGATCCCCGCTTTTGACACTGTCGGCACACCGGGCGGCCGAGTGATTTCCAGTGAGCGCGGTCTCGCCAGCCAAACAAGCTCGGTACCCCAGCCGCCCGATATTGTGTCGCGTCCAGAGCCAGTCGGAATCGCGGGATGTGAGACCCGCCGTCCGACAACCCCTCTTTCCGTGTTCGCGAGTGATAGCCCAGGCGGTGGATATCACGATGCGCGTATGCAATCGTGCGATCATATAAACGTGCGGAGACTGGCGCGGTGGAGGGGGGGGTGGTTTCTCGAGCGATGACACCGGAAACCGTCGATTGGCCGCCTTTCCCGTGTTTCTCCATCGGTCTGCGTCCGCGTCAGCATTTATCCTGTTTCCTCCGGACGACCCGTGGCCACTCGAGGGGGCTCTGTATGTATGTACGTGCCGTATGTAGTTCTGCTTGTTTCTTTTGGGCCTTGTCGTATGCACAGTGAGTTGGACAGCAGGGCCGACGGCAACCGAAGCATGCTTCGTTGGGAAGAACATCGACTGCGCCCCCCCCCCCCCTTTCTTCCCCCGCGAGATGGTTCCTCGAGGGGAAAAATCTACAGGGTCAGCAGCCTCAACCATTCGTCCTGGGGATCATCATCGGCAGGGCGGCGTCGTGTTTGTTGTTGTCGCGTACTGCGACCCCCGAACCCCGGCACAGAATGCTCGGCGCGAGAGATCTCTGATGACTAACCGGATCGCGTGACGCACTGCCGTGCGCGGACCGGAGATGGGAGTCGGACGTCGGGCGCCGGTTGCTGTAGATACATAACCAAATCGCACGAGTACGTACCTATGTATGTACTAGCCGTCCGCATATCTAGGGTGGATGAGCGGGGGCGGGTGGTGAAGGAACTGTGAGGCTCCGTGCCCTGGGTAAAGTGCTAGCGCCGCCGCAGATACAGCGAAGAGCATTGGTACTTGGTGCAACCGGCATCGTCGCACTCAAAAACCGCCGCCCACACCGCCCTGCCTCCTCCCCCAATACATCCCCACCTCGGGCCTCCCACGAGCCCAATCGAATCGGCCAGCGAGCCTTCTGTCCTGCAGACGCACCTCCCACCCCCCGCAACACTCGAGCCTTCCTCCGCATCCCGTTGCCAGTCCTATTTAATGCGACTGGTTCCCTCCGCCAGGTCTTCGAGTGTGCTCGTAGCTGTTGCTTTCCCCGGCGTCATTGCTCCACGTCGTCACCGCCGTATCGCGATATCCTGTACCACCAGACGCAAGCCTCAGCGCCACTTCTCCGCCACCCCCCACGCAGCGTCCAATGCCCAGGCAATCCTAGCTGAGGCGTTCAGCGCGACCGTCCGCGCCGCCGGACAGCCGCCGGCGTCCCCGGAGAGCCGCGGTGCCAAGGCCCACCACGTCGCCGGCGGGAGGGGCGGCTTCGTCAACCCTTGGAACAGGTGCGCATGAGCCGGAGCCGACCGTATGCGGAGGAGAAAGCCGCCGACCGCATGCGGAGGGGAAAGCCACAGTGCTGACGCCCTGTAGTTGCCACGATGCGGGCACCGCGAGCATCCTGACCGGCATATTGCAGCAGATTCCCCTCCCTCTCCCTGGACTCGTCGGACGACCGGCTCCCCTTCACGCGTCGTAGACATTGCAGCAACCCCAAGGTCGAGTCGGCACCAGCGCCCGACATCGCCGATATTCCCGTTGTCGACATCGTTTGCATTAGCCACAGCCACTACACGACCACGCCGACTACAGCGCCATAAAGAAACTCCAGGAATTTCACCCCCAACATCCGCTTCTTCGTCCCGCTGGCAGACAACACAAGCAATGGTTCGCAGCCGAGTGCTGGGTCGTGATGGAGTGACCGGTGGGCTGATTACGGCATTCCAGATTCACCTGCTCGGGTCTCAACAACTGCACCGAGCTCTGCTGGTGAGACGTGCGGGAGCTCGGACTGAGCCTGCCGGATGGAGAGCAGAAGACCACTGTCGGGTTCCTGCCATGCCAGCACACCAGTGGCCGCGGGCTGAAGGATCGCTCCATGACACTGTGGAACAGCTGGAGTGTCGAAAGCGGCGGGAAGAAAGTCTGTTTCGCGGGGTGTCAGAGCGCGCATCGCACTTCTCCGAATCCGGGGAGCCCTTCCGGTGACCGCTGCACGTGATTTGCTGTGATCCACGAATCGTAAAGCATCGTCCGGCGCGAGCCACGAACCAATGGATCCGAGGACCGACGGCTCGCGGGGCCCCTTGCCTCGAGAAACAGCGTCCGCCGAGACGGAGGAGCCTTACAATTATACACTGCATCTGCACTGTCTCCACTGCGTCCGGAGAGACGGCTCCCTGTCGAGATCGGCCGGATCGTGCTGCTTTGCCCTATCGTCTCGTGCCACGAAGCTCCAATCACGGCCGCTATGCCCGACTCCGCCGGGCGCCGCCGGGTTCGCGCTGGCAATCTCCGCGATGAGCGACGGGATCGGTCGCTCGGCCGGTTCGCCCATTGCTGTCAGCCTGCGCATTTGGATGGACCCAGACTGATGCGAGATGTGCGGACAGCGGCACTGGCTACCGTGCCGGCCCAGGAATCCGAGGGAAAGGACGGCCACGCCGCGGAGTACAGCCACCTCCCGGTGTGCCCGGCGTTCAAGCAGATTGGCGAGCTACGAGGCGAATCCGATTTGGGCTTGATGCCAACCGGCGCCTGCGTCCCCCGATGGCGAGTGTCCTCGACGCTCTCGGTGTTTGCGTGCTGTTCGAGTTTCCGCTTTTGTCGCCCGTTCCCCCTTTTCGAGCCGGCGGGCGCGAAACCGGCCGGCACGTTGTTGGCGCTGTGTGGCCGGCTCCCCGAGCCTATCATGTTCTCGCTGCGACGCGACGGCGGCACCACGCAACGGGCTGAGCCGTGGCCACGCCGTCCAGGCGCTGTGCCCGGGCGCCGGTCCGGAGGCTATGCTTCGCGACCCACGCTGCGCACTCCGCATCATGGATGATCACACGCAGACGGCCGTGCTCCGCACCTTCCTTATTCCGCCGCCGCCCTCAGCCGTCGTCGCAGCGCCCGATGATTGGCTGGCCCGGTTGGTCGTCCTGCCGCTTCCAAATGCGATCGCTTGCGCGGCGCTATGCATGCAATTATCGTGTGACTCGACTCGCACACCCCCCCCTTTCTCGGAAGGGTGTGGCAGAAGATTTCGATTCTGACCAATTGCTAATCCGTTTCGCTCTTTTTGTCGCTTTTTTTTTTTCTCTCGTTGTTCCGGTTGCTCCGGGGCGTCTCCGGACACGATCAGGACGAGAGGAATACGGCTAACGGACGCACAGGATCATGAGGTACATCGCCGCCCCCCACATTGGCCACAGCTGAGACGGATGGGCCGCGCGCTGACGGAGAGCGACCGTGAGCAGTCCCGATGCACGCCGATCCGAACGACGCGGTGGACGTTTTCGTCGATACGAAGTGCCAGAAGGCGTTGGAGATGCACCGGGTCGGTCTGCTTACGTTTTGCGCGGTCCGGTTCTGGTCGCGGTGGGGAGGGGTGGGGCGAGCACGAGAGGGGGGTGGGGTGGGCAGTGGAACGGGGGCTGGTTGCATCGCGCCGGCCGGCCGACCGACGACGATCCCGGCTTGGGGGATGCGCGCTGGTGGGGTCGGTCCGGTCCGGCTGGGGAATGCCCGTGGCTGGCTTGGGTGGGAGCCACGGCGCTCTGGGGCTGTTTCCCCCTCTTCCTCCGCGCGAGACGGGGGGGACGGAGGAATCCGCGTGAAGGGACGGAGGAATCCGCGTGAAGGGACGGAGGAATCAGCACGGAGGGCCCTGTGTGTCTCCCACACCATCCGCGAACAGCCACCGCCATTGCCAGCGCCGCGCCGGTTTCTCTGCGCACATCCTAAACACCCTGCTTTCGTTTCGCGCGCCCCTCCCCCCTTTGCGAGCTAGATACACCACCTGCCCGGAGCCCTATGCCGAGCAGGGATATCCCCCCCCCCCACCGCTTTGCACCGATTCTAGCCCAACAGTTTTTCTTTTCACGGAGCCCGTGTCGTCGGCGTTGGGCAGCTGCAGTCTGGCTCGGTCTTTTCCGTACATACCGCTGCCTCCCTGCCTCCCTCCCTCCCTCCTCGCAGCCCACTCTAGATACGTTTAATCGCCCTGCTCTGGCTGGTCGCTGGTGGAGGGTGGGTGTGCGTGGCAGGGAACCTGGCTGCTCACCGGCGAGTCCGTCATGGAGCCTCCGCAGCGGCTGCGGCGCGCGTTGGAGAGTGGGATCGACGAGACTGGTGTGTTTGGCGTGCTGGACAGCGGCGCCAGCAAAGAATTCTAGACGGCGCTCTGCGGAGGAGGACGGACGGCGCAATGTTGTGTGGACGGCATAGATGGGACGGACGCCATAGATAACCAAGCATGGAGCCCGGGCTGATTGTAGAGTACATGAGTGGGCGTTTGATGTGATAACTGGTAGTGGGACACTTTTCTCTCTCTCTCTCTCTCTCTCTTTTCATTCGGATACGAAATGGATTGGATGAGAGTGTACCTATCTTTCCCGTAGATATATTGACATATGTATCCTCTCGAGAGATTCCGTCCTGAACTGGGCAGTAATGAATCTGCATGGCGGGGCCGACGCGTTTTCCGGCCGTGATTGGCGCGGATCATCCGCGGCGATTGCTGGATTGTCCGGAGTACATACATACGACATAGTACATATAAATGTACATACATACATACATACATACATACATACATATGTACAGCCAGCCAGCCAGCGCGAAGCTACATAAGCAGGCCGAGATTGGGGTCTCTCTCTCTCTCTTCACTCTCTTTCTCTCTCTTCGTCCGATTCAGTATCTCCACCCCGACGGATGGCGGGGGAATGAGATGAGGCGTGGAGGATTTCTGCCCGTCTCGAAAACCAATATACGTGCGCGCACGTAGACTACTTGTATGTATGTATTATATACATACATATATAGGCAGTGCATCTTGGTTATGGGGAAGGGGGCGCGGGAACGGCGGGCGGAGAGCGGGGAGGGGGGGGGATACGGGAAGGCAGGGAGAACTGTGCCCATCAAATGTAAGGAGCGGTATGTAGCACGTGAGAATCCATCTACATATCTACATACATATACATCTTAGCTATCTCTAAATTTAATTATTATTATTTTTTTCCCATTAGTCGTTCTCGTGTCTTTTTTTTTTATTATTATTATTTATTTTCCATGTAGATAATAGATAGATTTCGACCTGCCCATAGCAGGGCCGTCCGTCCGGTCCAGTCCCAGCCCAGCCCAACACGGCAGCCCAGTCCAGCCCTTCTCCCA
>Ga0307516_10005221_pt1 | contig 15640 bp, 12 predicted proteins | sample 19_EM_MG_FD_203310 | JGI IMG/M metagenome (GOLD analysis project Ga0307516, IMG submission 203310) | Populus trichocarpa ectomycorrhiza microbial communities from riparian zone in the Pacific Northwest, United States - 19_EM | ecosystem: Host-associated > Plants > Roots > Unclassified | place...
GACGGTCGTGTCATCGCGAAGGCGTCCGCCAGATACGGCGTCGTCGGCAGGGTAGGTGGCTTCGGCAGGGCTCGTGGCTTCGTCAGGGCTGGGGTCGCCGGCAGGGCTGGGGTCGCCGGCAGGGCCGACGTCGCCCTCGGCTTCGGGGTGGCCGTCCAGCGGGGTGGGCCCGAGGGACGCGATCGAGGTGCCGTCGGCGGGAGGGGGCGGCTCGGTCAGGTGATCGATGATCCGGGCCAGGGTGGGGACGGCAGGGGCGAGGGACGCCGGGTCGGGGGAGCGGCGGACGCCCAGGGTGTCCAGGACGCGGTCGAGACGGGCCGCGTCCATGCGCCACTTGCGGTCGACGACCTCCTCCGGATACTCCTGCCAGTCCACCGGGGACCAGTCCCGGCCAGACTCCGCGGGACCGCCGTGGAAGAGGCGGGCGGCGAGAAGCGAGGCCGCCTCATCCACCGTGCCGGGCTCTTCCAGCAGGTCACAGGCGGGGCGCTCGCCCAGCCTCGAGGTGAAGCCCTCGGCCAGGCGGTCACGGCGGGACAGCTCGGTCAGTGCCGCGACGACGCCCGCGTCCAGTCGGGAGGGCCAGCGGCCCATGCGCCAGGCGGGCAGCGCGACCTTGGTCAGCAGCCGGTCCCAGCCCGCGTACGCGAGACCCACCTGTTCCTGGGCGACGATCCTCAGTCCGTAATCCACAGCCTGTGCACGCTCGGCCGCGGCGGCGGCGACACCGCGCTCCATCTCGGCGGCATGACCGCGAGAGCTGCGCAGCAGGAGCCGGACCACCCAGCCGGCGCCCGCGAGCACCGTACGGGTGACCGGGTCGCGACGGGGTGCCGCGGTCACGGCCACCGCCGCGTCCAGGCCCCGCACGAAGCGGCGGGCCGTCGCTATGTCCGGATGCGCCGAGGGGCCCGTACCGGCGACGACCGGGGCGAGGACCGCGCGCAGTTCGCCGACCCGCATCCACCACAGGAACGGGGAGCCGATGACCAGCACCGGAGCGGCGGCGGACCGGCGGGGAGCACCATGGGCGCCCGCTATCTCGTCCTGGCCCTCCCGCGGAGGCGGGCCGTGGGCCGGGTGGGTACGGTCCTCCAGCCAGCTGTCGCAGTCCGGGGTGAGGGCTATCGCGGAGGGAGCGGGCACGTCGAGCCGGTCGGCGAGGTCGCGCACCATGCGGTACAGGTCGGGCGCCGACTCCTCGGCGATCGGGACCGTCGGACTGACGGCGGGGCGGGCGCGGGAGACGACCAGCGCGATGCCGCCGGCGGCGAGCAGCACGAGGGCGGCGGCCACTGTCATCGCCCAGCGGGCCCCGTCCCAGACCGGTCCCACGAGATGGTCCGTGGCACCGCCGGCCAGCAGCACCACGGCGACGGCCGCGGGCGACAGCGCGACGGCCAGCGCCCGGCTGCGGATACGCAGCACGGCGAGTGCCCAATGCCGCGCGGCCTGCGCGCCTGCCTCCACACCCATACCTGTCACGACCGGACCTCACCCCCTCCCCTGCTGTCCGTTTGCCTGGCTCTGCCGGCGTTGCTCACTCCCCACTGTGACACCAGGCACTGACATCGCAATGCCGGTGGGCCAAGTGCCGGAGAGCTTGCGCCGCACCCTAGTTGGGCCTCCGGCCCTCGTCAGCCGGATGGGGCATCGGTCACTCGATGGAATGGCTTTGGGGAAAGGTGGATGACGGAACGCAAGGATCAGGCCCCGAATCCTGAGACGGATACGGGGCCTGCGGGGTTTATCGGCGGCGGGTTTTCCCGCCCGGTTTCTCAGGCGCCGCGGTCGGCACCGGCGGCGGCGTCGGAGGCCGCCTTCGCCGCGATGTCCGTACGGTGCTGGGAACCGTCGAGACGGACCCGGCCGACGGCCCGGTACGCGCGCTCACGGGCCTCGGAGAGGTCCTTGCCGCTCGCCGTCACGGACAGGACGCGACCGCCCGCGCTCACGACGGCGTCACCGTCCTGGCGGGTGCCCGCGTGCAGGACGTACGCGTGCGGGGCGTCCTCGGCGGCCACCTCGGCCAGGCCGGTGATCGGGTCGCCGGTGCGCGGGGTGCCGGGGTAGTTGTGGGAGGCCACGACCACGGTGACCGCCGCGTCCTCGCTCCAGCGCAGGGGCTCCAGGTCGGCGAGGTTGCTGGTCGCCGCGGCCAGCAGGACACCGGCCAGCGGGGTCTTCAGACGGGCCAGTACGACCTGGGTCTCGGGGTCGCCGAAGCGGGCGTTGAACTCGATCACGCGGACACCGCGGGAGGTGATCGCGAGACCGGCGTAGAGCAGGCCGGAGAAGGGGGTGCCGCGGCGGCGCATCTCGTCGACGGTCGGCTGGAGGACGGTCTCCATGACCTCGTCGACCAGCTTCGGGTCCGCCCACGGCAGCGGGGAGTACGCGCCCATGCCGCCCGTGTTCGGGCCCTCGTCGCCGTCGAGCGCGCGCTTGAAGTCCTGGGCGGGCTGGAGCGGGAGGACCGTCGCGCCGTCGGTGATCGCGAACAGGGAGACCTCGGGGCCGTCGAGGAACTCCTCGATGACCACGCGCTCGCACGAGTTCGCGTGCGCTCTGGCCGCCTCTACGTCACCGGTGACGACGACGCCCTTGCCGGCGGCGAGTCCGTCGTCCTTGACGACGTACGGGGCGCCGAACGCGTCCAGAGCCGCGTCGACCTCTTCGGGGTTCGTGCAGACGTACGAGCGGGCGGTGGGTACCTCCGCCGCGGCCATGACCTCCTTGGCGAAGGCCTTGGAGCCCTCCAGCTGCGCGGCCTCCCCGGAGGGGCCGAAGACCGGGATACCGGCCGAGCTCACGGCGTCGGCGACCCCGGCGACGAGCGGCGCCTCCGGGCCTACGACCACCAGATCGGCGCCCAGCCGCGCGGCCAGCGCGGAGACGGCGGCGCCGTCCAGAGCGTCGACCCGGTGCAGTTCGGCGACCTCGGCGATGCCGGCGTTGCCGGGGGCGCAGTGCAGCGCGGTGACGTCGGGATCGAGGGACAGGGAGTGGCACAGGGCGTGTTCGCGGGCACCGCTACCGATGACGAGGACCTTCACGGGGTCAGCCTAACGGGGTTTTTGTGCGGGGTTCCGAAGGGGTGAGGGCGGGAGGATTGTGGGTTCCTCCAAGATGGGCGCTACTCGTTACCCGCTACTCGCTCTTCGTTACTCGCCCTTCGTTACTCGCTATTCGTTCGAGAACTCCTCCACCACCGTCGCTCCCAGCTCCCGGACGATGAGGTCATGGCCGGAGAGGGCCGACTCGTCGAGGTCGGGGTCGTCGTCCGCGGGGATGTCGTCCTCGGGAGAGACAGGGCGAGGTCGTTCGGGAGCGGACCGCTGGGGGGCGGAAGCAGAGCCGGCCGTAGAGCCAGAGGCTCCCGAGGACGCGGACGACGATGAGGACGGCGCCGGGGCCGAAGACGAGGACGGGGAGGAGGTGGTGGCGGAGGAGGGCGCGGACTGCGGGGATGATGCCGGGCGCTGCGGGGTCGTACCGCCACCGCCGTAGCCACCGCCGCCCGAGCCGTAGCCGGTGGTCCCGGTGCCGCCGCCTCCGCCGCCGTATCCGCCGCCGAAGCCGGAAGGTCCGCCGGGCGCCGGGGGTGCCGAGCCGCCGCCCGACGGGTCGACGATCGCCTCGATCTTCCACTGCACGCTGAACTGCTCGGCCAGTGCCTGCCGCAGTACGTCCTCGCTGCCGCTGCCCGCGAAGTTGTCACGGGCGCCGGCGTTGACGAAACCGAGCTGGAGGGTCGTGCCGTCGAAGCCGGTGACCTGCGCGTTCTGACTGAGCAGGATCCAGGTGAAGCGGCGGCGGTTCTTGACCGCCTCCAGGATGTTCGGCCAGAGCGTGCGGGGGTCGAGGCCGCCGGTCGAAGGCGCGTAAGCCGCGGGGTCCGCGGCGGGCGGTGCGGAAGCCGAAGTCGGGGGGGCCTGCGCAGGCGGGGGTGCGGGCGTGGACGCGGGCTCGTTCGGGGCGGCGGGGGGGCGGCCGCCCCCCGCGGGCGCCGCGGTGGGCCAGCCGCCAGGGCGTCGAGCGCCGCCCGCTGGGGCCGCGGTGGGCCAGGCACCTGGTGCGGGGGGCGCGGAGGCGGGCGCCGGTTGGGACTGTCCGGGCGACTGAGGCTGTCCGGACTGACCTTCGCCGGGAGGGCCGGACGCCGGTCCGGATGCCGGGCCGACGGCGGGGCCGGGCGGGGGAGCGGGCGCGGGAGAGGTATCGGCAGGCGGTGCGGCGGGGGGCGCGACGGGGGCGTTCGGATCATTGGCCGAACCCGTATCGAGGCCAGTACCCGGTCCGGAACCCGCACCCGAACCGCGAACCGCGGCCCGAGCCGCGGCGGCCCCGCCCCCCTGTGGAACCGGCGAAGCCGAAGACGCCGATGAAGCCGGAGGAACCGATGGGACGGATGGAACCGACGCACTCACCGCCCCTCCCGCTCCCGTCGCTCCCGACGCTCCCCCGTGCGCCTCGGGCCCCGGCACGTACCCCATGGCGGGGGCGGCGCCACCCGCGGAGAAGTTCACGCCCCGTTCGATGCGGTCGAGGCGGGCCATGACCGAGCGCTCGTCGCCGTACGCGGCCGGCAGCAGCACGCGCGCGCAGATGAGCTCCAGCTGGAGGCGGGGCGAGTTGGCGCCGCGCATCTCGGTCAGCCCCTGGTTGACGAGGTCGGCGGCGCGGCTCAGCTCGGCGGCGCCGAAGGTGCCGGCCTGGGCCTGCATCCGCTCGATGACGTCTACGGGGGCATCGATGAGCCCCTTCTCGGCGGCGTCCGGCACGGCGGCGAGGATCACCAGGTCCCGCAGCCGCTCCAGCAGGTCGGTGACGAACCTCCGGGGGTCGTTGCCGCCCTCGATGATGCGGTCGACGACCTCGAAGGCGGCGGCGCCGTCACCGGTGGCGAAGGCCTCGACGACGGAGTCGAGGAGGGAGCCGTCGGTGTACCCGAGCAGGGAGGTCGCCATGGCGTACGTCACGCCGTCCGCCCCCGCGCCGGCCAGCAGCTGGTCCATGACGGACATCGAGTCACGCACGGAACCCGCGCCCGCACGCACCACCAGCGGCAGCACGCCCTCCGCGACGGGGATGTCCTCGCGCCCGCAGACCTCTCCGAGGTAGTCACGCAGGGTCCCAGGGGGCACCAGCCGGAACGGGTAGTGGTGGGTCCGCGACCGGATGGTCCCGATGACCTTCTCGGGCTCGGTGGTGGCGAAGATGAACTTGAGGTGCTCCGGGGGCTCCTCGACCACCTTGAGCAGCGCGTTGAATCCGGCCGACGTGACCATGTGGGCCTCGTCGATGATGTAGATCTTGTACCGGCTGCCGGCGGGCCCGAAGAAGGCCTTCTCCCGGAGCTCACGCGCGTCGTCCACACCACCGTGCGAAGCGGCGTCGATCTCGATGACGTCGATGGAACCCGGTCCGTTGCGGGCCAGGTCACGGCACGACTGGCACTCCCCGCACGGAGTGGGCGTCGGCCCCTGCTCGCAGTTCAGGCAGCGCGCCAGGATCCGCGCGCTGGTCGTCTTTCCGCACCCGCGCGGACCGCTGAACAGGTACGCGTGATTGACCCGGTTGTTGCGCAGCGCCTGCTGCAGCGGGTCGGTTACATGCTCCTGCCCGATGACCTCGGCGAACGACTCCGGGCGATAGCGGCGGTACAGCGCGAGAGACGACACACATACGAGGTTATAGGCGCCCACTGACAACACGGACCGCCCAGATACCGCAAGCCCCGGGCCACCGCCCCCGCAACGCCGACAGTGCGAACCCAGGCGTCCACCGCCGGCCGCCCCACGGAACCGGAACGCCTCTACTACGCAGCCATCCTGCTCCGAAACACAGAAGACCCCCCACGCACCCGCCAGAGCCGACCTACCCTTGCTGCCTTCCGGCCCTGGGGGAGTTCAGTCAGATAGCGCCGCGTGAGGGGCTGGAGCCCACAGTACCTGATCGCGGGGCCTCCGAACGAGTTCGCTAGCACTCCCCGACGTCATGTAATGGTCCCGGCGGAGGATTCGCCTAGAGGCCTAGGGCGCACGCTTGGAAAGCGTGTTGGGGGCAACCCCTCACGAGTTCGAATCTCGTATCCTCCGCAGCCGCCTGAACAGGCGAAACGAAGAGCTGGACCGTTCATTGCGGTCTGGCTCTTCGGCGTGCCTCGGTTGCAGTTTCGGTTGCATTTATAGGTGGCATTTAGGGCATTTCTTCAAGCGGGAAGGGCGCACGCTCACGTCCTATGGGCGACCGGCGCGGACTGCGGGGAGCCACACGAAGAGGCAGTCGCCGCCCTAGCCACCGCCCTGAACCGCCCGCAGGCGTTGCGCCCTGAGGAGCTTTGACACCGAACGCAGTCATGCCCCCGCATCCGTCGATGCCTTATTCACCCATCACGGGTTGGCATGCGGCGACTCTGGTCTCGGCGGATCCACGCGGATCTGTCCATGGTCCCGGGACGATGTCGCGGTCATAGCCCGATCATCCGGACCTTGCTGCCGCACAGCCGGGTCATGTCATCGACATCCGACGTGAGGATGGCGACCGGGCCAGGCTGACGCAAGGCCGCTTCCGCGACGGTGGCGTCGATCGCGTACTTGTGTCCGTGCAAACCGGCGCCCTTGAGCAGTTGGGCCGCCGCCTTGGCCGCTGCCTCCGTGATCGCCTCCACCTTGACCCGGGAGAGCGCCCATTGCAGTCGGGGCAGGTTCACCCTGGCGTGGCTCACCTCCACGATGGTGTTGGCGCTGACGACAAGGTCCGCTCCCATGTCGTGGAACACCTGGAACATCGCCAGAATTTTCCGGTCCTGCGCCACCCAGGCCGACAGCCCCTCACTGTCCAGGACGACGGTCTCAATGTGCCCGCTCACGCGGCGCTCGCGCCGCCGGCGGCCGACGTCGTACCGAAGATCCGCGCCCGCGCCTCGGCCAGCTCTTCCTCGCTGAAGGCCCCGTGCTCGTCTGTGTGGCTGCGCAGGTCGGCCCCCAGGAGCTGGTGCCGGATCTGCCTGGCGACCGCTTCGGCCACGTAGCCGGAGATGTTGTCCGTGATCTTCTTCAGCTCCGCCACCTGCTCGGTGGGGAGTGTCACCGTGATGCGTGTGGTGTCAGCCATAGTCGCAAGCATACTCCGGTATGCGCGCTACGTGCTGTCTGTTCCCCGCAGTCGTCCGGTCAGCGGCAGTCGGGGCGACTGTCCGTTCGGGCAGGGGGCTCAGCTGGGCAGTTGTACGACGCGCCCGTTCAGCAGGCCCAGTAGCGGTATGCCTCGATCCATTGCCAGCCCTCGGGGGCGGGTTCCGGCAGCGGCAGATCCAGAATTCCGATGTCCTGTCGGACCGCCCCCCGGGCGCAGCGTGCGACCACGCGTCCGTCCTCGGCCAGATCGACACCGACAACGCTCACCTCGACGCCGAGAACAGTCGTGGTGAACGGCATGGCAAGGCTTTCCTCGATCATCGTGAAGAAGCCGGTGAGCTGCTCATCCTCGCCGTAGGCGTCGACGGTCGCCTCTTCGATCAACGCCTCCAGCGCGGCTGGGTCCCAGGTGCTCATGGCCTCACCGTAGCGCCGCACCGTACGGTTGAGGACCGGCGTGTTCGGCAGCGGCGTACCCGTCGTGGCGCCGTCGCCGACAGCCAGCCGTCGCCGGCAGTCAAGCCAAGGCCCGCGGTTGCCGGCGTGTGACATTGCCTGGTGGGGTTCGTAGTGAGCGGCCCGGGGAGAGGGTCCGGCAAGCGACAGGGCGGAAGAGAGTGGCACGAGTCGTCGTACGAGAGCCGAGTAGGGGCGCGAGGAGCGCACCGCCGCTGGCCCGGCAGGAAACATCCGCCTTCGTGAGGGAGCTGCTCGGCGCCGGCTGGGCGGCGGTGTTCCTGCCAGGTGAGCCCGCCCGCCTTGGGCGGCTGCTGCTGTGGAGGCCGACCGGGGCAGCAGCCGGAGACAGTACGGCACCCACCGGCCTTGAGACCGAGGCGGTGGACCTGGTCCTGCCGCACGGCCGCTCGGTCAGGCGGCGCAGGGTCGAGGGTTACGCGCTGCCTGTCGCCGTCGCTGTCTCGGCCCTGGCCGATGCGGAGCCGACGCATCCCTCCGGCGCCGCCTGGCAGGCCGCCACTCGCTTCGCGCTGCGGCTGATCGCCGACGGCCGCCTCCACCCGGCCATCACCCCCGCCGGTTACGACACCTGGCAGGTGGGTCCCTGGACCGCCGCCCAGCGCCAGGCGCTGGACGCCCTGGCCGCCGCCTTCCCGCCATACGCCCACTGCCTGCCCGAGCCTGGCCCCGCTCCGGTACGGATCGCCGAACCGGCCGCGCTGGTACGCCAGTTCTGCGACGCGGTCGCCGATGATCTGGTCCGTACGCCGGCCGCGCCGCTCGCCATGGGAGCGCTGCCGTACGCCTGGCGCGAGGCCCGCGCCGTGCCCACCTTGCGTGAATGGGCCGAGGAAACCCAGGCGGCGCTCACCGCCGAGGTCAGTGTCTCCCTGCGCGTCGACGTACCCGAAGGACGCCGACGGCAGTTCCGGGCCGTCCTGCAACTGCACACCGCGGCGGACCCGGCGCTCGTCATCGAAGCCGCACGACTCTGGAGCGAGCCGGCCGAAGTGGAGCGGCTGCTCGGCCCACGCGCCGAGACCGAGACCCTGCTCGCCCTGCGTCGCGGCGCCCGCGCGTGGCCCCCGCTGCGGAGGCTGCTCGACGATGCCGCTCCCGATCAGCTCCGGTTGACCGACGACGAAGCCTTCGAACTTCTGGGGGACGCCACGGACGCGCTGCGCGCGGCCGGTGTCGACGTGCACTGGCCGCGCGACCTGGTCAAGGCGCTCACCGCGACCGCGGAGATCGGGCAGCGCACCGCCCCCGGTTCCACCGTGGGCGGCCTGCTGGACACCGAGGCCCTCCTCGACTTCCGCTGGCAGGTCTCCCTGGGTGGCGAGCCGCTCACCGAGGCCGAGATGGATGCCCTCGCAGAGTCACGCCGTCCCCTCGTCCGGCTTCGCGACCAGTGGGTGGTCGCCGACCCGAAGCTGGTGGCCCGCGCCAAGCGCCGCCGGATGGAACCGCTCACCCCCATGGAGGCGTTGAGCGCCGCGCTGACCGGCGAGGCCGAGCGAAGCGAGATGGGGGTCCCCCCGGCCGGAGGCTGGGGGAGGGACGGTGACCGGGTCCCCTGTGCGGCGGTCGGTGCGCTCGGCGACCTGGTCGCTCGTATCCGCGACCCCGAGTCCCGCACCCCCGTGCCCCAGCCCGCCGCGCTCAAGGCCACGTTGCGCGAGTACCAGAAGCGGGGCCTGGCCTGGCTGGCCGAGATGTGCTCACTCGGCCTCGGCGGCTGTCTCGCCGACGACATGGGCCTGGGCAAGACCATCACCTTGCTCGCTCTGCACCTGCACCGCCAGAGCGACCCCACCACCGCGGGCCCCACCCTTGTCGTCTGCCCGGCCTCCCTGCTCGGCAACTGGCAGCGCGAGGCCGCCAGATTCGCACCGTCCACCCCCGTACGCCGGTACCACGGCGGTGACCGCCACCTGGGGGACCTGGCCGGCGACGAGATCGTCCTGGTCACCTACGGGGTGCTGCGCCGCGACCGCGAGGTGCTTGCCGAGACAGCCTGGTCGCTGGTTGCCGCCGACGAGGCCCAGCACGTCAAGAACCCCTACGCCGTCACCGCCCGCGAACTGCGTGCCCTGCCCGCCCGCGCCCGCGTCGCTCTCACCGGCACCCCGGTGGAGAACAACCTCTCCGAGCTGTGGGCACTGCTCGACTGGACCACCCCCGGGCTCCTCGGCTCACTCACCGCCTTCCGTGACCGGCATGCCCGAGCCATCGAGGCGGGCGAGGATCCCGAGGCAGCCGAGCGCCTGTCCCGTCTCGTACGTCCCTTCCTGTTGCGCCGCAAGAAGTCCGACCCCGGCATCGCACCGGAACTGCCGCCCAAGACCGAGACCGACCACGTCGTCCCGCTGACGGCCGAGCAGACCAGCCTGTACGAGGCACAGGTCCGCGAGACCATGGCGAAGATCGCGGAGTCGGAGGGCATCGCCCGTCGCGGTCTGGTGCTCAAGCTGCTCACCGCGCTGAAGCAGATCTGCAACCACCCCGCCCAGTATCTGAAAGAGCACAGCCTGCGCCAGTCCACTCCCCTGCGGGGCCGGTCCGGCAAGCTCGACCTGCTCGACGAACTTCTCGACACCATCACCGCGGAAGGCGAATCCGTGCTGGTCTTCACGCAGTACAAACAGATGGCGGCTCTGCTGGAGAAGCATCTCGCCGAGCGCGGCGTCCCCACTCTCTTCCTGCACGGTGCCACCCCCGTCGCGCGGCGTGAGGAGATGGTGGACCGCTTCCAGCGCGGTGAAGTGCCGGTGTTCCTGCTGTCGTTGAAGGCGGCGGGCACCGGACTCAACCTCACCCGCGCCACTCACGTCGTGCACTACGACCGCTGGTGGAACCCGGCCGTCGAGGAGCAGGCCACCGACCGCGCCTACCGCATCGGCCAGGACAAACCCGTCCAGGTACACAAGCTCCTCGCGGAGGGAACCGTGGAGGACAAGGTGGCGAAGCTACTCGAAGCCAAGCGCGCCCTCGCCGACGCCGTCGTCGGCTCCGGCGAGGCAGCCCTGACCGAACTGTCCGACGCCGACCTCGCCGAACTCGTCGCCCTGGGAAGGCAGTCATGAGCCCCGCTGTCCCCGGCCCGCGCCGTGCGCCCGCCCGCGGCAAGCGAGCCTTCGCCGCGACCTGGTGGGGCCAGGCATGGGTGGCCGCCCTGGAGGACTCCACCCTGGACGCCGGACGGCTCTCGCGCGGACGCACCTACGCCCGCAAAGGCATGGTCGGCCCGGTCACCGTCGCTCCGGGCAAGGTCAATGCCGCTGTCCAGGGCAGCCGCCCGCGCCCGTACCGCTCCTCAGTCCACCTGCCTGTCCTCACCGACCCTCAGTGGGACACCCTGCTCGACACGATCGCGGCCCGCGCCGGACATCTCGCAGCACTTCTGGACGACGAGATGCCCGCCGAACTCGTGGACGACGCCCGGCACGCAGGCGTCCCACTGCTCCCACTGCCCACCGAGCTCGATCCGGAGTGCTCCTGCCCCGACTGGGGATACCCGTGCAAGCACGCCGCCGCGCTCTGCTACGCCATCGCCGCCACCATCGACACCGACCCATTCGTGCTCTTCGCACTGCGCGGCCGCGGTCGCGAGGAGGTCTTCGCCCAGCTGCGCGCGCTCCGTACGGCAGCACAGGAGACCGCCGCCCCACCGGCACCGGCCGGCATCCCGGCCGCCGCCGCGTACGCCCACTGGGCCGAAGAGCCCCCCGAACTGCCCGAACTCCCGGAACCCGCCGCCCACACCACAGCACTGCCCGTCGCCCCGCCACCCGGCACCGGCCTGGCCGCCGCGGACCTGGAACGCCTCAGGGCCGACGCCACCGCGCGCGCCGCCCGGCTCCTCGCGGGCGACACCGCCGACCTGCACCTGACCCAGCACCAGGACGCCGTCCGCATCGCCGCGAGCAACCCCGGACCCGAGTGGTTCCACCACCTGATCCAGAACACCGGCGCCAAACCCACTGTCTTCGCACGCCTCACCCGCGCCTGGCGCCACGGCGGCCCCACGGGCATCACCGTCGCCGAACAGCCCTACGCCCCCGACCCGACGGTGATGAAGGCCACCCGCACCGCACTGGACGCGGTCCTCACCGAGATGACCGACTCCCCCACACACCTCAGAACCTGGCGCAACCGCCTCACCCTCACCCACCACGGCATCCAGCTGCGTCTGGGCCCCGACGCCCGCTGGTACCCCTACCACCAGGACGACGACGGCGAATGGTGGCCCGCGGCACCAGCCGACAGTGACCCGGTCACCGCGCTCACCGCGGCCTGGTCGCAGAACGGGGAGTAGGGAGGCGATTCCCGCTGACCAGGAACCACGAGCAGAAGCTGGACACACTCGCGCTGCTCCACTTCCGTGGTCGCGGTTCTGGGGTGGCGGCCCCGTGTCGGAGCGGGAGGGCGCCTCACTCGTCCGGCTGTAGCGGATCGGTACGATTTTCGGCACCTGCGTCGCGGGCTGCTTTCCGGTGATCTCCATCGGGTCGGCGCGCTTCGGTGGGCCTGAACTCGACGTGGCTGGACCGGCGGGGTACTCGGCCCGCGCGGGCTTGCCAGGGCGGCCCGCTCCTGCGGGGCGAGGTGCCGTGTCTCGTCGCCGGAGGTATGTCGCCCTCGTACGGCGTCCTGGGCCGTTGGTCGGGATGCGAGGTGGTTCCCCCCGTTGGATGGTGGAGTCATGAACCAGCACCACCACCAGCCCCATCGGGCGATCGAGATCGACACCCGGCTCGCCAGGACCGGTGCCGTGCTCACCGCGGCCGGTGCCGCGGTGGCATGCGTCGGCATGGCCATCGGGGCCTTCGCGGTGTTCACGGCAGGTCGGCGCATGATCCGCGACATGGACGTGCCCCCGTCCCAACAGGCGGCCGCGAAGTGGCAGCAGGCCAAGGAGGCGTCCCGAGCGGGTGTGCGGGCGTGGCAGTCCGCTTCCGAGGCCCGGAACGGGTCGCTCGCCCGCTAGTCCGGCGGAGCCGCTCCCCTCACCGGGTCCCGGGTCCCGGGTCCCGGGTCCCGGGTCCGGTGAGGGGAGCGGTGCCTCATGTCGCACCTGCGCGGCTGCGCGGGTGCTCCGGCCGGATCACGGTGCTGCTTGGCGCACGTCCATGTATGTGAGCGGCTGCAGCGCGCCGCCGGTGGCCGCGCGGTTGCAGCGCGCCGCCGGTGGTGGCCGGCCGGTATCGCAGGACACCGTTCCCGTACAGGCATGTCGACGCCGCCCACGCGGGCGAGTGCGCACGTCACCTTGACTAGCCGGATTCCTCCGAGCCCGGTGGCCCGGCGGACCGGGCGTCTTCTGCGATCCGGACAGCGCCGAGAAGGACCCGCGCGATCATTCCCACCAGAATCACGTCGGACAGCATCTGCACCATGGTCACGACTCGTGCCGTCTCGGTCACCGGGACGATGTCCCCGAAGCCGACCGTCGCGAACACGGTGACGGTGAAATACAAGGCCTCGGTGCGCCCCAACGTCTCCGAGAAGGAGCCTGCTTGGTTCTTGGACAGAAGCGCGTACGCCACCGAGAAGATGACCAGGAAGATCGGTCCGGCGGTGGCCAGTGCCTCGATGGCACGCAGCCGGGGATATTCGGACGTCGCAATGGTCCGGACCTGCCAGGCGACCACTCCCCCGAAAAGCACGAGACTCATGGCCAGCGCGATCGCGGTACCGATGCCGAGCCCGTGGTCCAGCGGCAACAGGAAATAGACGACCACCGACAGGACCACGGACACCGCGGATCGGAACGCTGAGCGCACCAGTCGACGGCGGGACACGCGAAAGCGGTCGGTCCGCCGGGAACTTTTCATCACGTCACCACGGGCATCACATAGGTCGTGCTCACGGACCGGACAGACGCTCATGCCGGTGGCGGGATGTGCTCTGTCGTGGGGGCAGGGTCAAGGTGATTTGTCGGACAAGCTGTTGGAAGCATGCCAGGGACGCGACGGCCGGCAGGGCGGCTCCGGCGATACCGGTGAGAGTCCTCTCGGCCTGAGAGACGCACAGCATCATCGCGACGGAGGAGAACAGCAGAACGACGAACCACGAGTGCAGAGCTCGGCGCCGGTGCAAGGTACTGCGCAGGATGGAGAGAGAGGCCACCACCCAGGGGCCGTACACGAGAAGAGGCCACCAGGAAACGTTCCCGCCCTCCGCACCGGACGTGATGTGCTGCAGAGGCGCGTAGATCACCACGCCGCCGAAGACGCTGACCGCTGCCACGATGACGGCAACGAATACGACGATCACAAAGCTGCCTGTCTGCACCCACTTGAAGCGAAGTCTGCGGACTCGGATCTTTCGATGCCCGGCAGAAGAACGTCGGATGGGCGGCAACTGTGCCGTGATCTGTGCCAGATTCTCCAACGGGTCGGTGAGGTCGGCGCCGGAAGACGGCTCGCCGTGCGGCGGCGGTACAACGGTCGCCCGCTCCGTCGGCATGGCGTCCTGCAGGAGATAGGCGAGTTCCTCGACCGGGTCCCAGCCCGCATCGGGGGGTTCCAAGGGGGCCCCCGAGTGCAGGGCATCGACAGAACTGCCGTGCCAGTCGGCACCCGACCCGAAAGGGTATGCGTCGGGGTGCCATTCACGCTGTGTAAACGAGAGATCCGCGTAGTCGTGAGTCATGGCAATTCACCCACGTCACATACAGTCCGTGTGGCAGTCAGATTTTCTCTGGCTGCTCCACCGCTGATTGAGTTCCGCCTGGGCCGCATCCAACAGCGTGAGGAACTCGGTGAGCAGCGACTCGGTGACCCGGGGTTCGACCCGTACACCGTCGCCGTGCAGGGTGCCACCGACCTCGGGAGCGAAATACGCCGCACGGGGCGGGTAGACATATCTCCCCACGGTCACATCATTGTCAACGGAAAGACTCTCCGTCCTCGCTCCGCGGCGAGGCAGACCAAGGGGCATTGGTTTCGTCATGTCCCGCTAACGCCACGCCCACTCCTCCAGTTGCGTGGCAAATGAGTGACCGTAGCGGTAGGAGAAACGTTGATGAGAACGTCTTTTAACTTATGTAATCCGCGCCCCGCTCAGCACGTGATGCGTCGAGCATTTTGTCTTCAAAAAACTCAGTAGGCAACAAGGGGAGTTCGGAGCTGCTGACGAGCAGCTCAGCCCCCTCATCCGTTCAGGCCCAGCTCGCCCGCGCGCACCCCGGCCTGGAATCGCGAACCCGCGTCGAGGGCGTCGAGGAGTTCGGCTACGCGGCGACGGTACGTCCGCAGGGACATGCCGAGCTCCCGTGCGGCTGTCTCGTCGGTGGCGCCCGATCCCAGCGCGCGCAGGACCGTCCGGCTCCCGGCATCGAGCTGGGGCTGCTCACCGCTCAGGAAGGTCTTGAGGTCGGTGGCGGTCTCCCAGGCGGCTTCGAACAGCGTGTACACCCCGCCGACCAGGGTGGGTGCGGTGGTCAGGGTGTACTCACGGCCGCCGGGGGCGTGCAGACCGGCGAGGATCGCGAACCGGCGGTCGATGATGATCGTCTCGTGCGGAAGAGCGGTGGCGGCGATCCGCACCTGGGCGCCCCTGTCCGCGAGTACGCCCAGATGCTCACGGCCGCGCTCGTCGGCCAGCACAGCCGGGCTGTACAGCTTGCGGATCCGGTGAGTGCCGCTGCTCCGCAGCCGGCCGCGGGCGGCCTGCCGGGATTCGGGGCTGGACCAGGTGTCGAGATCACGGGCGGCACAGACGAACTCCTCCTGGACAGAGGAGAACAGCTGCTCGGTACGGGTGAGGAGCTCCAGGTCACCGCGGATCGTCACGATCTCTGTCACCCCGCCATTCTGCCCGATGGCAGCAAACTGCCAAGGGGTCGCAGCCCCAGCGCCGTGGCGTCCAGGCTGAGTCCATGAGCAATGACTTCCGCCTTGGTGGCGACCTTCCGATCAACCGGATCGGCTTCGGGGCCATGCGCCTGCCCACGGACAGCTTCTTTGGTCCGGCCCGCGACCCAGAGACCGGTCGCACCGTCCTGCGCCGTGCCGTCGAGCTGGGCGTCA